>Ga0207873_1001328_pt1 | contig 24139 bp, 21 predicted proteins | sample BGWIniCompost_FD_187373 | JGI IMG/M metagenome (GOLD analysis project Ga0207873, IMG submission 187373) | Cellulose adapted compost microbial communities from Newby Island Compost Facility, Milpitas, CA, USA - BGW Initial Compost (SPAdes)... ...
TGGTCGAGGCACCCGCCGAAACGTTCCCGGTCGACATCCGCTGGGACCCGCCACCACCCCGGACCCGTGACCTGGAGTCCCACGTGGCCCGGGCTGTGAGACGGGCTCTGGGGGGAACGGAAGGTGACGTCCTCGTGTTCCTCCCCGGTATGGCCGAGATCCGTCGCGTGGAGGCGAAGCTGGCCGATGTCCTCGCTGACGTGCGGATCCTCCACGGCTCCCTTCCCCCCGCCGAACAGGACCGGGCGATCGCCCCCTCGGCACCGCCGTTCCGCAAAGTCGTCTTGTCTACCGACATCGCCGAGTCGAGCCTCACGGTGGAGGGGGTGACCGCGGTCGTCGACACGGGATTGGCTCGAGCGCCGCGCTTCGATCCGAGAACCGGCATGACCCGGCTTCGCACTGTGCCGATCTCCCGGGCGTCGGCGGATCAACGGGCCGGCCGGGCGGGGCGGCTCGGACCAGGTGTCGCCTACCGGCTGTGGTCGAAGATGGAGCACGCGGCCCGCCGCCCGGCGATCGACCCCGAGATCACCCAGGTGGATCTGGCCGGGCTCGTCCTGGAGCTGGCAGCCTGGGGGGTGACCGACCCGGCTGCCTTGCGTTGGCTGGACCCTCCGCCCCCGTCGGCTTGGACAGAGGCGGCGACCCTGCTCACCGCTCTCGGGGCGATCGACCAAGACGGACGGACAACGCCCACCGGTCGACAGACGGCCGAGCTCCCTCTGCATCCCCGTCTGGCGCGGATGGTGGTGGACGCCGGCCAGGACCGGGCGCTGGCGGTGTGGCTGGCGACGATCCTCTCCGAGAGGGACCCGATGCGAGGAACGCCCGACGATCTGCCCGCCGACATCGCCGTCCGGGTGCGCCTGGCCACCGACCGGGCTTTCCGCCACCCTGCGGCGGTGGGCGCGGCTCTGGCCAGGCTGCGAGACGTGGCGGCAGACCTAGCCGGACGAGCCGGCGTCGACCGGCTGGAAGCGGTGGAGGTGGACCGGGCCGGTCGTGTATTGGCGCTGGCTTTCCCCGACCGGCTGGCGATCCGGCGGGGCAGCCCGGGTAGGTTCCAGTTGCGAACCGGGACAACGGCGTTCGTGGCCTCCAGCGACCCCCTGGGAACGGAGCAGTTCCTCGTCGCCGCCGACCTCGACGGACGCCGCAAGGATGCCCGGATCCGGCTGGCGGCGGCGATCGACGCCGCCACGGTGGCGGAGGTGTTCTCGGACGACGTCGAGGAGGCCACCCGCCTGATCTGGGAGGGGGATCGCCTCGTCGAGCGCACTGAACGGCGCCTGGGCGGCCTCGTGCTCGACAGCCGGGACCGGCGCCCCGAGCCGTCCGACGAGACGACCTCGGCACTGCTCCAGCGGATTCGGCGGATGGGGATCGATTCGCTCCCCTGGTCCAGTGCCGCCGCCGGGCTGCGGGACCGGGTTCGCCACCTGGCCCGAAGCGATCCCGACTCATGGCCGGACTGGTCGGACGAAGCCCTGCTGACGGACCTCGAGGCGTGGCTCGGCCCCCACCTGGTGGCGGCCCGAAGCTGGGAAGACGTGGCGGCACTCGACCTCCTCGCCGTGTTGTCGCATGCCCTGGGCCACGAGCGGCGCCGGCGGCTCGACATCGAAGCCCCGACCCATTTCACGCTCCCGTCGGGACGGCGGGTGCCGTTCGACTATTCCGGCGACGTGCCCCGCCTCTCGGTGCGGGTGCAGGACATGTTCGGTGTGAGGCAGACGCCGCTGGTCGGCGGACGTCCCGTGGTGGTGGAGTTGCTCTCGCCGGCAAACCGGCCGATCCAGGTCACGTCCGACCTGGCCGGGTTCTGGGAGGGATCGTGGCAGGAAGTCCGAAAGCAGATGGCCGGCCGCTACCCCAAACACCTCTGGCCGGAGCAGCCTTAGGGGTTTTTATGACCAATTCGTGGCGGGAAACGCAACATTCCGGTCAAGAGAAATCGAGGCGATCTCTTGATCGAAACGTTGCGCCAGACGCAACGTTTCGGTCATAAAAACGCGGCGGCGAGCTCCGCCAGGGGGGAGCGGATCGTGCGATCCAGGGTGACGTGGCCGAACAGGTCCGACCCCTTGAACTTCTCGATCAGCGCCGCCATGCCGCCGTATGGAGAGATGTAGGGGTTGTCGACCTGGCTCAGGTCGCCGCAGAACACGACCTTCGAGTTGCGTCCCATCCGGGTGAGGATCACCTTCAGGGTGGCCAACTCCAGGTTCTGGGCCTCGTCGATGATGACGAACTCGTCGGTGATCGAGCGGCCGCGCAGATAGGTGACAGCGGCCAACTCCAGCTCGCCCCGGTCGATCAACTCCTCCACCGCTGCCTTGGCTCCGTCCGCTCCGGCGTCCGAGAACAAGGCGTAGAGGTTGTCGTTGACCGCCGCCATCCAAGGCGCCAGTTTCTCCGACAGGTCGCCGGGCAGATAGCCGACTTCCTGGCGGCCGACAGGCACGAGCGGCCGGTAGACCGACACCCGGCGATACCGCCGCTGCTCCAGGACCTGCTCCAGAGCCGCCGCCAGGGCCAGAAACGTCTTGCCCGACCCGGCATTGCCCATCATCGACACGGCGGAGATGTCCGGGTCGAGGAGGTGGTGCAAGGCGATCGTCTGCGCCAGGTTCTTCGGCTCCACCCCGAACGCCCGCACGTGGGTCGGGACGCGTTCGACGACCACGGGCGGCCCGGCCTCCACCACCCGGGCGAGGCCGGAGCGCGACCGTCCGGCGCGCAGAACGACGAACTCGTTGACGAGGGCGCCGAGGTCGAGGGTGATCTTCCCCTCTTCGAATAGGCGGTCGACGGTGGCCTCGTCGGTGACGTGCTCGACGATGCCCGAGTAGACCTGGTCAACCTGGACCGTGTCTGCCCTGTAGTCCTGCACCTCGATCCCCAATTGGGCGCCCTTGATGCGCAGGCTGGCGTCTTTCGTCACCAGCACCGGGGCGTCGAGATTGAAACACGTGGAGAGGATCCGGTGGTCGGGCGTGGTGGGGTCGAGGACTGGAGGGAGACGATCGGAGTTGATCCCGTTGATCTCGATCCGAAGCGTCCCCCCGGACGGGAGAGCCACCGGCTCCCGCATCCCTCCCGGACGAGAAGCCCCGAGGCTCTCCAGAAGACGGATGGCGGCGCGGGCGTTGGCCCCTACCTCGTCGAGCCGGGTCTTCTTCCGGTCCAGCTCTTCGACCACCACCAACGGCAGCACCACCTCGTGTTCGTCGAAGCGGAGGACGGCGTTGGGATCGGCGAGAAGGACGCAGGTGTCGAGGACGAAGGTGCGGGGCACGGCGGTCTCCTGGATGGCCACGTGCCTCCATGTTCCCCCATCCCCATCGCCCAACCAAGGACTGCCCCCGTCAGGAGGCGACGAACCGCGAGACGAACTGGGGGCTCTTGAGGAGATCGAACTGGCGGTGGGTCTCCGTCCAGCCGAGCGGCTCCACCATCCGCCGCACCTTGGCGGGCCACAGCTTGTGGCAATGGACCTGGCGGGCCTTGAAAGGTGTGCCGTGGAGGATCACCGAGGTGGGAATGGCGTACAGGCCCATGATCGGCTCGGCGGGATAGATGAAGAGCGCCCGTCCCTCCGGCCGCAACACCCGGGCCATCTCGGCGAATGCCGCCTCCAGCGCCGGGATGTGCTCAATGGCATGGATGGAGATGATGGCGTCGAAGCTGGAGTCCTCGAAGTCCAACTGCTCTGCACGCATGGTCTGCACGCGCTCGGTTCCCGCCACCTCGGCGGCATTGGGGTTGGCGTCGATACCGACGATGTCGATTCCTCGCCCGGCCAGGCGCCGGGTGAGATGGCCGGACCCGCAACCCACCTCCAGCACGCGGTCGCCCGGCTGGAGCGGGAGCAGCCGGTCGACCTTCTTCAGGTGACTCGGGTCCCAGCGGTTGACGAGGGCGTAGCGGCGGTTGTCGTAGCTCACCGGTCGACCGCCTGGGGCGTCGTCTCGAGGTGGGGTGCCACTCCGTAGTCGCACAGCACCGGCCCATTGGCCGTCATCGCCACATGGGTGACCGAGGTGTTCTCCGGTGTGGCCAGGCGGCTCATCGTCGCCGAGTTGTCGCCCGACAGAGTCCCGACGAAGGCGCGGATGACACCGCCGTGCGTGACCACCCCGGTCACGTCGCCGGGCGCGAGCTCCAGCGAAGCCAGAGTATCGGCCATCCGCCGGGTGGCCTCGGCCCAGGTCTCGCCGTGTTCGCCCCGAGGCAAGTCCTCCCCTTCTTCGTAGATGCGGCGGGCAGTCTCGCCCCACCCGTCCCATACCTCGTTCCACGTGAGGCCCTCCCACACGCCGAGGGAGATCTCCATCAGCCCGTCGACCGGCACCGGGGTGTTTGCGCAGATCACCGCCGCGGTGTCGGCGGCCCGTGACAGCGGCGAGGTGTAGACCCGGTCGAGGCGCCCGTACCACTCGGCCAGCCACTGGGCCTGCTCCGTGCCGACTTCGTCCAGGCCCCAGCAGGACTGGCCCTGGAAGCGGCCGTCGACGTTGGCTCGAGTCCTGCCGTGGCGGATCAGGGCGACTACCGGGTCTCCCGCCTCCAGGTACCCGGCGGCGGGCACGGAGAGGCGGCCGAGATGGGTGGTGTCGTTGAACCGCTTCAATCGCCAGTAGCCGGGGTTTCCCACCAGATGGGTGAGCGACGAGTTGGCGGCCATGCGGTGGGGCCGGCGGCTGACGGTGGGCAGCAGCGTGGAGAGCACCGAGTCGATGACTCCGCCGTGGGTGACCACCACCGCCCGTCCGTTGGGCCCCACCCGCTCGGCGAGGCGATCGATCACCGCCCACGCCCGCGCCGCCACCTCGCTCATCCGTTCCCCGATTTCGCCGAACGGCTCGTCGGCACCGTTGTAGATCGAGCGGAGGAGCACGCCGTCCTTCTCGGCGACCGTGTCGAAGGGAACACCTTCCCATCTGCCGAGGTCGATCTCGATCAGGTCGTCTTCGATCTCTGGCTCGTCGGAGAAGGCGGCTGCGGTCTCGTATGCCCGCGCCAGGGGCGAGGACACCACGGCGTCGAAGCGGTGGCCGTCGACTCTCCGGGCGAGAGCCGACACCTGCTGGCGGCCAGCGACACTCAGGCCGGCGTTGCCGCGCCCTTGCCACGCCGCGGCGGCGTTGGCCTCGGACTCGGCGTGACGAACTAGGACGATTTCAGGCACGGCCAAACGACCTCGGGCATGGCGGGCTAGCCGACATTTTGGACCCGATCCGCCTCCATGCCTAACCCGCGTAACCCCAGCCGCCGGCCACGTCGGCGGTGCATTCCATGATCGCGCCGGCGGTGGCCTCGTCGATGTACTCGGAGTTGTCCTTGGTCCGACGCGTGATCTCCCCGTACAGGTGCGGGTCGAAGCGGGCACGGGCGAGATCGGGGTTCGGCTCTTCCACGATCTCGGGAACGAACGTCTCCCCGAGGAACTCGCAGAGACCGGCGGTCACCGAAACGGGATCCGATGTGAACTCCTCGTAGGAGACGGTGTGGAAACGGTCGGGGGCTTGCAACGCCAACTGCTGGGCGATCCGCCCGTGACGCCGGTAGATCTCGGCGAACTCGTCGACGGTCAAGTCGGCCCAGGTCGCCTCCGGGTCCACCGCCGCCCGGCGCAGATACGACGTGTACGTGTCGACCGGATGGCGGTGGATGAAGAGGAGCTTCGCCGAGGGCAGGGCCTCGAGCAGCCAGTCGGCGCGTTCGATGTGCGTGGGGGTCTTCTCGAGGAGCCGTCGGCATCCACGGACGGCGGAGGCATGACGCACGAACGCTTCGAGCACCGGGGCCGCCCAGGGCGGCGCCTTGCCGTCCTCGGGGACGCCGACCCCGCCGGTGATGCGCCTCACCTCGTCGCAGAACGCCGAATAGGCAGCTTCGTTGCCTAGGAAGTACAGCCACAACCCTCGGGGCCGGGGCGGCTTCCACCGTGGCGCGGAGTCGAGCTTGTTGAGCACGGCCGACTCTGCCAGAGCCAGCTCCTCGGGCCCCGTCACTTGGAACGTTGGGTGCTTGAGCAGGGTGCGATAGAGGATCGACGACCCCGACCGGGGAGCGCCGACTATGAAGACAGGGCCGTCGCTCTGGCTCAGACGAGTGGTGTCTGCTGATGGAAGATCAACTGCCAACCGCTGTCGTCCCTCCGGTATCCGCTGGCGATCATCGCCTGGTAGTCGACCTGGCCGCTGCCTGCCGACCGTGCCCGCGCCTCGTAGCCGACGATCGACGTGTCCGGCGAGTGGACCCATCGGACATCGTCGAACTCGACGTCCGACCAGCCTCGCTCGCCTTCCATGACGGAGACCACTTCGGGCTTTCCCATCATGCCGATGGACAGCACGATCAGGCCGTCTTCGGCGAAGTGACGCCGCCAGTAGTCGGGATCGCCGCCGCCTCGGAGCCAGAAGTCACGTTCGAGCGCCAGGATGTCTCTCTCCCGTTGCTCCATGCTTCCACCGTAGGCGGACGGCCGACGGTAGATCAGATGAACGCCGAGGCGAAGATCAGCGCCACGATCGTCATCACCTTGATGACGATGTTCATCGCCGGGCCGGAGGTGTCCTTGAAGGGGTCGCCGACGGTGTCACCGATGACGGCCGCCTTGTGGGCGTCCGAGCCCTTGCCCCCGAAAGCCCCGGCTTCGATGAACTTCTTCGCGTTGTCCCAGGCGCCACCGGCGTTGGCCATGAAGATGGCGAGGAGGAAGCCGGTGACGAGGGCACCGGCGAGGAACCCGCCGAGCATCTCGACGTCGATGAAGCCGATGACGAGCGGCAAGATCACGGCCAATGCGCCCGGGATGATCATCTCCCGCAGGGCTCCGGCGGTGGCGATGTCCACGCACGTGGCGTAATCGGGGCGGGCGTTCGGATCGCCTTCCTTGAGGCCGGCGATCTCCCGGAACTGACGGCGGACCTCGTCGATCATCTTGTTGGCTGCCCGTCCCACCGCGTTCATCGTCAAGGCGGCGAAGAGGAACGGGAACATGGCGCCGAGGAAGAGACCGATGACGGTCTCGGCGCGGACGAGGTCGATGGCGTCGAGTCGCACAGCCTGGGTGAAGGTGGCGAACAGAGCCAGGGCGGTGACGGCGGCCGAGGCGATGGCAAAGCCCTTGGCCACGGCGGCGGTGGTGTTGCCCAATGCGTCGAGGGCGTCGGTGGACTCCCGCACCTCCGGCGGCAGGTGGGCCATCTCGGCGATGCCTCCGGCGTTGTCGGCGATGGGGCCGTAGGCGTCGACGGAGATCGTGATGCCCAAAGTGGCGAGCACGCCGATGGCGGCGATGGAGACGCCGTAGATGCCCCCGCCGTCACCGAGTGCCCAGTTGCCGGCGTAATAGGCGCCGGCGATGCCGGCGGCGACGACGATCACGGAGAACGCCGCCGAGCGCATGCCTTCGGCGATGCCGGAGATGATCACGGTTGCAGGTCCGGTCTGGGCCTGACGGGCGATCTCCTTCACGGTCTTGTAGCCGTCGGATGTGAACCATTCGGAGATCTTGCCGACGAACCAACCGACCACGAGACCCACGACGACGGCGATCCACAGTCCGAGAGGCTGGATCTCGGAGCTGTCGAAGACGAGATAGACGAGACCCAACGTGCCGAGGGCGGTGGCGATCAGCGAGAAGTTGGTGCCGCGATGGAGAGCGGCGGCGAGATCCTCCGCGGTCTTTGCCCGCACCAGGAACGAGCCGATGATCGAGGCGAGCATCCCGAGCGCAGCCACCGCCAGCGGGAAGATGATCGCCTGGGCCTGGAAGGGGGCGCCGGCGAACACGATGGCGGAGAAGGCGATGGGGGCGACGAGGGAGCCGACGTATGACTCGAAGAGGTCGGCGCCCATGCCCGCCACGTCGCCGACGTTGTCGCCCACGTTGTCGGCGATCACCGCCGGGTTGCGGGGGTCGTCCTCGGGGATGCCGGCCTCGACCTTGCCGACGAGGTCGGCGCCCACGTCCGCCGCCTTCGTGTAGATGCCCCCGCCCACACGGGCGAACAGGGCAATGGAAGATCCGCCGAGGCCGATGGCGGTGATGATCTCGGCCGCCCGGTCGGTCCCGAAATCGGGGTTCGCCTGGACGAAGATCAGATAGCCGATGGCGACACCGAGCAATCCCAGGCCGGCGACCGTGAAGCCCATGACGGCGCCGCCACGGAAGGCGACGGGAAGGGCGCCGGGGATGCCGCCGAGGCGGGCGGCCTCGGTGGTGCGGGCGTTGGCGGCCGTGGCGATGCGCATGCCCACGAAACCAGCGGTGCCCGACAACAGGGCCCCGAACACGTAGGCGAGGGCACGGAGCAGCCCGTCCGGCAGGAGCAGCCCGATGAGGAGCGCCATCGCCACCACGAAGACGGCGACCCAGGTGTATTCGCGCCGGAGGAAGGCCATCGCTCCTTCGCGGATGGCAGAAGCCAGCTCCACCATGCGTTCGTTGCCCTGTGGCGTGGCGAGCACCGCCCGGGCGTAGAACACGGCAAGAGCAAGCGCCGCCAGCCCGGCGACGAGCGCGACGTACAGCAGAGTGTCGGTCATTGGTCCAGAACCTCCGGCAGGCGTGGGAGAAAAACCGCCCGGGAGTATAGGAGGCGCGCCTCTGGCCCCTCACATCGGACCGGTTGGGGTTCACCTTCCCGGCTCGACGGACCTACCCTGCCGCAGTCGCTTCGACCGAGAGTGGGGGTTCCCAGATGAAGCGAGTCATTTCCATCATCGTGGTTTTGGCGCTGGCTTTGGCAGCCTGCTCGAGTCTGGCGGCGCCGACCACCACGAGCCCCAGCACGACGAGCAGCAGCACGACGACGTCGTCGACCACGACCACCACGGCCCCGACGACGACCACGACCGTCTACTCGCTCGCCCTGGAAGGGGCAGGGGAAGCGCTGACGGAGTTCATGACGACGCTCTATTCCGGCGAGGCGGACCCCGAGAGCTTCCCGGCGCCGCGGCAGGTAGTGGAGGCTTTCGCCCAGGCGGAGAGCAAACCCCCGCTCGAGGGACGGGCCTCCGTCGCCGCCTGGGACGAGAAGGTCAGGCTCGGCGTGGTCCAGGTCGGAAACGACGTGACGCTGCTCGTCGCCGACCCCAAGTGGCGGGTGGTGGGCGGGTGGTGGCCTTCAGTGAAAGGCGGCACCCATCTAGGGGAGTTTCCGAAGATCGTGGCGGTCGTCGGCTCCGACGCCCGTCCCCGGGAACGCCGCGATGAGACACGCTCGGACTCGATCCACTTCGTAGGGATCGACGGAAAGGGAAACGCCGGCATAGTGGGTGTTCCCCGGGACTCGTGGGTCTCGATACCCGGATGGGGGCGGTCGAAGATCAACGCCGCCCTGTCGTTCGGTGGGCCGCAGTTGATGATGGAGACGTTCACAGACCTCACCGGGCTCGACTTCGACGGGTTCCTGCTCACCGGGTTCGCCGGTTTCGAAGGGCTGATCGAGGTCCTCGGTGGGCTCGAGATCGACGTCCCGCGGCGTTTCAACGACTCCGCCGCCAAGGCCGACATCCAGCCCGGCCCCCAGGTGCTCGACCCGAAGCAGACACTGGCCATGGCCCGCACCCGAAAGACCCTCCCCCGAGGAGACTTCGACCGTCAGTACCACGGCGGGCTGATCCTGATGGCCGCCCAGGCGATGTTGAAAGCGCGAGGACCTCTCGCCCTCCCTGATCTCCTCGCCCGCGCTCGCCCCCACGTCTCCACGAACTTCTGGCCGGGTGAGCTCCTGGTTCTGGCCGCCTCGGTCCTCCGGGTGGACCCGGCGAAGGTCGTCAACACCGTTGCCCCGGGTGGCACCGGATCCGCCGGCGGCGCCAGCGTCGTGTTCCTGAGCGACTCGGCGTCTTCCCTGTGGGAAGACCTGGCCGACGGTTCACTCGAAGCGCCCGACTAGCTCACTCGACTATGTCGGAAGCGGCCGGGCCGAACACGACCAGCAGGTCGACGTACGCCCCGGGGTTGTCGGCGCCGGCGAAGCGACGGCCGATCTGGGTGGCGCTTCTCCGGCCATAGACGCAGCGCATCAGCTCGAACCGGGATGTCCGGAGCTCGACCGGCGCGTCATCGGATCCGGCGAGCAACACCCCAGCGTCGTCCACGACTCGCACCGCCGGCAGCCCCGAGCTCTCCACCTTGCCCACGAAGACCTCGAAGGGCCGCCTCAGCGTCAGGTCGATGAGCTCCCCGGAGCGATTGCCGGGGAGGCCGACCGCCCCACGGATGTCCTGCTCGTGGACGGTGGCGTCGATGACCGGGACGTCGGCGTATCGCCCCGCCTTGCCGAGCAGGACTTCCAGTTGGGAGCCCGTCCGTTCCCATTCCCGCAGGACGATCGAAGTGGGAGTGCCGGCTCTGGCCGCCACCTGGGCGGCGGTCTCCTCCGGCGTGGGGATCCCGGTGAGACGGCCGGTGATCACGTCGTGAGCCACCCCTGCCAGGTGGGACACGACGTCGTGCACGGTCCAACCGGGGCACGACGGAACCGGTGTTTCGAGTTGCTGCGGCCCGAGCGACCTGACCAGGGACGAGACCTGCTCGCGCGCCTGGCTGTAGAGGGCTCCCAAGTCGCTCACGCCGGGCATGGTACGTGAGCGGCCGGAAGACTGCAGGGGACGCCCGGTCAGCGCCGGCGCCGGACCCACTCCTCGAAATCTGCGAGAGGCTTGGTGTTGGCGACGGAGTCACGAGCCGCCCACCCCCGCCGGGCCCATTCGACGCCATAGGCCATCCTCTTCAGGTCGCTGACGTGGTGGCTGTCGGTGGAGATGGTGAGGGTCACTCCGGCCCGTCCCGCCGCCCGGATCACGTCGGCGGTCGCGTCGAGACGGTCGAGGGCGCCGTTCACCTCCAACGCCACTCCGGTGACGGCCAGGCCCTCCAGGACCGCGTCGACGTCCAGTTCGACGCCGGGGCGACGTCCGACGTACCTCCCGGTCAGATGGCCGATGACAGACACCGACGGGTCGGCCAGGGCGGTCAAGACCCTCGCCGTCTGCGTCTCGCGGTCGAGATCGAAGTGAGAATGGATCGAGGCGACGCAGAACTCGAACTCCGCCCGGAACTCGGGGTCGTAGTCGAGCGATCCGTCCGGCCCGATGTTGAGCTCGCACCCGAAGAAGAGCCGGATTCCGTGACGCTGCTCCATCTCCCGGATCTGGTCGCGGTGGGCGAGCATTTCCTCGCGGGTAGAGCCGTTGATGGCGAGGTTCTCACCGTGGTCGGTGATGGCGACGTACTCGTAGCCGCGTTCGACCGCCGCCTTCACCATCTCCTCCAAGGTGGACCGGCCGTCGCCGGAGCGGGTGGTGTGGTAGTGGAGGTCGCCGCGGATGTCCTCCAGCTCGACCAGCTCGGGAAGCTCGCCGGCGGCGGCCGCCTCGATCTCGCCTGTGTTCTCCCGAAGCGGAGGAGGGATCCATGGCAGGTCGAGGGCGGCGTAGATCTCCTCTTCGGTCTTCGAGGCGATCGTCTTCTCCCCCTCCAGCAGGCCGTATTCGTTGAGCAGCCAGCCCCGATCGATGGCCCGCTGACGGAGAGCGATGTTGTGCGCCTTGGAGCCGGTGAAGTAGAGGATGGCAGCGCCGAACTGATCGGGGGCGACGGCGCGCACGTCGACCTGCAGCCCGGTGCGGGTCAGGATGGACGTCTTGGTGTCTCCGTGGCCGACGACCTCGGTGGCGAGGCGGTGGTGGGCGACATAGTCCATCACCGGCACCGGGTCGGTGGTGGCGACGACGATGTCGACGTCGCCGATGGTGTCGGAGAACCGCCGGAAGCTCCCGCACGGGACGGCGGCGGTGACGCCGGGCAGGGACGCCAGTTCCTCGGCGAGGGTGTTGGCGAGAGGCAGGACGTCGACGATCGGTGTGCGGCGGTCCTTGCCGTGGAGGCCGAGCCGCTCGATGGCCCGGGCGATCTTCTCCTCGGACGTCTTGCCCAGTCCCGGGAGGGTGCGGAGCCGTTCTTCGGCGATCGCCTGCTTGAGCCCGTCGAGGTCCTCGACACCCAACTCGGACCGGATGAGCTTGAGCGTCTTCGGGCCCAGCCCGGGAATGCGGGTGAGCTCGACGAACGATGGCGGGTATGCGGCACGCAGCTTCTCCAGCTTCGCCACCTTCCCGGTGGCGACGAACTCGAGGATCTTGTCCGCCGTGGCCCCGCCGACGCCTTTGATCGCCATCAACTCGGCTTTGGTCATCTTGGTGACGTCGACACCCGCCGCTTCGATCGCCGCCCGGGCGTTTTCGTAGGCCCTCACCTTGAACGCCTGCGGGCTGCCCTCCTCCAGGGTGGTGAGGCGGGCCAGTTCCGAGAGCATCTCGAGGACGTCCCGAGTGGTGGTCACGCTGGCAGGGTACCCCTTCCTCTACTTCGTCCCGTATGGGAACATCGCGTAGTGACCTCTCGCGAATCCCGCTCTCGGCCCGACAGCCAGCCGGATCGGCCCGGCTGGCGCGTCGAGGGCATGCCGGAGGACGAAGGCGATCGCTCGCCTCTCGGGAGATTGCCGGGTGGCCGCAACTTCTGGATCCTCGCCCTTCTGCTCCTGGCGCTGAACTTCTTCATCACGAACATGCTGCTGGGACCGCCGGCCCGCGTCCTGATCCCTTACACCTTCTTCATCGAACAGGTCGACGCCGGCAACGTCGAGTCCATCACGTCCACCGGCGACACCATCCAGGGCACTTTCCGCGAGCCGGTGGCCGAGCCGGACGCCGAGGAGCCCGACGCCCCTCGCTTCACCGAATTCGAAACGGAACGTCCGACGTTCGCGGAAGACGACCTGTTCCAGCGGCTGATGGAAAACGGAGTCGTCGTCAACGCCGAGCCCGCCGACGCCCCACCACCACTGTGGCAGCAGATCCTGTTCGGCTTCGGCCCGACCCTGCTCCTGCTCTACATCTTCTACCGGATCTTCCGGCGGGCGGGCACGGCCATGAGCAGCCTCGGCGGCCTCGGAGCCAGCCGTGCCCGCCGGTATGAGGCAGATCACGGCCGGACGACCTTCGAGGACGTGGCGGGCATCGACGACGCCGAGGAAGAGCTCGCCGAGATCGTCGACTTCCTGAAAGACCCCGACAAGTACACGCGGCTCGGTGGCACGATCCCCAAAGGGGTGCTCCTCACCGGTCCTCCCGGGACCGGGAAGACGCTCCTCGCCCGGGCGGTGGCGGGTGAAGCCGACGTGCCGTTCTTCTCGATATCCGCCTCGGAGTTCATCGAGATGGTCGTGGGCGTGGGTGCTTCCCGGGTGAGGGACCTGTTCGACCAGGCCAAGAAGGTCGCTCCGTCGATCATCTTCATCGACGAGCTGGACGCCATCGGCCGCTCCCGGGCGGGGGCGGCCACGGTCGGCGGCCACGACGAGCGCGAGCAGACCCTCAACCAGATCCTCACGGAGATGGACGGCTTCACCGGCTCGGAGGGGGTGATCGTGATCGCCGCCACCAACCGGCCCGAGATCCTCGACAAGGCGCTGCTGCGCCCGGGGCGGTTCGACCGCCAGGTCGTGGTCTCCCCGCCGGACCAGAGGGGTCGCAAGGCCATCCTCGAGGTACACACCCGCAAAGTGCCGCTGGCCGACGACGTGGACCTCGACGTGATCGCCTCCACGACGCCAGGCATGGTCGGCGCCGACCTCCGCAACCTGGTCAACGAGGCGGCGCTGATGGCGGCCCGGCGGGGGAACGAGAAGGTCACCGCTGCCGACTTCTCCGATGCGCTGGAGAAGGTGGTGCTCGGCGCCGAACGCCAGATCATGATGTCCGAGGAGGAGCGGAGGCGCACCGCCTACCACGAAGGCGGGCACGCCCTCATCGGGATGCTGCGCGCGGGCGCCGACCCGGTGCGGAAGGTGTCCATCATCCCCCGAGGACGTGCCCTGGGCGTGACCCTCCAGAGCCCGCAAGCAGACCGGTACGCCTACGACGCCGACTACCTGAAGGGGCGCATCGCCGGCCTGCTCGGTGGCCGGGCGGCGGAGGAACTGGTCTTCGGGGTGATCTCGAGCGGCGCCGAGAACGACATGGTCCAGGCCACTCAGATCGCCCGCGCCATGGTGGGCAAATGGGGAATGTCGCCCAAGGTCGGCCCGGTCGCCGTCCTGGACGAGCAACAGGTAGACGCCTTCGGTCGCCCCCAGGTGTCGGAGGACACCATGCGCCTCGTCGACGGTGAAGTGCGGCGCATCCTCGACGAGGCCTACGAAGAGGCGCTCGAACTGCTGGCCAAGAACCGTGACAAGCTGGATGCGTTGGCGACGGCGCTCCTCGACAAGGAGACGTTGGAAGAGGACGAGGCATATGCGGTCGCCGGCGTGGAAAGAACCACCGAGACGACTCCAGTCGAGTCGTGAACCTACCGATCCATCACGAAACCGACCGCTCTGAGGACACATGAACTGCCCGAACTGCAACGCCGAGATTCCCGACGAAGCGACCGTCTGCCCGTCCTGTTCCCATGAGCTGACGCCCGTCGTGGGCGAGACGCCGACCGAGGAGCCGAAGGCCTCCCGGCCGGGTTGGCTGGTCTTTGCGGGCGTAGGCGCTGTCGTCCTTGCGATCGGAGCAGCCGCTTTTGCCTTCAGCGGTCGAGGCGCCGCCCAAGGGTTCGCCGAGCGCATCCCCGCCGATGCGTTCGCCTACGTCGAGATCGACATCGAGGCGCTGATGTCGGACGAGGTGAAGGAAGTGGTGGCAGCCTTCGGCCCCGTCGTGGAAGCGGAGTCCGGTGAAGAGTTCGACGTCGACGCCTGGTTGGACGAGATCATCGATTCCTTCGATGAGGAACTGGCCGGGTTCGACATGACATACGAGCAGGACGTCGCCTCGTGGGCGACCGGGCCCGTGGCCATCGGCATGATCGGGGGCGCAGAGGAGCCCGACGTCGTCGCCGTTGTCGGGGGAAGCGATCCCGCCGCCTTGGACTCGTTCCTCTCGAAGCTCGAAGCCCAAGCCGACGGCACACAGGAGATCGCCGGCGTTCGTTTCCTGACCACTACCCAGGACGGCAAGCAGGTCCACCTGGGACGGGTGGACGACGACCTCGTCGCTACCAGCAGCGCCACCCTGGCCGAGACGATGGTCACCGGGCCCGAAGAGTCCCTGGCCGACCACGAAGCCTTCAACGCTCAGGTCGGTGCTCTGCAGGAAGACGGCATCTTCGTCTTCGCGGTGGACACCGAGAAGGCGACCGAGATCTCCGACGCGGCGGCGCCGATGAATCCGATGATGACGATGACCGGCCAGGATCTGGGCGCCTACACGACCGGATGGGTGGCCGGGTCGCTGGGAGTCGAACGAGGGAACATCCGCGTGGACTATGCGGCCACTGTGACCGACGACTTCCCGCTGCGCGGCGCCGACCCGGCGGTGGAGGAAGCGCTGCCCGCCGAGACGATCGCCTTCTTCCGAATCGGCTCGATGATCGACCAGCTCGCCCTGCTCGGGGAGTCGGGCATCCTCGACGGGATGGAGGAGGCTTACGGCCTCACTCTGGACGATCTCGTGGCCCTGTTCACGGTGGACGGCGCCGTCGGTGTGTGGCCGTCTACCGACCCGGAGATTCCAGTGAATGCGGCGGTAGTGGCCCTGTCCGACTCCAATCGGGCCGCGACGGTGGACAAGATCGCCGACCTCGGCACCACGCTGGGCTGGAACGTCGCCGAGGCGGACTGGGGGTACACGATCGAAGGCCTGGTCGGCCTCGGGACGCGGGATGCCCTGACGATCCTGGCCACCCAGACGAACCTGATCGGAGCGCCGCCGGAATCGTCGTTCGCCTCGAGTGACCTCAACCGACGAGCGCAATCGCTCGTCGGCGGCGACTTGGTGTTGGCCGTGGACACCCCGGCGCTCATCGATCTGGTCGACGGTTTGATCGGCATGGAGGACCCCGAAGCGGCCGAGACCCTGGCCTGCCTGCCGATCGGGGTGGTCGCCGCCGGCACGGAGATCTCGGGCCGCGACGTACGGGGCTCCACGGTGATCGAGATCACCGAACCCTGCTGAGAATCGGGTTTGTCCGCCCGGGGACTTACCGTTCCCGGGCGTGGACCCGTCGCTGATCGCTTCCTCTTGGTCCGAGTCGCCGGACTTCGCCGGTGACCTGGTCGAGATGCGCCACGTCGCTGCTCGCCCGGCGATCCACGCCGACACAGAGAGACCCCTCCACCCGAGAATCGCCGAGAGGCTGGGTGAGTTGGGTATCGACCGGCTGTATCGCCACCAGGCGCGGGCCATCGACTCGATCCGGGCGGGCCGGCACACGGTTGTGGTGGCGGGCACCGCCGCCGGCAAGACCCTGTGCTACCAGGTGCCGATCATGGAAGCGGCGCTGGAGGACCCCCGCTCGACCGCCTTCTGCATCTACCCCACCAAGGCACTGGCCCAGGACCAGGCCCGGTCGTTTTCGGTGGTCGCCGGGGACGTGGTCACCGCTGCCACCTACGACGGGGACACGCCCACCGACGAGCGAGCCGCCATCCGCCGTTCGGCGGGCGTGATCCTCACCAACCCCGACATGCTCCACGTGGGCATCCTCCCCCACCACGGCCGGTGGGCGGACTTCCTCCACCGCCTTCGGTACGTGGTCGTCGACGAACTGCACACACTGCGAGGGATCTTCGGAACCCACGTGTCCATGGTGCTGCGGCGACTGCGGCGCCTGTGCCGCCACTACGGGTCCGACCCCGTGTTCGTGTTCGGCTCCGCCACGATCGGCAATCCCGGCGAGCTCGCCTCCCGGCTGTGCGGGCTCGACGTGACGGTCGTCGACGAGGACAACTCACCGCGGGGTGAGCAATGGATGGTCCTGTGGAACCCCGAAATGGAGGACCCCGAGGAGGGACGGCGGCGTTCGGCGCTGGCGGAGGCCACCGACCTGTTCATCGACCTGGTCCGCCGCGACGTGTCGACGATCGTCTTCGCCCGCAGCCGGAAAGCCACCGAGCTGATCTACCGCTGGGCCACCGAGCGCCTCGACGCCGAGAAGGGCTCGCGGGTCGCCTCATACCGAGGCGGCTATCTGCCCCAGCAACGTCGCAGCATCGAGACGCAGCTGTTCAGCGGGGAGTTGACGGGGATCGTCACCACCAACGCCCTCGAGCTGGGCATCGACGTCGGCTCCCTCGAGGCGGCGATCCTGACGACCTTCCCGGGGACGATCTCCTCCTTCCGCCAGCAAGCCGGGCGGGCGGGACGCAGCCAGGACACCTCGCTCGTGGTCTTGGTGGCCGGGGAGGACGCCCTCGACCAGTACTTCATGAGCCATCCCGACGAGCTCTTCGCCCGCCCATCGGAGGCGGTGGTGATCAACCCGTCCAATCCGGCGGTGGCGGAGGCACACGCCGGCTGCGCCGCCTACGAGCTGCCCCTGCGCCTGGAGGACCGGGAGGTGCTCGGAGAAGCGATCGAGGAAACAGCCAACGGCCTCGTCCAAGCTGGCCTGCTCCGCCTGCGGGACGACGCCTTGTATTGGGCGCACCGCCGCGCCCCCGCTCCACAGATCGACCTCCGTTCGTCCACCGGCCGCCGCTTCGACGTGATCGATCGCACGGGGTCACCTGAGCTGCTCGGCGTCCTCGACGAAGCACGTGCCTACCGCGACGGCCACGAAGGAGCCGTGTACCTGCACCAGGGCGACACCTACGTGGTCACCCGGCTCGACGTGCAGCACGGGGAGGTATGGGTGACCCGCCAGGACGTTGCCTACTACACCCAGCCGAAGGTGGACACCGACCTCGAGGTGCTCGACCGGCGCGCCGTCTGTGACCTCGGGCCTTGCCGCCTACACCTGGGGTCGGTTCGGGTCCACACGCAGGTCGTGGCGTACCAGAAGCGGGCCCTCGGGTCTCGGGATCTGCTCGACACGGTCTATCTCGACCTCCCGTCGGTCACCTACGAAACCGACGCCATCTGGCTCTCCATTCCCGACGGCGTCATCCGCCGAGCCGATGTGGGTCCCCAGGAGCTTCCCGGCACTCTGCATGCCGCCGAGCACGCCGGCATCGCCGTGCTGCCCTTGCGGGCCGTGTGCGACCGGTGGGACATCGGTGGGCTTTCGACCCCATGGCATCCGGTGTCGGGCGGGCCGACGATCTTCATCTACGAGGCGTATGCCGGAGGGGCGGGGATCTCCGCGGTGGCATTCCAGGCAGGTGCCGACCACTGGCAGGCGACCCTGGAGGCCGTCCGGAACTGCCCTTGCGCCCACGGCTGCCCGTCCTGTGTGCAGTCGCCCAAGTGCGGCAACTTCAACGAGCCGCTCGACAAGGCCGGAGCGGTCCGTCTGCTGGAGGCGGTCCTCAGGTGAGCGGAGCCACCTTCGCTCGAGTGAGACGGATCAGGTCGGAGGGCGCCAGCTCCACCTGGAGCCCGCGCTTGCCACCGCTGACGAAAACAGTCGCGAACCGCTCGACGGTCTCATCGACGAACGTCGGGAGCGACCGCCGCTGCCCGAACGGGCTGATCCCGCCGGGCAGGTAGCCGGTGAGACGAGCCGCATCCGACCGGTCCGCCAGCGAGGCCTTCTTGCCGCCGGCCACTCGGGCCAGAGCCTTCGTGGAGAGGCGCTGCGATACCGGGATGATGGCCACCACCACGTGTGACCCGTCGATCTCCGCCAGGAGAGTCTTGAACACCCGTTCCGGCTCGGCGCCGATTGCCAAAGCGACGGCCTCCCCGTAGCCCTCTCCTACTGCCTCGTCGACTTCGTAGTCGTACGTCTCGAATTCGACTCCTGCTTCCTCGAGGAACCGGATGGCCGCCGTGGACATGGGCGGGCACGTTAGCCCTCACCCACCGAGCAGCTGGCGCGGAGCGAACTCGGCTGCCGCCCGGGCCCGGACGGTCACCTCCCCGAAGACAGGGAGCTCTGTGGCCTTCGCCACCTCCACCGTGACGACCCGGGCGCCCAACCCGGGGACCTTCTCGCAGCCGCAGCGAACTAGCTCGGCGCCGTTGGCTCGGGCGTAGGCGGCGGCCTCGAAGACGGGATCACCGGGTAGGAACGTGAGAGGGGCGGCGGCCAGCGCCGCGGCGTCGGCGGCGGCGGTTGCCTGGGTGTAGGCGGCCACCACCCGGCCGACAGCCGCCAGCCCGGCGGCGACCACGACCAACCCGGAGATCAGGGCCACCGCCACGATCGTGGCCCCGCCTCGTTCGGTCACCGCTCGACGCGCATCGTGGCCCGACCGCCGATGGGCACCGTCAGCCGCTGGAGGAGCGGGGTCCGGAGGGCCTGGCGAACCTCGATTTCCACGGTGGCCGGACGGCCGACCACATGCGGGCGCGTCACGGTGATCCGGGCGGAGTCGCCGAGCTCTCCGAGCGCTCCCCGCACCGCCCGGGCGGCGGCGGCCGGATCGGGCTGGGTGGCGGCGACCCGGGCACCTTCCCGAGCCGCCGCCACCACGACGAGGCGGGTCCGCGCCAACGCCGCCACCTCGAGGCAGGTGACCAGCACCAGCAGGATCAGGGGAACGACGAGCACGAACTCCACCGTCGCCGACCCGCGGGAGCTCAGAACTTGCCCGCCACCCACGAGATGACCTTGCCGAACAGGTCGCTCAGCAAGCCGCCGCCGCTCCCCTGGAACCACTTGACGGCGAGGATGGCGAGGGCGGTGGCGGCGAGGATGACGAGGAAGTACTCGACCGTCGCCTGACCGCGTTCCTCCGCGAGTCTGGTGGTCAACCAATGCCATATCGCCCACATGGCGATGCTCCTTCCTTTCGCTGCCGGCATCCGGCCGGCTCCGGGGGGAAGTGAGACATCCCTCAGTTCCACAGCGGGCCCAACAGCGAGGTGACGAACTCGATGAGGACGGGTCCGTACACCATCAGGACGAATCCGGGGAGGACGAGGAGGGTCATCGGCAACATCAGGCGGATCGGGAGCCGACGGGCTCGAGCGACAGCTTCGGCGTGCCGCCTCCTCCTCTCCGCATCGATGAAGCCGCGGATCGTCGGCTCGGGAGGAGACCCGGAGACAGCGGCATCGGCCAGCTTCCGCAGCAGCGGGGCCAGCGGTCCCCGAGCCGAGCCGAGCGCCGGGGCGGAACCGATTCTCCGCGCCCGCCGCACCACTTCGTCCACACCCGGTATGCGGGGAGCTGCGCTCTCCAGTGCCGAGACGAGAGGCAGGCCGGCACCCACGAGCACCAGGAGGGTGGCCGCCACTTCCAACACGTCGGGCGACGGAAATCGTCGCCTGCGAGAAAGGCGCCCCAACGCCTCCATCGCAGCCAGCGCAGCCAGCCCGCCGACGGGGCCGGCGATGATCACTCCGCAGGAGGCCGCCGCGATCCGCCTCACCGCCGCCTCCTCGCCATGAAGACCATGACGACGATGCCACAACAGAAAAAGGCGGCGCCGATCCCGGCGAGCCACGCTCCTCCGGGCAGGCGCAGGAGTCGCTCGAGTCTTCCGGTGCCAGCCGCCCAGGCGAGATAGGCACCGGGGCCCCCGACCAGAACCGCCATCGAAGCCTGCACCGGCGCCAGCGCCGTTCGCAGCTCGGCCTCGGTGGCCGCCTGGGCCGAGACGTGGAGGGCCAGCTCCTCGAAGACCGGAAGCATCCTCCCCCCTCCTCCACCCGCTTCGACCGTCGTCCGGATGAGCTCTCCCGCCTTGGGCAGGACCCGTTCGACGCCTGCCAGGGCGTCCGGGATGGGATCCCCCACCTGGAGTCTGCGGACGATGCACGCGGCACCGTCTCGGTTTCGAAATGCGGCGAGTAGCGACGAGCGGAGCGAAGACCCCGCCCGGAGCTCCCCGATCACCGCCTCCACTACCTCCGTCTCGACGGCGAAGGGGTCCGGGAGGCGGGATCGGTGAGCCACGAGAACCGCTGCCACTGCCGCGGCCGTAGGCACCGGAAACCAGACGGCGCCGCCGAGGAGCGCCAGCAGTCGCCAATCGGCGCCTGCCACCACTCCCGCCGCCACGAGCAGCATCTCGATCACGGGCCCGCTCCCGCCAGCTCGGTGATCCGTCGACCTCCACCTGATCGTTCCACCTGCACGATCAGGTGGATGCCCGCTTCGATTTGACGTCGCACGGCCTCGGCAGCCACGCCCCCGTCGGCGAGGGCCAGGGTTTCGAGACGCCACCGAGCCTCCGAGGGGGAGTTGGCGTGAACGGTGGAGAGGCTGCCCATGTGGCCGGTGTTGAGCGCCCACACCATGTCGAGCGCCTCCGGCCCCCGCACCTCCCCGACGATGATCCGGTCGGGACGGAGCCGAAGCGCCGATCGCAGGAGCTGGCGGAGGGTCACCCCTCCGTGTCCGTCGGCGTTGGGAGGGTGAGCCTCCAGACGGACCACATGGCCGGAAAGCGACAATTCGGCGGCGTCTTCGATCGTCACGACCCTCTCGTGAGGCGGGATCTCGGCGGCGAGCAGGTTCAGCAACGTGGTCTTGCCCGCCCCGGTGCCGCCAGAGATGACGATGTTGCGCCTCTCGTCGACGGCCTGACGCAACTCCGCGACCTGCTTGCGGGTGGCCGAGCCCCGGTCGACCAGGTCGTCCAGAGAGGAGACCGCTTGCGTGAACCGCCGGATAGCCACCACCGGGCCGTCGACGGAAGCGGGCGGGACGACGGCGTGGAGACGCGAACCGTCGGGGAGCCGGGCGTCGACCGTCGGAGAAGAGCGATCGAGACGCAAACCGAGGGGGGCGATGACCCTTTCGACGGCGGCGACCACCGCGGTGTCGTCCGGGAACGACACGGGCGCCCGCTCCAAACGCCCGCCCCGCTCGACCCAGATCTCCTTTGGGCCGTTGACCAGCACATCGGTGACGTCGGGCTGGCGTATCAGAGACTCGAGCGGGCCCATCCCCACGATGGAGTCGACGACCGACTCGATCAGCTCCACCCCGGCGAGTGGCGCCTCGGTGCGGGCGAGACGGCGCGCCGCCTCGGTGAGACGTCCTCTTTCGAGCGGAACGTCGGAGGCCACCAGTTGGCGAACCATGCGGTCGATCACCGCCATGGCAGCTCCCAGACTCGCCTCCACGCCTGGACCCAACGGGAGCGGAACGGGCGGCGGCCATGGAGCAGGGCGTTGACCACGCGCCGGCCCGGAGGCGGCAGCACCGGACCGGGGCCGGGAGGATCGTCGGCTTCGGCCACTCGCTGCCACACGGCGGCTCGACTGCCGGCGGGTGTCAAGAACCCGGGCCACAGCGGCCGTACGGGAACCACCGGGAATGGCACCGCTTCTGCTCCTGTCCGGACCACGACCCTCGGCCACGACCGGGAGAGCAACTCCACCAGATCGATGGCCTCGGACGCCGGGACGCCTCCGTTGGGGAGCACCGCCAGCCCCGAACGATCGGGCATCAGCTCCGCTCGCCTGGGGCCTTCAGCGACGAGATCCGCCAGACTCCTCGCCGCCGGGTAGGGAGGGCCATCGGGGTCGAGGTCGACGACGAGAGCCGTCCCGGCGGCCAGGGCCATCCCGAGCGGGGCGATGGCAGACAGCAGTTCGTCACCGAACGTCCGCACACCCAGCACCTGACGGTCGCCATCCATGGACGCCGAAGCTAAGGGACGACACACGGGAGCGTGAAGGCCTACCGCGGCGCGCGGCGGCCCCGTAGGCTCGAAAGTTTGGCCCGATCTCGGGATCCGGCCCGTGACTCCGCCCACGCCTTAGTCTGGGGATCGATGGCCGCGGCCGCGTTCTTCGATCTGGACAAGACGATCATCGCCAAGTCCTCGACGTTGGCTTTCACCCGGCCGCTGTTCCGGGCCGGGCTGTTGAACCGCGCCACCCTGTTCAAGGCGGGCATCGCCCAGGCCTACTACCAGATGTTCGGGGCCGACCACGACCAGCTGGAGCGGGTCCGCCGGGAGCTCGGTGAGCTGACTCGAGGATGGAAGCAAGAGGAGGTCGCCAAGCTGGTCGAGGAGACGGTCGAGGAGGTGGTCGCCCCCCTCGTCTACGCCGAGGCGTTGGCGATCATCGACGAGCATGTCCGCGCCGGCCGGCGCGTGGTGGTCGTGTCGTCGAGCCCGATGGAGATCGTGGCCCCACTCTGCCGGTACCTGGGGCTGGATGACATCATCGCCACCCTGCCCGAGGTCGACGAGGAGGGCCGGTACACCGGCGAGATCCACTTCTATGCCTACGGCCCGGGCAAAGCCGAGGCGATGCGGGAGATGGCCAAGAGGGAGGAGATCTCCCTCGAGGAGTCGTTCGCCTACTCCGACTCCATCACCGACCTGCCGATGCTGCAGGCCGTGGGCCACCCGGTGGCGGTGAACCCCGACCGGGAGCTGCGAGCGATCGCCGAAGAAAACGACTGGCAGATCCTCCACTTCGAGCGGGAGGTCGAGGTGCGCGGTCGTCTCGCCGACATCCCCAAGCCCGTGCCGGTGATCTCGGGAGCGGTGGCCGGCGGCCTGGCGGCGGCCCTGGCGGTGTGGGCCCTGCGACGTAGCCGCAAGTGACCGCCGCGGTGCCATTTGCTGCCCGGACGCCGTAGCCTGGGCACCACATGCGCAAGCCGATCCTCGCCCTCGCTGCCCTCCTCTTCCTGCTGGCGGCGCCGGTGGCCGCCCAGACGACCGACTGCCCCGAGTACCGGGGAATCACCTGCGAGGGATGGGTGACCGACGACGCCGGCGTACTCGCCGACCGAAACAGGCTGGAGTCGACAGCCGGCAGGTTCGTCGAGGCGACGGGGCATCAGATCGCCGTCGTGACCGTGGCCGACACCGGCGGGATCGACCCCCGCGAGTTCGCCGAGGAGCTGGGCAACACCTGGGGTGTCGGCGACCCACAAGAGAACGACGGCGTGGTGGTGCTCGTTGCTCTCGCCCAGCGGCGCACCGAGATCGTCACCGGCCCGGGAGCGAGGCTGTCCGGTTCGACCCTCAGCTCCGTAGCCGAGTTGGGCAACGATTTCTTCGCCAACGGCGACTTCGACGGCGGGCTGGCGGCCATCATCGCCGGCTTGCAACGCGAATACGAGGGCGGGGGCGCCACGCCATCCGAGCCCGGAGAGCCTCTGCCGGAGGATGTCACCGAGCCCTCCCGCGGGCCGGGGCTCGTGGTGCCGCTGCTCGGCCTCAGCGTGATCGGCCTCGCCGCCGGCGGGGCGGTGTTCGTC
>Ga0207873_1001329_pt1 | contig 24128 bp, 19 predicted proteins | sample BGWIniCompost_FD_187373 | JGI IMG/M metagenome (GOLD analysis project Ga0207873, IMG submission 187373) | Cellulose adapted compost microbial communities from Newby Island Compost Facility, Milpitas, CA, USA - BGW Initial Compost (SPAdes)... ...
GTAGCCGCTCTCGACCGGGATCGTGGCGCGTTCGATGCTGTCCTCGCCGAGCAGCACGGTATAAGTGCTCGCCTGGAGCGTCTGCTTGTTGACGCCACTGCCCATCGTCGCATTGCCTTGGGGATCGAGATCGACGAGCAGCACCCGCCGGCGCGTCTTCGCGAGCGAGGCAGCGAGGTTGATGCTCGTGGTGGTCTTGCCGACTCCGCCCTTTTGATTGGCTATCGCGATGATTCGGCCCATCACGCGCCCTGCTCTTGCTCCGAAACCGGTTCGAGGATCACCAGGTGGCGCGCCGCGTCCAGCCCCGGCACCGTGAGGCGCACCACGTCGCGCACGCGAAAGCCGGCATCGACGCCCGCCAGCTCCTCCTGAGGGTACACGCCCTTCATGGCGAGCACGGCGCCGCCCGGCGCGCACAGGTGGCGACAGCTCGTCAGCATATCAGGAATGGCGGCAAGCGCACGAGCAATGACCGTATCGAACGGCGCAGGCGGGTGATATCGCTCGGCAGCGCAGTGCACCGCTTCGGCGTTGCCGACGCCGAGCTCGTGCAGGGCCTGGCGCACGAAACGCACCTTCTTGGCGTTGCTGTCGAGCAGCACGAAATGGGCGCTGGGTAACGCCAGCGCAAGCGGAATCCCCGGCAGGCCGGCGCCGGTACCGATATCGATAACGCGCGTGCCGCGCACGTAGGGCAGCACTGACAGGCTATCGAGCAGGTGCCGCGGCAGCATCTGCTCGACGTCGCGCACGGCGGTGAGATTGTAGGTGCGGTTCCAGTGCGCGAGCAGTTCCAGGAACTGCAGCAGCCGCGCGCGCGTCGCTTCCGGCAGCTCCAAATGCAGCGTGGTAAGTCCTTGCTGCAACCGGCGCTCGAGTTTCGCGCGTTCGGTCGGCGGGTCGGGGGTCATGATGGGGGCGCGGCCGCTCAGGCGCGGCGGCGCTTCAAGTGGACCAGAAGCAGCGAGACCGCGGCCGGGGTTACGCCTGGCACGCGCGCTGCCTGCCCGAGCGTGACCGGCCGGTGCGCCGCGAGCTTCTGGCGCACTTCGACCGAAAGCCCGCGCACTTGCAGGTAATCGAGATCCGCGGGCAGCGGGGTCTCCTCGTGACGCCGCTGCGCCTCGATCTCGGCATGCGCGCGCTCGATATAGCCCGCGTACTTCGCCTGGATCTCGAGCTGCTGCGCAACCTCGGCGTCCGCCACACCCGGGCCGGCGCCGGGGAGCTGCATGAGCGCAGCGTAGCGGACTTCCGGACGCGCGAGGAGCTCAGCGAGCGCCGCCTCGCGCGTGAGCGGCGCACCGAGTGCGGCGACGGCCTCGGCATCGCTCACCATTGAAGGACGCAGGCGCACACGCTCGAGCCGCTCCCGCTCGCGTGCGATGGCGTCGCGCTTCTCGCAAAAGCGCCGCCAGCGCGCGTCGTCCACGAGCCCGAGCTCGCGGCCGATCGGCGTGAGCCGGAGGTCGGCGTTGTCCTCGCGCAAGAGCAGACGGTGCTCGGCGCGCGAGGTGAACATGCGGTAGGGCTCGGTGGTACCGCGCGTCGTGAGGTCGTCGATCAGCACGCCGATGTACGCCTGGTCGCGCCGCGGCCACCACGGCTGTTGCTCGCGCACATAGCGCGCCGCGTTGATGCCCGCCACCAACCCCTGCGCCGCCGCTTCCTCGTAGCCGGTGGTACCGTTGATCTGCCCGGCGAAGAACAGACCGCGGATTTGTTTCGTCTCGAGGCTCGGCTTGAGATCGCGCGGATCGAAATAGTCGTACTCGATCGCGTAGCCGGGGCGGATCAGCACCGCGCGCTCGAACCCGCGGATCGAGCGCACGAGCTCCCATTGCACATCGAACGGCAGGCTGGTCGAAATGCCGTTCGGGTAGACCTCGTAGGTCTCGAGACCCTCCGGTTCGACGAAAACCTGGTGCGATGCCTTCTCGGCGAAGCGCACCACTTTGTCCTCGACCGACGGGCAGTAGCGCGGCCCAACGCCTTCGATACGTCCGGTGTACATCGGCGAACGATCGAGCGCGCCGCGGATGATTTCGTGCGTACGTTCGTTCGTGTGGGTGATATGGCACACGACCTGCCGGGGGTGCTCGTCGGCGCGTCCGAGGAACGAAAACACCGGCACGGGCGTGTCACCCGGCTGCACCTCCATAACGCCGTAATCGAGCGTGCGCCCGTCGAGCCGCGGCGGGGTGCCGGTCTTGAGCCGCCCGACGCGCAGACCGAGGTCGCGCAGCCGCGCAGCGAGCGCGTTCGCGGGCGGGTCGCCCGCACGGCCGCCCGGGTAGTTCGTCAGGCCGATATGGATGCGTCCGCCGAGGAACGTGCCGGTCGTCAATACGAGCGCGCGCGCCCGAAACCGCAGGCCCATCTGGGTCACCACCCCGGCCACGGCGTCCTTCTCGAAGATCAGGTCCTCGACCGCCGCCTGGAACAGCGTCAGGTTGGGTTCGCGCTCGAGCAGCTGGCGCACCGCACTCTTATAGAGAACGCGGTCGGCCTGCGCGCGGGTGGCGCGCACCGCCGGACCCTTGCGCGCGTTGAGCACGCGGAAATGGATGCCCGCGCGATCGATCGCGCGCGCCATGACGCCGCCGAGTGCGTCGATCTCCTTGACGAGATGCCCTTTGCCGATGCCCCCGATCGCGGGATTGCACGACATCTGCCCGATGGCTTCGAGGCTTTGCGTGAGCAGCAGCGTCTTCGCGCCGGCGCGTGCCGCGGCCGCGGCGGCTTCGGTGCCGGCATGACCGCCGCCGACGACGATGACATCGTACGCCTGAGGGTGATTCACGGAAGGAACGGCAGGATTTGGGACGACGGCATCATAACACTGGTCAAATCGGGTCCGTAACCGCTCGCCATGGGCCCGGTTGCTAGAATTACCCGATAGTCGGGCGTACCCCGGTACGTCGGCCGAAGGAGATCGCATGTCGCTGCATCCCGTTCCTGCGAACGCCCCGAAGACCCGGCGCCTGCTGGACGCCGCCCTGTCCGCTGCCGGTGACGTGGTGCTTGGCAAGGAGCGGCAGATCCGCCTCGCCGTCGCCTGCCTGCTCGCGCGCGGACACCTCCTCATCGAGGATCTTCCCGGCGTCGGGAAGACGACGCTTGCGCATGTGCTCGCGCGGGTGCTCGGGCTCGATTTCAAGCGCATTCAGTTCACGAGCGACCTCCTGCCGGCCGATATCCTCGGCGTTTCCATTTATCAGCCGGAAACTCGGGAGTTTCGCTTTCACCGCGGCCCGGTATTCGCGCAGCTCGTGCTCGCCGACGAGATCAACCGGGCGACGCCGAAGACGCAGAGCGCGCTGCTCGAAGTCATGGAGGAACGCCAGGTGACGAGCGACGGCACGACGCTGCGGCTGCCCGAGCCCTTCTTCGTCATCGCAACGCAGAACCCGCAGCACCTGATCGGTACCTTCCCGCTGCCCGAGTCGCAGCTCGATCGCTTCCTGATGCGCCTCGAGCTCGGCTACCCCGACCCGCACGCCGAGCGCGCGCTGCTCAAGGGTCGCGACCGCCGCGAGCTCCTGCGCGAGATCCCGGCGGTGATGGACGCCGCGTCACTGCTCGCCCTGCAGCAGCAGGCAGCGCAGCTGCACGCGAGCGACGCGCTGATCGATTACGTGCAGGCGCTCGCCGCGGCCACGCGCGAGAGTCCGGCGCTCGCGCTCGGCCTGAGCCCGCGCGGCGCGCTCGCGCTCCTGCGCGCCGCGCGCGCCTGGGCGCTGCTCGCCGGGAGGGATCACGTGGTGCCCGAGGACGTTCAGGCGGTGGCCGAGCCTGTGATCGGGCACCGCGTACGCCTCGCGCCGGACGCGCCGCCCGACGCGGTGGCGGCGCTGCTCGCCTCGGTCCCGATTCCGTGAGCGCGCAGGCGACCGGCGGGTTGCGCGGTACGGCGGCTGCGCGCCTGCTCCGCCGGGTCGCCGTCCGCCATGCACCGCTGTCCCTGCCCGGCAGCGGTGTACGCCTGCGGCGGCGTGCGCTCTACATCCTGCCCACCCGCGAAGGCCTGTACTACGGAGCAGTCGTTTTCGTCGTCCTGTTCGCGGGCATCAACTACGCGAACGGTCTTGCCTACGCGCTCGCATTTTTGCTCGCCGCCATCGGTGTCGTCGCAATCCTGCACACGCATCGCAACCTTGCGTCCTTGCGCGTCGCGGCCGGCCCCGCACCGCCGGTTTTCGCCGGTGAGATCGCAAGGTTCGCGCTCGTCGTGCGCAACGACTCCGACGTGCCGCGGTCGGCGATCGAGCTCTCCGGGCCTACCGGCACGCAGCGCTTCGATGTGCCGGCGGGCGGCGAGACCGTGGTCACGCTCGAGATGCCGACGACGCAGCGCGGCTACATCGCCGCACCGCCGGTAAGGCTGCGCACCCGTTTCCCGCTCGGTCTCTGGCACGCGTGGTCGCGGCCCCTCGCTCTTCCCGGCGCCTGCCTCGTTTATCCGAAACCCGCGCCGGAGGACCGACCGCTTCCCGAGCGCGCCGGGGTGCACAGCACCGGCGCGCCGAGCGGTCGCCTCGAGGACGACGATTTCGCCGGCCTGCGCGAGTACCGCCAAGGCGATTCGCTGCAGCGCATCGCGTGGAAGAAGGCGGCGAGCGGCCAGGGCTGGTACACCAAGCAATTCGCCGCGGCCGGGGCGAGAGAAGTCGTCCTCGACTGGCATACGCTCGCGGGCTACGGCACCGAGGAACGCTTAAGCGTGCTCTGCCGCTGGGTGCTCACGGCGGAACAGCAGCGGATTCCCTACGGGCTGCGCCTGCCGGGCGTTCGTATCCCGCCGGGTCTCGGGCCGGCGCATCGCGACCGCTGCCTCGAGCGCCTCGCGCTGTTCGAGCTCCCATGAGTCGGCACCCGGGCGCGCCGTCCGCCTCGCCGCGGGCCGCCGATTGGCTCGCCGCCGTCGCCGTCGTCGTCATCGCTCCGCTCTTCGGCGAGCTTCCGGTTTGGATCAGCGTCGCCTATCTCGCCGCGGTCGGCTGGCACTACCTGCACACACGCTTCGACTGGCCGCAGCTTCGGCGCTGGTTGCGTTGGGTTCTTGCGCTCGCTGCCGTCGCCGCGGTGCTGCGCTACTACGGAACGCTGCTTGGACGCGAACCGGGCGTCTCGCTGCTGGTGCTGCTCACGGGGCTGAAGCTCCTCGAGCTACGCTCGCTGCGCGATGCCGTCCTCGCGGCGCTGCTGCTCGTGCTCGTCCTGCTCGGCGGCTTCCTCTACACCACTTCGCTCTTCCTCGGAGCGTACACGCTCGTCGCGGTCGTTGCCGTAACCGCGGCGCTCATGCGCCTGCAGCATCCCGGGCTTTCGCTGCGCGCGCTCGCGCGTTCTTCGGCGGTGATCGTGCTGCAAGCGCTTCCCTTGATGGTCGTCGCGTACCTGCTGTTCCCGCGGCTTCCCGACGCCTTATGGGCGTTTCAAATCAACGACAGCGGCGGCAGGAGCGGGCTGTCGGACCGCATGGAGCCGGGCAGCGTAAGCGCGCTCACGCTTTCGGACGACGTGGCGTTCCGCGCGTACTTCGACGGCCCGCCGCCGCCCAATCGCGATCTCTACTGGCGCGTGCGCGTGTTCTGGGACAGCGACGGACGGACCTGGACCGAAGGGCCGCCGCTGTCGACGCAGGCGACACTACGACGCATCGGCGAGCTGCGCTCCTATCGCGTGATGCTCGAGCCGAGCAAGCGGCCGTGGGTGCCGGCGCTCGATATGCCGGTGTCCGCGACGGCCGAGCTGCGGCGGCGCGCGGGTTTCGTCTACGAAGCGCGCCGCGCGCCGCGCGAGCACAGGAGCTACGAGCTGGTCTCGGCCACGCGCTACCGGACGGGCGCGCTCGATCCCGAAGAGCGTCGGCGCGCGCTGGCGCTGGCGCATCCGCCGAGCGCGCGACTGCAAGCGCTCGTCCGCAGCTGGCGGGCGGAGCGGGCGGCGGATGCCGATGTCGTACGCGCCGCGCTCGCGTACTTCAACCGCGAGCCGTTCGTGTACACGCTTAATCCGCCGTTGCTCGGGCGCGACCCGGTCGACGAGTTCCTGTTCGAGAAGCGCCGCGGCTTTTGTGAGCACTATGCCGCCGCGTTCGTCACCCTCATGCGCGCCGCCGGCATTCCCGCCCGGGTCGTGATCGGCTACCAGGGCGGCGTGTACAACGACGCGGGCGATTATCTGATGGTGCGCCAGTCCGATGCGCACGCGTGGGCCGAGGTGTGGCTGCCCGAGCGGGGATGGATACGCGTCGATCCGACCGCAGCGATCGCACCTTCGCGCATCGAGTACGGCATCGACGGCGTGCGCCGTCTGAACTCCCAGGGCCTGCCGCTCGACGCGGCGGCGGAGGCGGTATTGCGGGCCATCGAGCTTCCCTGGCTCGATCGCGCTTGGTTCCGAACGCGGCTCGCTTGGGACTATCTCAACTTCTCCTGGCACCGGTGGGTCAGCAACTACACGCTCGACCGCCAGCGCGAGTTCCTCGAACACATCGGTCTCACCGAGTACTCGGTGCCGGCGATGTTCGCGATCCTGCTGCAGCTGCTCTTCCTGTATGCGCTGCTGCAGCTGCGCCGGCGCCGTACTCGCGACGCCGTGCAGGATCTATACGAGCGCTATTGCCGCAAGCTCGCGCGCGTGGGCATCGTGCGCGGTGTCGCGGAGGGGCCGCTCGCGCTCGCGGAACGTGCGCGCGCGCGGCGTCCCGATCTCGCATCGGCGATCGATCGCATTACCGCGCACTACGTGGCCCTGCGCTACGGCCGCCCATCGCGGGGTGAGTTGCGTGCGCTCACGCGCCTGGTGCGCCGCTTCCGTCCGATGTCGTTGCGGCAGCGTCTGGCTGCGCGCCCGTGAGGCTAGCAGCCGACGCACCGTCGGGCAGTTCATTTTCCGATACAAAAGTTGGCGAAGATCTGGGCGAGCAGATCGTCCGGGGCGAACTCGCCGGTAATCTCGCCGAGCGCCTGCTGTGCCCGCCGCAACTCCTCGGCGAGGAGCTCGCCCGCGCCGGCGGAAAGAAGCTGCGTCCGTCCTTGTGCGACGCATTCGCGCGCGCGGCGAATCGCCTCGACGTGGCGGCGGCGTGCGATGAAACCTCCTTCGCCCGCCGGCTGAAACCCCATGCACCGCTTCAGGTGCGCGCGCAATGCGTCGAGGCCCGCTCCCGTCCGCGCCGACAGCGCGACGGCCGCTCGGCCTTGCGCCTCGCACTCGCCCGCTGCCCGTCCGGAGAGATCGATCTTGTTGTAGATCGCGGTCCAGTTCGCGCCGTCCGGCAGATGCGGAAGGAGCTCCGCGAGCTGTGCGTCGGCATCCGCCGCATCGTCGAGGACGAGCAGGACGCGGTCCGCGCGCGCCATTGCCGAACGCGCCCGCGCCATGCCTTCGCGCTCGATCGGATCTGCCGCGGCGCGCAGCCCCGCCGTATCGAGCACGTGCAACGGCATGCCGTCGATCGCAAGCCGCGCGCGTACCACGTCGCGGGTGGTGCCCGGAATCGGGCTTACGATCGCCGCATCTTCTTCTGCCAGTGCATTGAGCAGACTCGACTTGCCGGCATTCGGCGCGCCGGCGAGCACGACGGTCATCCCGGTCTGCAGGAGTGCTCCCTGCCGGGTTTCCGCGAGGAGCTGATCGAGCTGCGCGAGGAGCGCATCGAGGTCATGTGCGACACGCCCGTCCGAAAGAAAGTCGATCTCCTCCTCGGGAAAATCGATCGCCGCCTCGACGTATATTCTGAGCCGCGTCAGCGCGTCCACCGCGGCCCGGACCCTTTCTGAAAACCTACCATCGAGCGAGCGCAGCGCCGAGCGCGCCGCGGCCTCGGAACCAGCGCTGATCAAGTCGGCGACCGCTTCGGCCTGTGCGAGGTCGAGCTTGCCGTTCAGGAACGCGCGCTCCGAGAACTCGCCCGGCCGCGCAAGGCGCGCACCCAGAGAAAGTGCGCGCTTGAGCAGCAGGTCGACGACCACCGGCCCGCCGTGCGCGTGGAGCTCGAGCACGTGCTCGCCGGTGAAGGAGTTGGGTGCAGGAAAGTAGAGCGCGATACCGCGGTCGATGGGCGCCCCGGCGGCGTCGCGAAACGCCCGGTACGCCGCGTACCGCGCAGGCGGCAGGTCGCCCAGCATGGCGCGTGCGAGCTCCGGCACCAGAGGGCCGGACACGCGGACGACAGCCACGCCGCCGACCCCGGGCGGTGTGGCCAGGGCGGCGATGGTGTCGGTGCCGGTCACAGCCGGGGCGTCAGCCGCCCTTCGCCACGATGACCTGGTTGATGCGCCATTGCTGCAGGATGGACAGGATGTTGTTCACTGTCCAGTACAGCACGAGCCCGGCCGGGAAGAACAGGAACATGACTGTGAAAACGGCGGGCATGATCATGAACATGCGCCGTTGCACCGGATCGGGCGGCTGCGGGTTGAGGAGTTGCTGCGCATACATCGTGGCGCCCATGACGATCGGTAGCACGTAGTAGGGATCCGGGCTCGAGAGGTCGCGGATCCAGAGCACGAACGGCGCGTGGCGCAGCTCCACGCTTTCGAGCAGCACCCAGTAGAGCGCGATGAAGACCGGGATCTGAATCAGTATCGGCAGGCAGCCGCCGAGCGGATTGATCTTCTCGGTCCTGTAGAGCTCCATCATCGCCTCGTTGAGCTTCTGGCGATCGTCGCCGTAGCGTTCCTTCAAGCTCTGCAGCTTCGGCTGGAGCTTCTTCATCTGCGCCATCGACTTATAGCTCGCGGCCGAGAGCGGGTAGAAGACGAGCTTGATCAGCACCGTGAGCAGCACAATGGCCCAGCCCCAGTTGCCGACGAAACGGTAGATGGCAGAGAGCAGCCAGAAGAGCGGCGCCGCGATGATCGTGAGCATCCCGTAGTCGACCGTCAGCTCGAGCCCCGGCGCGACTTTCTCGAGTCGCGCTTGTTCCTTGGGACCCGCGTAGAGTCGCGCCGAGAGCGTGCCCGTCGCGCCGGGCGCTATCGTCGTCGGCACGAGATCCTTGACCCCGATGACATAGCGCTGATCGGGCAGCACGTCGCTGTAAAACTGCATGCGTTCACCCGACCTCGGGAGCCAGGCGCCGACGAAGTGGTGCTGCAGCATCGCCACCCAGCCTTCGGTCGTCTCGACGCGCAGCGCACGCGCCGACATGTCGTCGAACGAGACCTTCTGATACTTGTCCGTGGGCGTATAAATGGCACCGCCTGTGTAGGTCGGAAGTGCGAACAGCCCCGGCGATTCCACGTGCGAATGCACGAACTGGCCGTAGAAGAAGCCCTGCCATTCGCCCGCGGTGTTGTTCTTGATCTCGTACTCGACGTCGATGGTGTAGTCGTTGCGGCGGAAGACGAAGACCTTGGCGTACTCGGTGCCGTCCGGTGCACGCCAGGTAAGCGGCACCCGCAGCTCGTCGGCACCGGCGTTCAGCGTGTACTCGGTACGCTCCGCGCGGTACTGCACCTTATGCGTCGGGTACTCGCGGTCTCGGCCGATCAGGCCCGACTGGGCGATGAAAATGCCGTTCGATTCGTGGAACAACGGAAACGGCGTCTCTGGACGGCCAACGTCCACAGGGTGCCGCAACAGCCACAGACTGCGCAGGTCGCCGCCCTGTGTGTCGATCTCGGCGCGAACCAGGTCGGTTGTGACGATGACGCGCTCTCCCTTGGGCAAAGCGGCCACAGGTGCTTGAGGCGCGTCCGATGGGGCGTTGTCTGGGACGCCTGGAACGCCGGTGTCCGGTGCGGGCGCCGCAGGCGCCGCCGCGGAAACTGGTGGGGGATGCAGCGCGTGTTGGTGCTCCTCCCATGCCTCCCAGATGAGCATGAGAATAAAAACCAGTGCGAGGAACAGCACAAGCCGGTAGTTATCCATCGGTACGTAGCGTCGGCGGTACAGGGTCCACGCCGCCGGGGTGCCAGGGGTGGCACTTGGCAAGACGCACGAGCGCGAGCCACGAGCCGCGCACGATTCCGTGGCGCTCGAGGGCTTCGATCGCGTACGTGGAGCAGCTCGGGTGGAACCGGCAGCACGGTCCCATCAGGGGACTCACTAGATAGCGGTAGATCCGCAGAAGCGCCAGCAATACGCGGATCATCGCGCGGCAAGCCGGCTCCAGTGAACGCGCAACGACGCGGCGAGCGTCGCGTTCGGCGCTTCGGCGGCGGGGCGCTGCGCCACAACGACGACGTCGAGGCCGTGGAGCGTGGACTGGTGCATACGGAACGATTCTCTGATCTGGCGCTTGATACGGTTGCGAACGACCGCGTTGCCCGACACCCGCCGAGAGACGGCGATGCCGAGGCGGGCGGGGCCGGACGTGGCAACGGCCGTGATGATGAAAAATCGGTCTCGGGTTCGGTACTGCGCCCGCTGCCGTACCGCCTCGAACTCGGCTGCGCGCCGAAGGCGGCGATCGCGCCCGAAGCGCAGCCGCGACGATGACCGGCTTATACGGTCAACCGTTTGCGACCTTTGGCGCGACGCGCCTTGATGACCGCGCGGCCACCCACGGTGCGCATACGCGCCCTGAATCCGTGTGTGCGCTTGCGCTTGAGAAGGCTCGGCTGGTAGGTCCGCTTCATGATGTTCGGTCTCGCTGCTGGCGCGCGACGGGGATGCGACGCGCATCGGGCGCGCAAAGGTACTGTTTCGGCGCGCGCGTTGTCAAATGGCGCGGCGGTGCCCGGCCGCCGACGGCGCGGTATGGAAGGGCTGCCTGTTAGCCGCTAGACTGCCTTCCCCCCTCCTTGTGTCGTGCCCGATTTGCCGTGAGTGCTGTAACACCGCAAACCAACTTGTGGGAGAGGTGTCTCGATCGCCTCGAGGACGAGCTCCCGTCGCAGCAGTTCAACACGTGGATTCGTCCGCTGCAGGCGGTGGTGGAGCCCGAGGGTTTGCGGCTGCTCGCGCCCAACCGGTTCGTCATGGAATGGGTGCGTGATCGCTTCATCGGGCGCATCGGGGAGCTCGTGCAGGAGCTCGCCCAGGGAAGGGAGGCGAGAGTGACGATCGAGGTCGGGAGCCAGATTCGTCGGCGCAGCGATACCGAGAGCGACACCGGACGCAATGGTGACAGCGGGAAGCGGCGCGGTGCCGTGCTCGGGCGCCTGAACCCGGATTTCACGTTCGACACACACGTCGAGGGCAAATCGAACCAGGTGGCCCGTGCGGCCGCGCGCCAAGTGGGTGAGAACCCGGGTGTCGCCTATAACCCGCTCTTCATCTACGGGGGCGTAGGTCTAGGAAAGACACACCTGATGCAGGCAGCGGGGAACCTCATGCTCGCGCGCCGGGAAAACGCGAACATCGCCTATGTCCACTCGGAGCGGTTTGTTGCGGACATGGTGAAGGCGCTGCAGCACAACGCCATTAACGATTTCAAGCGCCTATACAGAAGCTTGGATGCGTTGTTAATAGACGACATTCAGTTCTTTGTCGGAAAGGAACGTTCCCAAGAAGAATTTTTCCATACTTTCAATGCCTTAGTAGAATCTCAGCGCCAAGTCATCATCACTGCAGACCGTTTTCCCCGGGAACTGACGGGGGTGGAAGAGCGCCTGATCTCAAGGTTCGGATCGGGGCTCACGGTTTCGATCGAGCCACCTGAGCTGGAAACCCGCGTCGCGATCTTGATCAACAAGGCAAGACACGAGGGTGTGGATTTGCCGGAGGACGTGGCGTTCTTCATTGCGAAGCGTGTGCGCTCGAACGTGCGTGAGCTCGAAGGGGCATTGCGCCGAGTGCTTGCAAGCGCTTTCTTCACGGGCCGCCCGGTCGATATGGAGCTCGCAAGCGACAGCTTGAAAGACCTGCTGAGCTTCCAGGAACGCCTGGTCACGATCAACAACATCCAAAAAACCGTCGCGGAGTACTTCAAGATCCGGATTGCCGATCTCCATGCAAAAAGCCGCGCCCGCCACGTAGCGCGGCCGCGCCAGATCGCTATGGCTCTCGCGAAGGAGTTAACGGACCACAGCCTGCCGGAGATCGGCGAGGCTTTCGGCGGACGCGACCACACGACTGTGCTGCATGCCTGTCGCAAGATTGCCGAACTCGTTTCAAAGGACCCTCGGGTACATGAGGATTACAACAACCTACTGCGCATATTGACGACATAGGCTGTGGATATGATGTGCACATCCGGAAGGCCCGCAGCGACTGAGGATAAGTACTGCGTCAGATCACACGTTTTCGCCACCTTATGCACAGCCTTTAGGTGGCGTTATCCACAACTCGCAAACCCTAGCTATGCAGGCAGCCACCCCACGACGGCGGCCATTTATGCACAGAACGCAAGGATCGTAGTAGCAACCACAACAGGCCTAAAAATCTAAGTCGTTACTGAAAAGACGCCATGCAAATCGAGTTCGAGCGGGAAAAGGTGCTTAAGCCCCTGACCATGGTGGCAGGGGTCGTCGAACGACGACAGACGCTGCCGATCCTGTCGTACATGCTGCTGCGGGCCGATGAAGACGGAGTATCGCTAACCGGCACCGATCTCGAGGTGGAAATGGTCTGCCGTGTCCCGGGGATCATCGAGAAAACCGGTGAGGTCACACTGCCGGCACGGAAACTCTTCGATATCTGCCGCGCACTGCCTGAAGGGTCGAAGATTACGCTGAGCCGCCAGGGCGAGAAGGTGGTGGTGAAGGCAGGCCGTAGCCGTTTCACCCTGTCGTCGCTTCCAGCGGCCGACTTCCCGAAGATCGAAACGGGGTCCTTTAGGGAAGCCGTGGTATTGCCAAGTTCTCAACTCAAGCGAATCCTGGAACGCACTGCGTTCTGTATGGCGCAGCAGGACGTGCGCTATTACCTGAATGGCCTGTACCTGGAGAGCGAGGGGACCAGACTTCGTGCGGTCGCTACCGATGGTCACCGGATGGCGATTGCGGATACCGAGTGCGAGCGGGTAGGGGAGGCGTTGCAGGTTATCGTGCCGCGCAAGGCGGTGCTCGAGGTCAGTCGGCTCTTGGGGGACGCGGCTGATCCTATCCGGCTGGAAATCAGTGCGAACCACATCCGCCTGGCGTTGGCGGACGCGACGTTCACGTCAAAGCTTATCGACGGCAAATTTCCTGACTACACCAGGGTCATTCCGGTACAGCAGAGCAAGCAAGTTCAACTCGACCGCCAAGCCTTTCGGGAAGCGATGGGTCGGGTGGCGATCCTAGCGAACGAGAAGTACCGAGGCATACGCCTGAATCTAGAGGGAGGGAAACTTCTCTTGAGTGCGCATAATCCGGAGCAGGAGGAGGCGGTTGAGGAGGTGGAGACGGGCTATCAGGGGGATGGGCTGGAGATCGGTTTCAATGTGACCTATCTGCTCGAAGCAACTGCGGCGATAGACGCGAATGAGGTGGTGCTTGGACTGAATGACCCGAATAGCAGCTGTACTCTTCGCGCCCCGGGGCAGACGGACGCGCAGTACATCATCATGCCGATGCGGCTGTGAGGGCATACGGTTTCACGTGGAACCTAGTTCCACGTGAAACACTCGCAGCGCCAATTTGGACGTTACCCACGCGGGATGGGCCGGAAGATGGTAGAATACAAGGCCCATGGAGCCCGCAACCCCTCGTAATAGTCCCTCATACGACTCCCAAAGCATCCAGGTCCTGAAAGGCTTGGAGGCCGTCCGGAAGCGACCCGGTATGTATATCGGGGACACGGACGATGGTACCGGCCTGCACCACATGGTCTTTGAGGCGGTCGACAACTCCGTTGACGAGGCCCTGGCCGGTTTTTGCACAGACATCAAAGTCATCCTTCATACCGACGGTTCCGTAACCGTCTCCGATAACGGCAGAGGCATTCCGACCGGCATCATTCCCGAAGAAGGGCGGTCAGCTGCCGAAGTCATCATGACGGTACTCCACGCCGGCGGTAAGTTCGACCGGAGCTCATACAAGGTTTCGGGAGGCCTCCATGGGGTCGGTATCTCCGTGGTAAACGCCTTGTCCGAATGGCTGCAGCTGACCATCCGGCGCGAGGGGAAGGTCCACTACCAGCGGTATCGGATGGGTGAGCCAGAGGCTCCCTTAGCGGTGATCGGCGAGGCGTCCGATACTGGGACCGATGTCAGGTTCCTCCCGAGCGCCCAAATATTCAGCAACACGACGTTCCAGTACGACGTGCTCGCGAAGCGCCTGCGCGAGCTGTCGTTCCTCAACTCCGGGGTACGGATCACGCTTCGCGACGAGCGTACCGGGAAAGAGGACGTCTTCGAGTACAAGGGTGGGATCGCGGCGTTCGTAGAACACCTGAACCGCAGCAAGAACCCGCTGCATCCCAAGCCAATCTACATTCGCGCCGAGCGCGGAGCCATCCACGTCGAGCTCTGCATGCAGTGGAACGACTCCTACCAGGAGACCATCTACTGCTACACCAACAACATCCCGCAGCGCGACGGTGGCACTCACCTCGCGGGCCTGCGCGCGGCCATGACGCGTACGCTCAATCAGTACATCGAGAGCTCAGGACTGGCGAAAAAGGAGAAGATCGCGCCAATCGGCGACGATGCGAGGGAGGGCTTGACGGCGGTGCTTTCCGTCAAGGTGCCAGACCCCAAGTTTTCGTCCCAGACTAAGGAAAAGCTGGTCTCCTCGGAAGTGAAGGGGGTCGTTGAGTCCGTAGTCAGTGAGAAGCTCCAAGAGTTTCTCCTGGAAAACCCGAACGACGCTCGGGCGATTGCACTCAAGATCATCGAAGCCGCCAGGGCGCGCGAGGCTGCCCGCAAAGCCAGGGAAATGACGCGCCGCAAGGGCGCCCTGGACGTCGCTGGCCTCCCGGGCAAGCTTGCCGACTGCCAGGAGCGGGACCCCGCGCTCTGCGAGCTGTACATCGTTGAGGGTGATTCCGCCGGCGGCTCGGCCAAGCAGGCGCGCGACCGACGCAACCAAGCGGTGTTGCCACTGAAGGGTAAGATCCTTAACGTGGAGCGTGCCCGGTTCGACCGGATGCTGTCGTCGGCTGAAGTCGCAACGCTCATCGCCGCACTCGGCACCGGCATCGGCGACAACGAGTTCGACATCGCGAAGCTACGGTACCACCGCATCATCATCATGACCGATGCGGATGTCGACGGCTCGCACATCCGCACGCTGCTGCTTACGTTCTTCTTCCGGCAGATGCCGGAGCTCATCACGCGCGGGCACATCTATATCGCCCAGCCGCCGCTCTACAAGGTGAAGCACGGGAAGCAGGAGCGCTACTTGAAGGACGACGCCGAGCTGCAGGAGTATCTCCTCTCTGCCGCGCTCGAAGGCGCCGTTCTGCGTCGGGGCGACGCCGAGGTCCTGCAAGGGGATGCGCTTGCGGAGCTCAGCAAACGCTACCTCTCCGTACAAGAAACGATTCGGCGCCTTGGCCGCCGCTACGACGCCAAGGTGCTGCATAAGCTTCTCTACTTGCCACCACTCGAGGCGCACGCGCTTCGCGATGCGGCTGCCATGACGCAGTTCGCGACCGAGCTCCAGGCACGGCTCAACGACGACCCCACCGGAGCGATTCGCTTCGATATCGCCGTAGCTTCCAATAGCCGCACGAAGCTCCACGATCTCAAGGTTACCCGGCACGAGCACGGCAGCCCCGTGATCTCACGCCTCGACGGGGAATTCTTCACGAGCGGCGACTATGCGGCGATCCGTGTGCTCGGTGAAAAGCTCGCTGCCTTGCATACCGGAGGAGGCTTGACGGTGCAGCGCGGCGAGCGCAGCGAGATCGTGAGCGGCTTCGACGCGGCGCTTGACTGGCTTCTCGCCGAAGCACGCCGCGGTCAGACGATCCAGCGCTACAAGGGTCTCGGCGAGATGAACCCGGAGCAGCTGTGGGAGACGACGATGAACCCGCAAACGCGGCGCTTGCTCAAGGTCACGGCGGACGACGATGTCGCGGCAGGCGAGGTGTTCAGCATGCTCATGGGGGATCAGGTCGAGCCGCGGCGCGAATTCATCGAGAAAAACGCGCTTCTGGTCGCGAATCTCGACGTGTAGCCGCTCCTCGAGCGCTCAGTGGAGTGTGCCCGGTACACTCAAAGTGAATGGCGGAATCTCAGCGTCGAAGCGGGTGCCGTCATCCGCGAGCAGCTGGTAGCTGCCGCACATAATGCCGACAGGGGTCTCGAGCACGGTGCCGCTCGTATACTCGAACGTCGTCCCCGGCGCCAAGTAAGGCTGTTCGCCGACTACACCCTCCCCACGTACTTCGCGCGTCTTCTCGTTTCCGTCGGTGATGATCCAGTGCCGGCTCAGCAGCCGTGCCGACACTGCGCCCACGTTCGTGATCGTCACGGTGTAAGCGAAGACGTAACGGTTGTTCTCGGGTGCGGACTGGGTGGGCATGTACGTCGTCCGTACCGTCACCTCGATGTTGTGCTTGTCCGACTTCATAAAAGCGTCGCCGCACCTCCCCCTGCACTGTGCGCGCGGCCGCGTGCTCTTGCATCCAGCTCAACCGGATGCTTCACACCTGACGGAGACGCGCAACTGCGGGCCATCGGTGAGTCGCACGGCCGTAAGCTCTCCACCCCAGCAACAACCCGTGTCGAGTGCAAGGACGCCATCGCGGTCATAGTACCCGAGCGTCGACCAATGCCCGACCACGACCGGAACAGCCCGGGGGTCCTGGCGGCGTAGCTTGAACCAAGGTACTAGATCTGTGGGCTGCGACCCCGGGGGTCCTTTGTGCGCGAAGTCGAGCCGGCCGTCCGGCGCACAGTAGCGCATACGGGTGAAGGCGTTCACCACGAACCGCAGTCGATCAATCCCCGTAAGCTCGTCGCTCCAGCGGCTCGGTTCGTCACCGTACATGGCCTCGAACAAACCCGGCTGTCGCGCACGAATCTCCGGCTCGATCTCCCGCGCGTGTTGCAACGCTTCCGCGATCGACCATGCCGGCGGCAGGCCGGCGTGCACCAGCGCGTAGCCGACTTGCGGATCGTAATGAACCAAGGGTCGCGCGGCGAGCCAGGTTAGCAACCGCTCACTATCTTCCGCTTCGAGAACGTCGTGAAACGTATCCCATCGCGACGGCCGGCGCGCTCCGGAAGCGACGGCGAGCAAGTGAAGATCGTGATTGCCGAGAACGGAGACCGCGGCTTCGCCCAAACCCTCGACGAAGCGGAGCACCGCCGCCGATGCCGGCCCGCGGTTTACCAGATCGCCGGTGAACCAGAGCCGGTCCTCCGCAGGATCGAACCGCAGTATCTCGAGCAGACGCTGGAGGGCGTCATAGCACCCTTGGACGTCCCCAATTGCGTAGACCGCCATCGTCCGCGCGAGCGCTGCGTCCCCGCCTAAAGGCCTAGACGCTCCCAGATCGTGCAGGTCGGTCCCGCGCGGTTCAGCGTGTAGAAGTGAAGCCCGGGCGCACCGCCCGCGAGCAGCCGGTCGCAGAGATCCGTGGTGACGTCGAGCCCGAACGCGCGAATCGACTCGAGGTCGTCCCCGTAACTTTCGAGACGCTGCCTGATCCAGCGCGGGATCTCGGCACCGCACGCGTCCGAGAACCGCGCGAGCTGACGGTAGTTCGTAATCGGCATGATGCCGGGCACGATCGGTATATCGACGCCAATCGCCTCGCACTCCTCGACGAACCGGAAGTAGGCGTCCGGGTTGTAGAAGTACTGCGTGATGGCGCCGTTCGCCCCGCATTCCACCTTGTGCTTGAAGTGGTGCAGGTCATCGGCCGCGCTGCGGGCGCGCGGATGTACCTCGGGGTACGCTGCAACCTCGATGTGGAAATGATCGCCCGTTTCCCGCCGGATGAGCTCGACCAGTTGGAAGGCGTAGCGAAATTCGCCACCGCTTGCGAGCCCGAGTCCAGAGGGCGGGTCACCGCCGAGTGCGACGATTCGACGCACGCCGCGTGCGCGATAGGCGTGCAGCTGCTCGAGCAGGCTATCGCGCGTCGCGCCGATGCAAGAAAGATGCGGCGCCACATCGCAGCCCTGCGCCAGGAGCTCCGCGGCTGTCTCGTGAGTGCCCGTGCGCGTGGAGCCACCCGCGCCGTACGTCACCGAAAAGAACTTCGGGCGCAGCTGCGCGAGCTGCGCGACCGCTTCGCGCAGCTTGGCGCGCGCCGCTTCATCGCGCGGCGGAAAAAGCTCGAAGCTAAAGGTGCGCCCGTACTTCTGCTGCGATTGCATGCTCACCTCAAGCGCCGTGCGCCCGCACGCGCCACATCGGGCCGAAAGTGCCGCTCACTCGCGCCGGCCGAGGCGTGTGCGCCCGGCTGCTGGACGCCGCGTGTGCACGTAGGTCCGCCGCGCCGGCGAACCTCGCGCCGTGGCGTCAGTAGCGATAATGGTCGGGTTTGTACGGGCCTTCTTTCGGGACGCCGATGTAGCGCGCCTGCTCGTCCGTCAGCTCGGTCAGCATCGCGTCGAGCTTCCTGAGCTGCAGCCTCGCCACCTTCTCGTCCAGTATCTTCGGCAGCATGTAGACGCCGACCGGGTACTGGCTGCTCTTGGTGTACAGCTCGATCTGGGCGAGCACCTGGTTCGCAAACGAAGACGACATTACGTAGCTCGGGTGTCCGGTCGCGCAGCCGAGGTTCACGAGCCGGCCTTCGGCGAGGAGGATCAACCGCTTGCCATCAGGGAAGATGATGTGGTCGACCTGCGGTTTGATGTTCTCCCACTTGTATTGCCGCAGCGAAGCGACGTCGATCTCGTTGTCGAAATGCCCGATGTTGCACACGATCGCATTGTGCTTCATGCGCTTCATGTGCTCGTGCGTGATGACGTTCACATTGCCCGTCGCGGTCACGAAGATGTCGGCTTTGTCCGCGGCGTAATCCATCGTCACCACGCGGTAGCCTTCCATCGCCGCCTGCAGCGCGCAGATCGGGTCGATCTCCGTCACCCACACCTGTGCCTGCAATCCGCGCAACGCCTGCGCCGAGCCCTTGCCGACCTCGCCGTAGCCGGCGACCACCGCGATCTTGCCGGCGATCATGACGTCGGTGGCGCGCTTGATGCCGTCGACCAGCGACTCGCGGCAACCGTAGATGTTGTCGAACTTCGACTTGGTTACCGAATCGTTCACGTTGATCGCCGGGAACAGCAGCCGGCCTTCCTTGTGCATCTGGTAGAGCCGGTGCACGCCCGTGGTCGTTTCCTCGGTTACGCCCCGAATCTCCTTCGCCATCATCGAGTACCAGCCGGGCTTCGTTGCTAGACGCTTCTTGATGGCCGCGAACAGCGTCTTCTCTTCCTCGCTGCCTGGGTTGTTGAGCACCGAGGGGTCCTTCTCGGCGCGGATCCCGAGGTGCACGAGCAGCGTCGCGTCGCCGCCGTCATCCAGGATCATGTTGGGCCCGAGGTTGTCGCCGAATTCGAAAATACGGTGCGTGAACTCCCAGTACTCCTCGAGCGTCTCGCCCTTGTAGGCGAACACCGGTGTGCCCGTCGCCGCGATCGCCGCCGCCGCGTGGTCCTGGGTCGAGAAAATGTTGCACGACGCCCAGCGCACTTCGGCGCCGAGCGCCTTGAGGGTCTCGATCAGCACCGCCGTCTGGATCGTCATGTGCAGCGACCCGGCAATGCGGGCACCCTTGAGCGGCTGGCTGGGTGCGTACTCCTCGCGGATCGCCATCAGCGCCGGCATTTCGCTCTCGGCGATCGCGATCTCCTTGCGCCCCCAGGCGGCAAGGGAGATATCGGCGATTCGGTAGTCACGAAAATCGGGGTTGACTACAGCGTTCATGGACGTGCTCCTGAGCTAAGCGAGCGCCGTTGCATGGTTGTTCGCGGACCCCCGAGCCTGACCGCGCGCCGCTACTCCGGCGCCCGGCTGCAACGCTCCTCGACGGCCGCGCTCGCCGCACCGTGCGGCGTTGATGGGACGCGAATCAGGCGGTGGCGGCCTCCCGCTTCTTGACGCCGGCGGCGTCCGCGAGCGCCGCCGCCTTGTCGGTGCGCTCCCAGGTGAAGCTCGATTCCGTGCGCCCGAAATGGCCGTAAGCCGCGGTCGGCAGGTAGATGGGCCGCAGCAAGTCGAGCATCTGGATGATGCCTTTCGGCCGCAGGTCGAAGTGCTCGCGCACGAGCTCCACGATACGGTTATCGGGAACGCGACCGGTGCCGAACGTTTCGACGTGGATGGATACCGGTTTCGCTACACCGATGGCGTACGCGATTTGAATCTCGCACCGATCCGCGAGCCCGGCGGCGACGATGTTCTTCGCGACATAGCGCCCGGCGTAAGCCGCCGAGCGGTCCACTTTCGACGGGTCTTTCCCGGAGAACGCACCGCCGCCGTGGCGCGCCATGCCGCCGTAGGTATCGACGATGATCTTGCGACCGGTAAGGCCGGCATCACCCACCGGCCCGCCGATCACGAAGTTCCCGGTGGGGTTGATGAAGTACTTGACGTTCTTGTCGAGCCACTCCGCCGGCAGCACCGGCTTCACGATCTCCTCGATCACCGCCTCTTTCAGCGTCTCGTACTTGACGTCGGGCGCGTGCTGCGTCGAGAGCACCACGGTGTCGATGCCCGCAGGCTTGCCGTCGACATACCGGACCGTCACCTGCGATTTCGCGTCGGGCCGCAGCCACTTGAGCTTGCCCGAGTGCCGCACCTCGGCGTGACGCTTCATCAGGCGATGCGCGAGCGTGATCGGCATCGGCATCAACACATCGGTTTCGTTCGTCGCGTACCCGAACATGAGCCCCTGGTCGCCGGCGCCCTGCTCGAGGTCGAGCCCCTTGCCCTCGTCGACGCCCTGCGCGATATCCGGCGACTGCTTGCCGATGACGGCGAGTACCGTGCTCGTATCCGGATCGAAGCCCATTTCCGCGGTATAGCCGATGCGCCGGATCACGTCGCGCGCCACGTGGTCGTAGTCGATGACCACATTCGTCGTGATTTCTCCGCCCAGGACCACCAGGTTGTTCTTGACCAGCGTCTCGCACGCCACGCGCCCGTTGGCGTCCTGTGCGAGCACCGCGTCGAGTACCGCGTCCGAGATCTGGTCGCAGACCTTGTCCGGATGGCCTTCGGAGACCGATTCCGACGTGAAAAGATAGCTATCAGCCATTGTGGGTGTACTCCCTACCGCGTTTTTGGGCGTCAAGGCGCGGAGAGTCTAGCAAGAAGCTCCCGCCATTTGTATTGAGCCGCGTCCCACTCGCCGATCCCAACGTGTGTGGGCGGCTCGGGGCAGTCGGTCGCTCGAGCGCTGGCGCCGCCGTATGCGGTGCCGAAGCCGCTATAATTGTCCGGTCTCCCGACGCCGCCCTTCCACCGCCGTTCGTGACCACCGCTCCGACGCGCCCTCTTGCGAGCTCGCCGACGCGCCGCTGGCTGCGGCTGCGCTACTGGCGTGCCTGGGCGCCACTCCTCGCGCTGCGCGCGATCGCGCTCCTGCCGCTGTCGCTGTCGCGCGGGCTGGGCGTGCTCTTGGGGGCGCTCATGTATTCCGTCAACGCGAAGCGGCGGCGCATCGCGCGCATCAACCTCGCGCTCTGCTTTCCCGAGCTCGACGACAACGAGCGCGCGCGGTTGCTGCGCCGCCACTTCCGCGTCGCGGGGCAAAGCTACCTCGATGTGGCGTTCCTCGCCTGGGCCTCGGAGCGGCGCTTTCGCCGCAAAGTGCGCGTCGTCGGCGTGGAGCACCTGCGCGACGCGCTCGCGCGCGGGCGACGGGTGATCCTGCTCGCGCCGCATTGCCTCGGGATGAACGTCGGGGGCGTCGCCCTCGGCCGCGAAGCGCAGGTGTTCTCCATGGTCAAGCTGCAGCGCCAGCCGCTCGTCGACTGGCTGCTGCAAAAGGTGCGTACGCGCTACGGCGCGCCGCTCGTCGCGCGGGAGCAGGGACTGCGTCCGGTGCTGCGTCAGCTCGGCCAGGGGCTCGTGTTCTACTATCTGCCGGACGAGGACTTCGGCCCGCGGCGGTCGGTGTTCGCGCCCTTTTTCGGGGTGCCGACCGCGACCCTCCCCACGCTCGGGCGGCTCGCGGCGCTCGCGCAAGCCGATGTGATCCCATGCTTCACCCGCCTGCTCCCCGGCGGACGCGGTTACGAAGTGGTGCTCGATCCGCCGCTCGCGAGCTTCCCGACCGGCGATCCGGTGGTTGATGCCGCGCGCATGAACGAGGCGCTCGAACGCGGCATCCGGCGCATGCCCGAGCAGTACATGTGGACGCTGCGGCTGTTCCAGACGCGGCCGCACGGGGCACCGTCGCCATATGCCTGAGCGCGAGCCGCTGCGTCGCTTCGCCCATCCGCGCTACTGGCCGACATGGGTGGGCGTGGGGCTGCTGCGCCTGCTCGCACTCCTGCCGCGGCCGCTCGCGGCACCGCTCGGCTCGGCGCTCGGCTCGCTGCTGTACGCGCTGCACCGCCCCCGCCGGCGCGTGGTGCGAACCAACCTCGCGCGCTGCTTCCCGGAGCTCGACGCGCGGTCGCGCGAGCGGCTGGTGCGCCGGCACTTTCGCGCGTTCGGGCGCAGCGCCATCGACGTCGGGCGCGCTTGGTGGTCGGGGCCCACGCGGCTGCGCCGGCTCGTGCGGCTGCGCGACCGTCACCACCTCGATGCCGCGCTCCGCGCCGGGCGTAACGTGATCCTGCTCGCGCCCCACTTTCTCGGTCTTGAAATCGGCGGCGTGCGCCTTTCGCTCGAGTCACCCCTCGTCTCGGTCTTCCATCATCCGAAGAACCGCCTGCTGCGCGAGCTCATGTGGCGCGGGCGCACTCGCTTCGGGCTGGACCTCACCGAGTACAAGCGCTCGTTCATGCCGCTCGTGCGCGCCGTCAAGGCCGGCACGCCGCTCTACTATCTCCCCGATCAGGACGCGGGGCGCAGGCACGCGGTGTTTGCGCCGTTCTTCGGTATACCGGCGGCGACGTTCACGGCGCTCTCGCGCCTTGCGCGCATGACCGACGCCGTGGTGATCCCGTGCGTGACGTACGAGCGCCGCTGGCCTGGCGGCTACGAGACCGTGTTCTTCCCGCCGCTCGCCGGATTCCCGGGCACGGACGAAGCGGGGGACGCTGGGCGCATGAACGCGGAGATCGAGCGCGCCGTGCGGCTGCGTCCCGAGCAGTACTTCTGGCTGCACAAGCGCTTCAAGACGCGCCCCGCGGGCGAGCCACCCTTTTACCCGGCCGACTAGTGGTTTTTCGCGGTAGCAACAGGCGCGGCGTGCCCGCCTCGACGGCTCATTCCTTGACGGTCTTCGGATTGATGCCGAGGTTCTTGAGCTTGCGGTACAGGTGGGTGCGTTCCATCTCCGACAGTCGCGCGACTTCGGCGACATTGCCGCCCGTGCGCGCGAGATGGTGCTCCAGATAGGCCTTCTCGAACTGATCGCGCGCAGCGCGTAGCGGCAGACCGAACAGCGCGTGCGGCAGGGCGTCCGCGGGGCGAGTGCGCCCGCCGAGAGCCTGCTCCACCTCGACCTCGGTAATCTCCTCGCCCCGGTTCAGTATCAGCAGCCGCTGCACCACGTTCATGAGCTCGCGGATGTTGCCGGGCCAGGGGTAATTGCGCAGCGCGTTCAGGGCCCCGACGGTGAAGCGCCGGTACGCAAGGCGCTCGTTGTCGATGAGCCAGTCGAGGTAGACCTTCACGAGCTCGGGCACGTCTTCGCGGTGCTCGCGCAGTGGCGGCAGCCGCAGCGGCACGACGTTGAGACGATAATAGAGATCCTCGCGGAACCGACCCTCGGCGACTGCATCGGGCAGCGTCGGATCCGCGATTGCGATGATGCGCGCGGTCATCGGCAGCGGCTCGCGGCCGCCAACGCGCATGTACTGCAGATCCTGCAGCGCGTGCAGCAATTGCAGCTGCGTCGCGGGAGCGAGCTCGCCGATGTCGTTCAGCAGCAGCGTTCCGCCGGCTGCCTGCTCGAAGCTCCCGGGCGTCGTGACGTCGCCCTCCTCCGAACCGAAGAGCTTCACCGCTACGTTCATCGGAGCGACGGCGCCGAGACTCACCTCGATGAGCGGCCGGTCGCGGCGGGGGCTGCGATGATGCAGGTAGCGTGCGGCCGGGACGCGTCCGGTTCCGGGTTCGCCGAGGATCAGCACCCACGTGTCGGTCGCGGCCACGCGCTCGAGGTCCTCGCGCAGCTGCTGCATCACACGGCTCTTGCCGACGAGGAACGTGTCC
>Ga0207873_1001331_pt1 | contig 24097 bp, 23 predicted proteins | sample BGWIniCompost_FD_187373 | JGI IMG/M metagenome (GOLD analysis project Ga0207873, IMG submission 187373) | Cellulose adapted compost microbial communities from Newby Island Compost Facility, Milpitas, CA, USA - BGW Initial Compost (SPAdes)... ...
GTAAAGGTGACGCAGGTCACACCGCAGGCGAACGGGTCGACCAGCCGACCCCCTGCGGCGGTCAGGCGAACCGGTCGCCGCTCGGCCGCTCGAGGGCGGCGCGGTCCCAGCCGGCGGCGTCGGCCGCCGCCTCGTAGGTGCACTGCAGGAAGGCGAGCAGCGCCCCGTCGGGGTCGGGGGCCGTGCGGACCACCTCGTAGGGCAGCACGAACTCGCCGAGGTCGTCGTCCCACCGGGCGCCCTCGGGGGCGACCGGTGCGTCCCGGTAGCCGGACGGCTCGGGGTAGGCGTAGGCGTAGAAGGTGCCCTCCTCGCCCGGCGCCCCCGGCCAGAACCCGCAGCTCGACACCTCGTGGGAGTAGGCCTCCCGCATGACGTGGGGGCCGCAGTTGGGCACCTCGCCCTCGTACGGCGGCGCGGTCCGGCCCGAGAAGCGGGTGTGGGCGAGGTCGAGCGCGCCCCAGAAGACGTGGATCGGGCTGGCCTTGCCGACGAAGCGGGCACGGAACCGCTTGACCACCCGCTCGATCTCCACCAGGGCCAGCCAGAACCGGTGGACGGCGTCGGCGTCGTAGCTGGCGTGCACCGTGTCGTCGGGGAACGGGATCGCGCCCGGGATCTCCACCGGCACCGGCCAGATGTCCGTCCCGACGCCCAGGTCGTCCAGCATCGACATCACGGCGGCGTGGACGTCCGCCACCGGGCGGGGGACGAGCGCGAGCGACCGGCGGTCGCCGGTCACCGTCGTGACGGCGAGCCGGTGGTCGACGAGGTCCAGGTCGATCTGGAACGACGGCCCGGTGGGATGGGGCATCGGCGAGGTCGTCAGGCCCCGGGACGTCAGGTACAGGGTCGTGTTCCACCAGTGGTTGGCGTGCGGCTCGTTGGCCAGGCGGACCTTGCCGACCACCTGCGTGTACAGGTGGAACGTGTCCCGGGTGCCCTGCCAGTCGGCGACGGGGATCGCCGGCCATCGGTGGGTCTGTGCTGTGGCCACGGCATCCCTCCTCGGGACCAGTGTCGCCGAACCGGGCGCCGGGGTCCTCCGACGGTGGCGCCCGACGGCCGGGGCGGCCCGGTCGGCGACGGCGGCCGGCCGCGGACCCGGGATCAGTGCTCGCCGGGCAGGACGTCGGTCTCGGACCGGTGCCAGACCGGGTGGTCGCCGGCGGTCTCGACGTTGAAGCCGTAGTCGAACACGAGCGAGCCCCCGATGGTCCCGCCGAGGACGGTGAGCAGGGCGGCGGCGACGCTCAGCACGAGCGCGGGGACGGGCGTCGACGGCTCGTCCCAGAACCCGACCGCCCGCACGACGATCCCCGCGATCACGAGGCCGGTGACGACGACCATCGTCCACGCGTGGGCGTTGACGGTGCGGCGGGCCTGGGTGCCCTTCTCGGTCGAGCGGAGCCAGTCCCAGAAGCCGGTCAGCGCGGCGAGCACGGCGACGGCCGCACCGCCGATCAGCGCGAACGACCCGGCCCGGTAGAAGTCGCGCGCCCAGGCCTCGTCGTCGCCCCCGACGATCGAGATGACGTCGAACGCGGCGGCGAGCACGAACGCACCGACGGGCACGTCGGTCAGCGGCGGGTGGGAGGGCTTGCCGGCCCAGCCGCGCAGGCCCTTGAACCTCCTGCCGCGCAGCGTGAGGGCGGGTCGGAACGAGAACGTGCGCATGGTGCCTCCTCTGGGCTCACGGTCGGGTACCCGTTGCGAGGGCGAAGAACTCGGCCCGGGACCGGGGGTCGGTCCGGAGCAGGCCGTGCAGCGCGGACGTGACCGTGCGCGACCCGTCGACCTGCACGCCGCGCAGCGACATGCAGAGGTGCTCGGCCTCCATCACGACCCCGACGCCCGTCGGCGCGAGGTGCTCCTGGAGCCAGTTGGCGACCTGCTGGGTCAGGCGCTCCTGGACCTGCAGGTCGCGGGCGAACATCTCGACGACGCGGGCGAGCTTGGACAGCCCGATGATCCGCTCGCCGGGCAGGTAGCCGACGTGGGCCACGCCCGTGAAGGGCAGCAGGTGGTGCCGGCACAGCGAGTGGAACGGGATGCCCTTGGCCAGCACGAGCTCGTCGTAGCCCTCGTCGTTCGGGAAGGTCGTGAGGCTGAACGTGCGGGGCGTGAGCAGCTCCGCGTAGGCGTCGGCGACCCGCCGGGGCGTGTCGCGCAGGTGCTCGTCGGTGGTGTCCCGCCCGAGGGCGGCGAGCAGCTCGCGCACCGCCTCCTCGACCCGGGCGCGGTCGACCGGCGCGCCGGCGCCGACGAGCCGGAGGGGCCGATCCGGCAGGGCCCCGGTGAGATCGGGGGTGGGCTGGGCGACGGTCACGCGGCGCACCCCCCGAGGGCCGCGCCGGGCCTGCCGCCGCCGGACGACACGAACGACGTGGTGGGCACGCCGGTGACACCTCCTCGCTCGACGACCAGGTCGACGCTAGAGGAGGCGTCCTCTTTCGTCAATAGCTGTTTGTTTTAGAGACACCGGCGGCGGGCCGGCCGGCGGCCGTCGGGTCACACGGCGGCCGCGGGCCGGTGCCCCGTCACCTGCTGGCCACCGGCTGGGGCGTGGAGGTGCGGACGTGGGCCGTCGGGTCCGTGCTCAGACGGAACAGGGACCACAGGGCGTCGCCGATCGACCAGTGCAGGAAGGCGAGGAACCCGCTGCCGATCGGGTGGATGCGGGTGTTCTGGAACGCGGCGATGCGCCAGCCCTCGTCGGTCCGCTTGAGCGTGAGCGTCTGGATCGAGTCCCGGGCCCGCGACGGCTTCGTCTTGCCCCGCTTGATCGTGCCGCCGATCGCGTGCATGACGGCGACGTCCGGCCCGAGCACCTTCACCTCGTCGACGCCGCCGGTCAGGCGGGTGCCCTTCATCCACTTGTCGAACAGCTCCTGGTGGAAGGCCTCGATCGTCGCCCGGCCCTGGAGGCGGCTCCCGTCGAAGGCGACCAGCTCGCCGTCCTCCGCGAAGGCCGCGGCGAAGCGGGCGCCGCTCCCCTCGTTCCGTCCGGCGACGAGCTCGTCGTACAGGGCACGGCAGGCGGCCTCGTCGTCGACGGTCATGACGAACCTCCCCTCTCGTCGTGTGCACGTCGGCGCGCGACGTTTGCACATCCGAACGCCACAGTGACGTACCGCCACGGTCAGTACGGAACTGGCGCGCGCCCGAGCGCGAACGCTCCTACCGTGGGGGTGTGTCGAGCGTCGTCGACAGCTGGGGCGCCACCGCCGCCGAGCGCGCCGCCCCGTACGGCTGCGACGGGCTGGTGCGCGACCCCGACCGGGTCCTGTTCCGGGCCGTCGACGTGGCGGCGCCGGCGCCGCTCGTGTTCCGCTGGCTCTGCCAGATCCAGGTGGCGCCCTACAGCTACGACCGGATCGACAACCGGGGCCGCACCGGCTGCTCGCCGCCGGCGACCTCGTGATGATGCGCAAGCAGCTCCTCACCCTGAAGGCGCTGGCCGAGCGGGACGCGGCCGCCGCCTGACCGGCGCCTCGCCGGCGAGCGCCCGGTGGATCCGGTCGACGAGCTGCGACTGCTCGGGGGTCATCGGTCGCGCGGGCGCCAGGTGTCGGTGCCGGCGTCGCCACCGGTGGCGACGGTCCGCAGGCGGGGCAGGAGGTGGCCCCAGCCGTCGAGGTGGCCGGGCAGCCGGGCGTCCGGCAGGTCGCTGTGGACGACCTCGACGTGCGTGCCCCGCTCGGTCGGGGTGAGCGTGAACGACACGGTGGACGACCCGGGCGGCAGGTCGTCGCTGCCGCTCACGCCCCAGGTCACGACCACCCGGGTCGGGCGCTCCACGACGAGGAAGCGACCGCGGATGGCGTAGCCGGCGACGTCGACGGCGAACCGCCCGTCGGCCCGGGGATCGAGCTCGGCGTACTGGCCCATCCAGGCGGTCATGCCCTCGGGCGTGGTGAGGAGGTCGAACACGACGTCGGGCGGGGCGTCGATGTCGATCGACGTCGCGTGCTCAGTCACGACCGCGCTCCGCGCGGTCTTCGGCTGCGGCCTTGAGGGCGGCGAGCTTCTCCGGCCAGAACTCGTCGAGGTACGAGCGCACGACGGCCAGGCCGTCGGTGCGGACCGCGAACATGTGCCGGGTCCGGTCGCGGGTGCGGGTCACCAGGCCCGCGTCGCGCAGGACGCCGAGGTGGTGCGACGCGGTCTGCTGCGAGAGGCCGAGCTCGTCGGCCACCTCGCCCACCGCCCGGGGCCCCGACCGGATCAGCTCCAGGATCGCCCGCCGGTTGGGATCCGCGAGAGCCCGCAGGGCACGGTCCAGCCGGTCGTCGTCCAGGGGCACCGCAGCCACGACGAGCACCTTAGCACAAGCTGTCGTTTGTACTGATGGCGGTTTGTGCCTACGGCTCGCCGTTGCTAGAAAGTGGCCAGCAGGTTGACAACACCACAACGAAGGGAGGTCCGTGCCCCGTACAGAGCCGAAGCGACTCGTCGTGCTGGCCAGCGGCGTGGGATCACGGCTGCGGGCGAGGGCGTCGGCCAAGCCCCTCGCCCGCCTGGCAGGGACGAGCCTCATCGAGCGGACGCTGGCGGCTGCCCAGGACGCAGGCTTCCAGCAGATCGTCGTCGTCACCGGCTACCGCGCCGCGACGGTCGACCGGCACGTGTACGAGGTCGCCCGGCGACGCGGGATCACGGTCACCATCGTCCACAACCCCCGCTACGAGGAGGGCAACGGGCTGTCGGTGCTCGCCGCCCGCGAGGCGGTGGGCGAGTCGCCCTTCGCGCTGGTGATGGGCGACCACGTCTTCGCCCCGTCGCTCCTGCGGCGCCTCCGGCGGGCCCAGGTGCGGCCCGGGGAGGTCGCGGTCTTCGTCGACCGCTCCCTCGGCACGGCCGTCGGCGTCGACGCCCTCGACGCCATGAAGGTCGCGCTCGACGGGCCGCACGTGTGCGCCATCAGCAAGGAGCTCCCCGCCTACGACGCCTTCGACGTCGGCGCCTTCGTCTGCTCGCCGGCGATCTTCGACGCGATCGAGGCGGCCAGCGAGCGCGGCGACACCAGCCTGGCCGCCGGCGTCCAGCTCCTCGCCTCCCGGGGCGCGGTCCGGGCCGTCGACGTCCACGAGGGCGAGTGGTGGTTCGACGTCGACACGCCCCGTGACCTGCGCAACGGCGCCCGCTACCTCCTGCGCGGCACCGGCAAGGCGCTCGACGGCGCCGTCGCCGCCCGGGTCAACCGCGTGCTCTCGCAGCGGGTCGCGACCCCGGCGCTGCTGCGCCTCCCGAACCTGACGCCCAACCAGGTCACGCTCATCGCCTTCGCGGCGGCGGTGGCGGCCACCGTGACCTTCGCCGCCGGCGCGCCGGTCGTCGCGGCGCTGCTCGTCTGGCTCGCCAGCGTGCTCGACGGCAGTGACGGCGAGGTCGCCCGCCTCACCTACCGGTCGTCGCGCTACGGCGGCTTCCTCGACGCGGTGCTCGACCGGGCGGCCGACGCCCTGCTGTTCACCGGCGCCGCCATCTACCTGGCCCGCAGCGCGGCCTTCGAGGACCTGGTCGGCCCGTCGCACGCCGTCGTGGCCATCGCGCTGGCCAACCTGGCGATCGCCGGTCACGTGCTCGTCAGCTACACGTCGGCGAAGGCCGCGGTCGACCTGCACCACTCCTACGAGGGCGCGCTGGTGGGCAGCGGCCACGGGCGCGACCTGCGCCTGGCGATCGTCACCCTCGGGGCCCTGCTCGCCTGGTTCCACCCGGTGTGGCTGGCGGTCGCGCTGGCGGCGGTCGGCGTGCTGGGCTGCTGGATCGTCGTCGTGCGGCTGCGGGCGTCGTGGTGGGTGCTCGGCCCCGGACGCCCGTTCGAGGGCGTGCGGGCCGTCGCCCTCGACTTCGACGGGACCGTCGCCGACTCGATGGGCTTCCTCACCGACCTCGCCGTGCAGCTGCTCGTCGACGAGCTCGGCTTCGAGCGGGAGGTCGCCCTCGCCCGCTACCGGGCCACGAGCGGCGCCGACTTCCGCAGCCAGCTCGAGGAGCTCGCGCCCGGCGATCCCCGCTGCGCCGCCGTCGCCCGGCGCTTCGAGGAGGCGAAGGCGCAGTGGATGGGCCGCTGCCAGCCCTTCGACGACGTGCCCGGTGCGCTGCGGCGCCTGGCCGCGACGGGCGTGCCGGTGCTCGTGTGCAGCAGCACCCGCGCCGAGCTGGTGCGGGCGTTCTGCGAGTGGCACGGCCTCGAGCCCTACCTGACCACGGTCGACGGGTGGGCGCCCGAGCGCGACAAGCGGACGCAGCTGGCGTCGTGGATCCGGGCCCAGGGCCTGCAGGGCGACGAGGTGGTCTTCGTCGGCGACTCCCGGCGCGACGCGGACGTCGCCCGCGCCGCCGGCGCCCGCTTCGTCGGCGTGGCCCGGCCCGATCAGCCCGACCTGCTGGCCGGGAGCGGCGCCCCGGTCGTCGCCTCGCTGCTGGAGCTCGCGGCCGCGGTGGAGCGGGCCCGGCGCTCGCCCGTGCGGCTCACCGGCGAGGCCGCCGAGAAGCGCGCGCCCCGCCGGCTGTCACTCGTCGAGGGCGAGGTGGGCCAGGTGCCCGGTGGTGTTGGCGTGCACGAGCTCCCGGCGGTCGCCCACGAGCGCAACGGTGGTGATCGAGCAGTTCGCCACCCGCACGTGGCGGTAGATCTCCGGACCGGTCCCCAGCGCCCAGGCCACGCCGGCCCGGACCACCGCGTCGTGCGTGAACACGACCGCCACACGTCCCTCGGCTAGCGAGTCGAACAGCTCGTCGAGCGCCTCGGCGACCCGGGCGTTGAGCTGCTTGAGCGTCTCACGGCCCTCCATCTCGAGCGTGTGGGGGGCCGTGCGCCAGACCCTCCACTCCTCGGGCCACCGCTCGGCGATCTCGTCCTCCGTGTAGCCCTGCCAGGGGCCGACCCGCAGCTCGCCGAAGCGCTCGTCGAGCACGGGGTCGCGGCCGAGCCGCCGGGCGAGCGGCTCGGCCGTCTGCACGGCCCGCGCCAGCGGGCTGGACACGAGGTGGTCGATCGGCTCGCCCGCGAGCGCCTCGGCGACCGCCTCGGCCGCGGCGTGCCAGGCCGGGACGATGCCCTCGTCGCTCCAGCCCATCGTGCGGTGCACGACGTTCGACGCCGTGCGGCCGTGGCGCACGAGGTGCACCCGCTTCACCGTCGCCATCTCCTCCTCCGGGGGTCGCTCGTCGTGGCACCCCACGATAGGGAGCCGGGCGCGAGCGGCCGCCAGTCGAGCCCGGCCGGGCCGGAGGGTCGTACGCTCCGGGAGGAGAACAGCCGGATCGCCGAGGCCTTGGGTGCACGCCGTTGGGCGGGCGGCCGCACCCGGGCGTCCGGAGGTACGTGATGACGACCCTGCGCCCCGGGCGGCTCGAGGCGTTCAGCGACGGCGTGTTCGCCATCGCGATCACGCTGCTGGTGCTGGAGATCTCCTTGCCCGAGGGCGCGGGGGACGACCTGCTCGGCGCGTTCCTCGACGAGTGGCCGTCGTACCTGGCCTACCTCGTGAGCTTCGCGACCATCGGTGTGACCTGGGTGCGCCACGCCGCGATCACCCACCACCTCGACGGCGTCGACACGACCTTCGTCCGCCTGAACCTGGGGCTGCTGCTCCTCGTGTCGTTCCTGCCGTTCCCCACCGGTCTCGTGGCCGAGCACGTCCACGACGACGAGGCCGAGCGGGTGGCGGCGACCATCCTCGGACTGAACCTGCTGCTCGTGTCGGCGATGGTCTCGACGCTCTGGGCCCACGCCGTCCGCCGCGGGCTGGTCCGCCCCGACGCCGACGACACCGAGGTCCGCCTCCTGGCGCAGCGCCTGACGCCGGGGTTGGCCGGCTACGTGGCGATGATCCTGCTCGGTCTCGTGCTGCCGATCGTCGCCGTCCTCGGGTACCTCGTGATCGCCCTGGCGCTCCTGATCCCGGCCGGGCTGCGGAGGGTCCGTTCCATCCCCCTGCCGCAACGCAATGAGAACGACGAAGGCCCAGGTCGCTGACCTGGGCCTTCACTCACGTGGTGGCGGGGGTGGGATTTGAACCCACGACCTTCGGGTTATGAGCCCGTTGGTCAAGCGCCCGGCCCGTACCGTCCTGTGTCCGGCGGTACCTCTGAGCTGGGCTTTCGTGCATCGTTGATGTCTGCCTGTGTCGCTGCGCGGCGTCCAGTTCCGGACCGCACAGTAGAAGCAACAGTAGAAGGTTCGAGTTGGCGAAGGCTCGATTCCGCCGCGGTCCCGCCTGGGCGCAACAGGTGCAGTCGTTCCCTGGTGTCGTCGCGGCTCCCCAGGTCGCGACAGCAGCACTCTGGATGCTGGCCGCACGGTCCGACGATCTCGCCCCGGTCAACCACGCAGCCACACTCGGCGCAGGTGATCTGCATCAGCAGCGCCCGAATCCGAGCCGGTACTGCAGGCGTCGTCGCCGTGGCCAGTGCGCTGGTGCGGCGCGGGTGGCGCGTTGCAACTCGCGCTTTCGGCGTGCGAGCTCCTTGACGCAGCGGAAGCAGACGCCGACCTCGGGGTGACCTCCGAGGCGGAGCAGGCTTGCCCGGACGGTTCGGTCGCCGCAGCACCAGCAGCCGGGCGTCTGCGGTGGCTCGAGCCAGTCGGATCCAACGGCGGTGCTCGCCATACCCGCGAGTTTCGCGCCACTCGTCGACGGACGCCTGGCAGCGCGTCCGGGCAGCGTTAGTCCTCGTCCGCTCGGCGTTCGTCGTGGCCGCTGTCGTCCCGGTCGTCATCGCGTTCCATGGCTTCGAGCGCGGCGATGAGCTGGCGCTTCTCTTCGTCGCTGAGGCGGGCGTCGGGGTGCAACAGGGTGTACCGGCTCGGCGGCATGGAGCCTTCGGCGATGGTCTCGGCGGCGTCGTCGGCGTCGCTGTCGTCGCCCCATTCGGAGAAGTTGAGCTCGTCGCGGCCTGCATCGACGTCGCGTCGCACGAGCCACGACATCGGGGCCACGTAGCTGTAGACGGGCCAGTCGGTCTCGTTGCTGTGACAGGCCTAGCAGGAGGCGCGCGCCAAGCTGGCTGTCTGCTGGTCGGGCCAGGGGGCGTCGGTGCGCACGGGAGGGTTGCTGTGGCGCCACCCGTAGGGGACGGCCTGCATGGCGACGAAGACCACGACAGCGGCGATTAGCCCTCGGCGCAGCCACCGCTTCACGACTCCATCCTCGGTGGGTTGGCACACTCGTTCGGTGACGACGACGCGCCCGGGGACCTCCATCGCAACGCGCGTGCTCGTTCTCGCTGCGATGGCGGCGGTCGTCGACTGGCTGGTCAAGGTGCTCGCGACGGTGACACTCGATGACCGCTCAGTCGAGGCGGGCTCGTTAGTGACGTTGCGGCTGAGCCACAACCCCGGGGTCGCGTTCGGGCTCGGCGACTGGCTGCCAGGCCCTGTGTTGGTCGCAGTCACTGCCATGGTCACGATCGTCCTGGCTGTCGCCGCCGTGCGCAGCGCGCTCTCACCGTGGTGGGCGGCGGGACTGGTGTTGGGTGGCGCGTTCGCGAACCTCGCCGACCGCGCGCTTGGCGGCACGGTCGTGGACTTCATCGATCTCGGGTGGTGGCCGTCGTTCAACCTGGCGGACGTGTGGCTCACGGTGGGTTGTGTCTTGATGGTGCTGGCCTCGCTGCGTTCGCCGACACCGTCGGACTGAGACACCGTCATCGGTCCCCGTGCTCCTCGCCGGCTTCGCGCCAGGCGTCGACGCCGGCGTACACGGCGAAGCCGGCCACGATGAGCGCGACGGCCGGGTCCGCCCACGCCCACCCGAACAGGGCGTTGACGCCGAGGCCGACGAGCACGTTGATCGACAGAGCATTGGACAGCCAGGTCTCCTTCGCCTGGGCGACGAGCACCTGGTTGTCGAGTTGGCGTCCGGTGCGCAGCTGCGCGACAGCGACCGGGACCATGACGGCGAGGGCGACAGCGTTGAGGATGATCCCGACGGTCGACTGGCCGCCTTCCGCGCCGGCGGCGAGCTGGGACACGGACTCGACCGCGATGTAGGCGGCCAGCAGCCAGAACGTGACTGCGATCGCCCGCAGCGCCCACCGGCGCCGGCCGGAGCGCTCGTCGCGGAGCTGCCGGAGCACCACGCTGGCGGCGAACACCTCGATGCCCGAGTCGATCCCGAAGCCGATGAGCGCGATCGATCCGGCGGCGAGACCGGCGGCGATGGCCACGACGCCTTCGATGACGTCCCAGATCACGATCAGCACGCCAGGCGCATCCCCCGCCGGCGGAGCGTCTCATGCTCGGTCGTCGTCACGGTGTGACGCCTACCCCATTGACCAATCGGTCGACACCGATACGATCGGCGTATGACAATGATTCGGCCGTCGGAACGGGCCGACCTGGCGCTGGGGGCGAAGCTGTTCCGCAGCCTGGGCGACCCGATGCGCCTCGCCATCGTCGAGCTACTTGCCGGCGGTGAGCGTCGGGTCACCGACCTCGTCGCCGACCTGCAGTCGTCCCAGGCCAACGTGTCCGGGCATTTGGCCTGTCTCAAGGAGTGTGGCCTGGTGGTCGACCGGCCCCAGGGCCGGGCGGTGCTGTACCGGTTGGCTAACCCGCAGCTGTTTGATCTGCTGCGCTCGGCTGAGGGGTTGCTCGAGGCGACCGGACATCAGATCGCCCTCTGCCCCAACTACGAGGACCAGCCGTGACCGCCGAGGACGAGCGCGCCGTGCTCGACACCGACCACGACGACGAAGCCGAGGAGCACGAGGGTCCCGAGCGGCTGTGGGAGAGCAGCGAGGTCCGCTGGTCGGCGCTGTCCGGGTTGCTCCTGCTCGCGGGCTTCCTGCTCTCGGTGTTCGACGGCCCCGACGCCCTGTCGACCGGCCTCTATGTGGCGGCCACGGTGGCGGGCGCCCGGTTCTTCGCGGTCGAGGCCTTCGAGGAGCTCGTGCGGGAACGGGAGATCGGCATCGAGCTGCTGATGACCGTCGGCGCCCTCGCCGCCGGCGGCCTGGGCGAGTGGGGCGAGGCGGCGATGCTCGTCTTCCTCTACTCCATCTCCGAAGCGCTGGAGGAGTTCACCGAGTCCCGCACCGAGGGCGCCATCCGCGCCCTCATGGACCTCGCCCCCAAGACCGTCACCCTGCTGCGCGATGGCCAGCAGGTCGAAGTGCCCGCCGAAGAGCTCGTGATCGGTGACCGGTTCCTGGTGCGCCCGGGCGAAGGTCTCGCCACCGACGGCACGATCGTCGAGGGCGCCTCCTCGCTCGACGAGTCAGCAGTGACGGGTGAGTCGATCCCGGTCGAGAAAACCGCCGGGCAGAAGGTCTTCGCCGGCACCCTCAACGGCACCGGCGTCCTCACCATCGAGGCCACCGCGACGCATGAGAACAACACGCTGGCCAAGATCGTCCACCTCGTCACCGAGGCCCAGGAGGAGAAGGGCCGGGCGCAGCGGTTCATGGAGCGGTTCACGCGGGTGTACTCACCGGGCGTCCTGGCCATGGGCATCCTCGTCGCCATCGCCGGCGGCGCGGCCACCGGCGACTGGGACGAGTGGCTGGAGCGGGCCGCGACGGTGATCGTCGCCGCCGCGCCGTGCGCGCTCGTCATCTCGATCCCCATCAGCTACGTGGCTGCCATCGGCAACGCCGGCCGTCGCGGCATCCTCGTGAAGGGCGGCGTCGTGCTCGAGGACCTCGCCACGGTGCGCGTGGCCGCGTTCGACAAGACTGGCACCCTCACCCACGGCCGCCCCGAGCTCGTCGAGATCATCACCGCCGACGGCATCGACGAACGCCAGGCGCTCGCCGTCGCCGCCGGCGTGGAGCGAGCCTCGGAGCACCCACTGGCCAAGGCCGTCGTCGACGGCGCCATCGACCGCAGCGTCGAGGCGGCCGACGTCACCGGCATCAACGCGCTGGTCGGTGCCGGCATCGAGGGCCGCCACGACGGCCGCACCGTGCTCGTCGGATCCCCGAAGCTGATGGCCGAGCGGAAGATCCCCCTCATCGCCTTCGACCGCGGCGTCGAGCGGCTCGAGGAATCGGGCGCCACCGCAGTCGTGCTGGTGGTCGACGATCAGCCGTGGGCCGTGTTCGGGCTGGCCGACACCCTCCGCGACCAGGCGGCCTCGACCGTCGCCGCGCTCAAGTCCGCGGGCATCGCCCGCACGGTGATGATCACCGGCGACAACCGCCGAACCGCCGACACCATCGCCCGGCGGGTCGGCGTCGACGAGACGCTCGCCGAGCAGCGCCCCGAGGACAAGGCGGCCGCCATCCGCCGGCTGCAGGAGCGTCACGGCGGGGTGGTCATGGCCGGCGACGGCATCAACGACGCCCCCGCCCTCGCCGCCGCCACAGTCGGGGTGGCGATGGGATCGGCCGGATCGGACGCCGCGCTCGAGACCGCCGATGTGGCGTTGATGGGCGACGACCTCTCCAAGCTCGCCGACGCCCTCCACCTGGCCCGCCGCACCCGCAAGGTCGTGCGCCAGAACCTCGTCCTGTCCTTCGTCGTGCTGGCCGTGCTCGTGCCGGGCGCGCTGTTCGGTGTGTTCAACCTGCCGGTCGCCGTCGCCGGCCACGAGCTGTCCGAGCTCGTCGTCATCCTCTCCGGACTGCGCCTGGCCCGCGCCGGGCGGGACTGATGGAGCGCACCATCGCCTTCGTCGACCTCGCCGGGTTCACCGCCCTCACCGAGGTCCACGGCGACGACGCCGCCGTCGACCTCATCGACACGTTCACCGCGTCTGCTCGCGCCGCTGTCGCGACAACCGGCGTCGAGGTCGTCAAGACCATCGGCGACGCAGTCATGCTCGCCGCCCCCGATCCCTCGGCCGGCCTGCGGGCCGTCGAGCGGGTCTTCGAAGCCGCCTACGCGACGGACGCGTTCCCCGAACCCCGAGCCGGGCTCCACCACGGTCCCGTCGTGGACCGCGACGGCGACTACTTCGGCGCCACGGTCAACCTCGCAGCGCGCGTCGCCAGCCGAGCCGGCAGCGGCCAAGCCATCGGCACCGCGGCCATCGCCCAAGCGGCCGCTGCGACCGGTCTGGACACCGTTCCGCTCGGCCCCACCCGGCTACGCAACATCCTGGAACCGGTCGAGCTGTACGCCATCGAGCTGTGTCCCACCCACATCGACCTCTCCGTCGACCCGGTGTGCCGCATGCGGCTCAGCTGCCAGGCCGCCGTCGCCCGCGTCCGCCACGGCGGTGTTGAGCACTGGCTGTGTTCGCTGGACTGCGCTCGCGCCTTCGCCGCCGACCCCGACCGCTACCTCACCGAAGGAGCCGACTCGCCGTGAACCGCTTTCACCGCTGGTACTGCCGCACCGGCCACTGGCGCCACGCCATCCAGGACCAGATCGTTCCCTGGGTGCTGCGCGACATCGACCTCGGCGACAACGTCGTCGAGATCGGCCCCGGCCCCGGACTAACCACCGACGTCCTCGCCCGCCGCGTCCCGACGTTGACTGCCGTGGAGATCGACGCCGATCTCGCCGCTCGGCTCACCGCCCGCTTCGCCGGCACGAACGTCACCATCGACAACGCCGACGCCACCGCGCTGCCCTACGCCGACGGCACCTTCACCGCAGCTGTGTGCTTCACCATGCTCCACCACGTCCCCAGCCTCGAACTGCAGGACCGGCTTCTGCGCGAGGTCCGGCGGGTCGTGCAGCCCGGCGGCGTGTTCGCCGGCTCCGACAGCAGGCCGAGCGTCGTGTTCCGCCTCGCCCACCTCGCCGACACCATGGTCCTGGTCGACCCCGACCACTTCGCCAGCCGCCTCGGCGCGGCCGGGTTCGAGGCGCCGGAGGTGGAGGTCGCGAAGGGCGCGTTCCGGTTCCGTGCCATCGTCCCGGCGACGGTGCCGGCGTCCTGATGGCGGTCGTCGAAGCGCGGGGGCTGTCGCGCGAGTACCGCACCGGCGAAGTGACGGTCCAGGCGCTGCGGGAAGTCGACCTCGACATCGACGACGGTGAGGTCATCGTCCTGCTCGGCCCATCCGGGTCCGGCAAGACCACTCTGCTGAACCTGCTGGGCGGCCTCGACTCGCCCACCGCCGGCGACATCGTCATCGACGGCAAGGCAATCGGCGGCTACGACGCCCGCCAGCTGCGGTGGCGATCCCGGCGACGGTCCCGACGGTTCGCCCGCGGGCCCGTTGCAGGGTCCGCAACGGGAGTCGGAGGACCAACGGCAAAGGGACGAGTCGTTCGAGCCGTCCTCGCCGGGCCGCCCCAGAGGAGGCGATGTCGACCCGGACCGCGGCGGCGGGCGCGAGCCGAGCGGATCGCCAGGCGGGGCGGGCGGCGGCGCCGGTGGCGGCGATGACCGTGAGCGCGGTGGCGATGAGCGCGATGACGGGATGGAAGCTGGTCTCTGTGAAGGGGATACCGAGTTCGGCGGCGTAGCCGCGGGTGTGGCCAAAATCGTACACACAGCGCGAACCGCCGTGCTCGGCGCGGCTGGCTCGGCGTGCGCCGCGTCGCCGGACACGGCCCGGGACGGCTTGCAGGAGGCGGGGAGCCACCAACACGAACGAGGACAGCCGGTGCGAAGGGCCTGGCGACAGCCCCCGCCCCATTTCCGTCGGCTTTCACCCAGAGGAGCACCGATGACCACCGCCGCAACTGATCTGCCGGAGGTACTGACCATCGACGAGGCAGCCCGTCTGCTCCGGATTGGTCGCAACAACGCGTATGCGCTCGCACGCCAGTGGCTCGCGTCGGGCGGTGCGCATGGGCTGCCCGTCGTGAGGCTGGGCAGGTCCCTCCGCGTGCCTCGTGCTGCGCTGCAGCGAATGCTCGACGAGGCAGCAGCCTCGTCTGCGCAGGCGTAGCGCGGGTCACGCTCGGGGCGGCTCGGCGCTGGCCGCCTGCCGGCGAATCGCGACGAGCTCGGCGAACAGCTCAGCAGCCTCCGACTGCATGCCCGGCAGCACGTGCTGGTACACGGTCATCGTGAACGCAGCACTGGCGTGCCCCAGACGCTCGCTGACGACCTTCACAGGAACCCCCGCCTTCAGGAGCAGCGTGGCGTGGGTGTGGCGGAGGTCGTGCAGCGAAATGCCCGGGACCGCAAGCTTGGCGACCTTTCGATCGAAGGTCTGGCTGAAGGAGTCCGGGTGAACGAGCGCACCGTCCTGCTTCGTGAAGACGAGGTCGTCGTCGCTCGGCTCTCGGCCGGAACACTCCTCGGACCGCTGGATGCGCCAGAGCTTCAGCACGTCCACGGTGCCGGGGTCGAGGTCGATCGTGCGTCGCCCCGACCCGGTCTTCACGTCCGAGAGCTCCACCTCGTACGCGACCGAGACAAGGGCCTGACGCACGGACAGCCGACCGACCTGGAGATCGACGTCGCCCCACGGCAAACCGAGTACCTCACCGCGCCGCATCCCGGTGTGCGCCGACAGGTGGAAGGCGGCGTACAGACGATGCGCCGCGATCGCATCGAGGAACGTGGCGAGTTGGTCGGCGTCCCAAGCCTGGATCTCGGCTCGTCGCCGGGCCCTCAGTGACGGCGCGTCCGCCAGCGCAGCCACGTTCCGAACGATCGTCCCCTTGCGGTAGGCGTCGGCGAGCGCCTTGTTGAGCATCAGGTGGATGTTGTGGACGGTCTTCGGGCTCAGTCCCGCCGCCTTGTTCTCGCCACCGTGAATCCGGCCCGACGTGAGAAGGCGGGCGTAGAAGAGGTCGAGATCCTCGACCGCGAGCTTGTCCAGCGGCACGGCGCCGAGAGCGGGCACGACATGCCGCTCGACGTTGCGCCGGTAGGAGTCGAACGTGCTCCGACGGAGCCTCGCCTCCTGCACGGGCAGCCAACGGTCGAGCAGGTACGCCCCGAGTGTGATCCGCTCGCTGACGACCGTGTTGCCTTCGTGGCTTCTCTTGACGAGGTCAGCGAGCAGCTTCTCGGCGTCGGCTCGCCGCGTGCCCGCAGGCACCCAGCGGCGGCGGTACTTGCCCGTCGCCGGATCGGTGCCGTCGTAAACGACGGCGTACCAACGCTTGCCCTTCTTCGCGACGCTTCCGCGCATCGACGTCTCCTTCCGCATCGTGGGAAGGGACGCCTCGCAGCGACTTGCCAGATCCCAGGGCGTCCGACGGGATGCAGCGCTGCTGCACCCAACGTACGACGGACGCAACCCGACGGTCAACGATCCGCTTCTTCGAGCCCTGTGTGGGCACGAAGGGGAGCCTGCGGGCCGACGTGGTCTCCCACCGCTCCGTCCCTGCGCGTGTCGTTGCGACATTCGTCGTGTCGCGCCGCACAGTAGAAATCGCGGTAGAAGAACCGGCCGAAGACGCCAGAGAGGCCCTCGCCGATCGCTCGGAAAGGGCCTCTGACCTGGGACTTCGTTGGTGGCGGGGGTGGGATTTGAACCCACGACCTTCGGGTTATGAGCCCGACGAGCTACCAGACTGCTCCACCCCGCGTCGTTCGGGACCAACAAGATAGCGCCCCATGCCCTCTGCGCCAACTTCGCGCAGGGCGCTCGGGCCGCCACTCACGCCGGCGCCGTGGTCGTGGTGTCGCCGATGCCGTCGCCGTCGTTGCCCTCCAGCAGGTCGATCGCCTGGCTGACCAGGGACTCCGCCTCCTGGATCCGCTCCTGGTAGGTGGCCAGGTCGCCCTCCCGCAGGGCCTCGTCGGCCTGGTCGAACAGGTCGTCGGCCTCGGCCAGCAGCTCGGCCGCCTCCTCGGCCGCCGTGTCGAGGTCGCCGGTCCCCTCCTCGCCCTCGGGCGGCGCCTCCCCCTCCTCGGTGGCGGGCTCGTCCGGCTGCTCCTGGGTGACCGCCCGCTCGCCGAACAGCGCGGTCAGCGCCTCGGCCAGCGTGTTCTCGATCACCACCTCCTGGCCGAAGTTGACGATGACCCGCTGCAGCTGCGGCACCTGGCGGGTCTGGTCCTCGGCCACCACGTAGAACGGCTGCACGTACAGGAGCGCGCCGTTGATCGGGACCAGCAGCATGTTCCCGTACCGGACCTCGGAGCCGCCGCGGCCGAGCAGGTTCTCGAGCTCGGACACCGTCTCGTCGGCGCCGATCGTCGCCGCGGCGATGCCGGGCCCGTCGGGCAGGTCGGTCGAGGACATCTCGTAGACGACCAGCTCGCCGTAGTGGTCGCCGTCCATCCGGGCCGCCATGAACGCCGTGAGGAGCTGGCTGCGGTCGTCCTCGCTGTAGGGGACGAACGGCCGCATCATCACCATCTCGGGCTCCTCGGCCATGCTGGTGCCGTCGTCCTCGGGCAGCTGCAGCACCTGGTAGTAGGGCGCGATGCGGGCCGCCCGCACCTCGCCGGTGGCCTGGCCCTGCTCGTCGGTCACCGGCGTCGTCGGGTCGGCCCCGGCCGTGCCCGGGTCGCGGGCCACCCGCCAGGCGTCCTCCTGCGTGTAGAACTCGTCCGGGTCCTGCAGGTGGTAGCGGCCGTAGGTGGTCGTCTGCAGCCGGAACAGGTCCTCCGGGTAGCGCAGGTGGGCCCGCAGCTCGTCCGGCATCTCGTCGTCCGACGTGAACAGGTCGGGGAACGCCTCGGCGTAGGCCTCGACGATCGGGTCGTCCACACCCTCGAGCCGGTAGAAGGTCACCGTGCCGTCGTAGGCGTCGACGGTGGCCTTCACCGAGTTGCGCACGTAGTTGAGGTCGTGCCGCAGCCCGCTGTCGGCCGGGAGCTGGTCGGTGTCGGCCTGCTGGGCGTAGGGGTAGCGGGAGGTCGTCGTGTAGAGGTCGACCACCCACAGCACCCGGCCGTCGATCACGACCGGGTAGGGGTCGGCGTCGGCGTGCAGGAACGGCGCCAGGGTCTGCACCCGGTGGACGACGTCGCGGTGGAAGATCACCCGCGACTCGTCGGTCATGAAGTCGGAGATCAGCGGGTTGAGGTCGCCGAACCGCAGCGCGAACGCGGCCCGCCGGACGATCGAGTTGACCGGGACGCCGTCCGCGCCCTCGTAGCGGTTGCGGCGGGTGGTGTCCTCGTCCTGGAAGTCGATCTCGTCGCGGTTGGTGCCGACGACGATGTAGCCGTCGAGGTCCTCGCCGAAGTAGATGCGGGGCTGGTCGAGCGTGAAGCCCGACGCCTCGAGCACCTCGTCGACGACCGGCGGCACGTCCCCCACCAGGAACTCGGGGTCGGTGCCCTGCGAGGCGTTCGACGGCGCCAGCACGATGCCGTAGCCGTGCGTGTAGGCCAGGTGCGACGCCTCCCACGAGTCGCCCGGCACCCCGCTGGTGTTGATGGTGCGGGCGCCGATGTTGACCTGGGTGAGCCGGCCGTCGATGACGTAGCGGTCGACGTCGATGTCGTTGATGCCGTAGTAGTTCCGGACCCGCTGCAGCTGCTCGAACGCCTGCCCGGCCAGGCTGCCGGCCGGGTCCCACAGCCGGATGTTGAGGATCGTCGGCTCGGCGCCGGCCAGGGTGACCTCGTCGGGGTCGGTCTCGGGGGTGAAGCGCTGGACGGTGACGTCCCGCAGCCCCATGGCGTCGAGCGTGGCCTCGATGTTGCGCTCGATGTACGGGCGCTCCTTGGCCGACTCGTTGGGCCGAACCTGGAAGTTCTGCACGTACTGCGGGTAGATGCCGCCGGCCACGACGGCGACGAACACCCACAGGCCCACGGCCAGCACCGGCAGCGTCCAGCCCCGCCGGAAGATGTTGGCGACGAACAGGACCGCGGCGGCCAGCGAGATCAGCACCAGCAGGTTGAGCGCGGGCAGCTGGGCGTGGACGTCGGTGTAGCCGGCGCCGTCGACGACGCCCCGGGTCGACCCCGTCAGCTCGAACCGCTGCAGCCAGTAGTCGGCGCACTTCACCAGCGCCAGCGCGGCCAGCAGCAGCGACAGGTGGGCCTTGACCTGGGGCGTCACCCGGGGGCCCGGCGGCTGCACCCGGATGCCCCCGTTGAGGTAGTGGGCGACCGTCGTGACGATCAGGACGATCAGCAGCGAGGCGAACAGCCAGTCGACGACGAAGCCGAGGAACGGCAGCCGGAAGACGTAGAAGCCGACGTCCTGGTGGAACTGGGGGTCCTCGACGCCGAAGTCGCCGCCGTGGAGGAACAGGAGCCACGAGTTCCACTCGGCGGACACGCCCGAGCCGGCGATGAGGGCGAGCACCAGCGCCACGATCGTGCGCACCCAGCCCGTGCGGCCGGAGACCAGGTCGTGGTAGCGCTCGAGCAGCTCGTCCTCGGGACCGGCGACCCGGTAGGGCGGCGCCAGGCGGTCGGCGATGAACAGGTTGGCCCAGGCCAGGGCGAAGAAGACGGCGATGAACAGCAGCGCCAGCACGACCTTGGCGCCGAGCACGCCCCGCCACACGCCGGTCTGGTCGAGCGAGTCGAACCACAGGTAGTCCGTGTAGAAGCGGGCGATGCCCCGCAGCGACGTCAGCAGGACGAACGCTGCGACGACGGCGACGATGAGAACGGTCCGCCCCCGCCGCGCGCCGCGACCCGACCGGCGTCGGCGGCGGGGCAGATCGTCAGGGGCGCGCATGGGCGCCGAGCCTACTGACCGCCCGACGGGGCCCGGGACCGCCGGCGGCGGATCGTGACCTCCCCGGCCGCGGCGACCCGGCCCCCGCTCACCCCGACCCGACCAGCTCGGACGGCACGGCCAGGCAGCGGCAGCCCCGGTGCGCGGGCGCGCCGCGGTCGCCGGTCGGGAACGGCGTGCCGCGGGCGACCTCGCCGGCCAGGCGGTTGTCGTCGCAGTCCGGGCAGTGCTCGCACGACGGGTCGACCAGCCACCGCAGCCGGGTGCCGGGCGGCGCCGCCTCGACGACCCCCAGGCCGTGGGCGGCGACGGCGTAGTGGCGCACGGCCTCGCCGATCTGGTTGCCCTTCCACTCCCGGTAGAGGGCCCGCAGCCGCTCGGTCACCTCGTCGAGGTCGCCGTCGCAGTCGTCGAACGTGGCGCTGATGCGCTGCCGCAGCTGGTCGACGAGCACCTGGCCCATCTCCGCCGCCAGGGCGTCGATGCCGGGCGCGCTCCCGCCCACCAGCGCCGCGCCCTTGGCGGCGGCCTCGGCCAGGTGGGGGCTGGCCGCCTCGGCGTAGCGGTCGGCGTGGACGTCGGCGGCCGGCAGCACGTCGTCGAACTCGACGGTGCCGCCCCGGCGCAGCCGGTCGAGGACCTCGTTCTGCTCGTCGGCCAGCACCCGCTTGAGGTGGCGGTTGAGCTCGCGCTCGACGGTGGCCAGCACCGTGTCGCGCTCCCCGAGGAGCCGGGCGGCGGGGTCGGCGGGCTCGTCCGCGCCCTCCGGCTCGGCCCCCTCGGCCTCGGCGCCGGCGACCGGGGCGGCGGTCACGGCGGCGTCGGGGGCCGCCGACTCGGCGACCCGGTCCGCCTCGGCGGCGGTCGCCGGGCCCGCGGCCGGGCCGTCGACCTCGGCCTCCGCCGTGGCCCCGGCCTCGTCGTCCCGCACGGCGACGGCCACGGCGGCGTCGCCCGGCGCGCCCGTCGCCTCGGCACCGGCCTCGGCCTCGCGGGCCGAGCGCTCGCTGCGGAGGCGGGCGAACAGCTCGTCGACCGACCGGCCGGCACGACCCTCCCCCGTCCCGCCACCCTCGCCGGCCCCGCGGTCGTCGCGGCCCTCACCGCCGTCGCCGGCCGCCGACCCGGTCGGGCCCGGAGGGGCCGGCGCCCCGGACGGCTCGGGGGTCGCGGCGGCCGCCGGCGCCGCCGGCGCCACCGGGCGGCGGCGGCCGGACCGGCGGGGCCGCGGCAGCCGGATCCCCCACTTCTCGGCGTCGGTCATCGGCGGCGGTCCCGAGGTCGACGGTGCCGGACCGGGCGCCGGGGCGTCCGAGCCGACGGGCTCGGCGCCGGCCGGGCCGTCACCGGGGGACGCCGAGGCGCCGGACGCACCGGCCGGTCGCTCGCCGGAGGGCGCCGCCGCCTCGGGGGCGTCGGCCGGGCCTTCGGGATCGGGGTCGGACCGGCCCGTCGGCGCGCGACCGGCGTCGTCGCCGGCCGCCTCCCCGGCCTCACCGCCGGACCGGTCGCGTGCCCCGACCTCCTCGCCGTCCCCGCCCGCTGACCCCGCCTCGCCGTCGCCGGCGTCGTCGCCACCGGCGGCCCGAGACCGGGACGCCGCCGCCTGGGCCGCCTCCTCCTCGGCCAGCTCCCGCAGGAGGGCGTCGAACTCCTCGTCGGACACGGTGGCGCCGGCGATGTCGGCCGCCTGGCCCGACATCCGGGCCACCGACAGCTCGGCCTCGATGACCTCGACGCTCTCCTCCGGCTCCTCGTGCACGCGGCGCCGGGCCTCCTCGCTGGCCGCCCGGGCCTCGGGGAGGGCGACGGTCAGCTCGTGGGTCGCCTCGTCCACCGTGCGCCGCACGACCTGGTAGGCGGCGAGCAGCCGCTCCCGGGCGCCGTTCAGGCGCTCGAGCTGCTCCCGGGCGATCCGCCGCCGGCGGGCCAGGTCGGCCAGCACCCGCTCGCGCACGGCCTGGGCCTCGCCGACGAGCCGCCGGCCCTGCTCGCGGGCCGCGGCCCGGATCTGCTCGGCCGCCGCCTCGGCCTCGGCCCGGGCGAGCTCGCCCTCGGAGATCATGCGGTCGCGCTCCTGCTCGGCGACGCGCCGCATCTCGTCGACGATCGCCTGGCCCTCGGCCCGCTGGCGCTCGACCTCCGCCTCGGCCTCGCGGCGCAGGGCGTCGGCCTCGGCCAGGATCTCGGCCCGCTTGGCCGCCGCCTCGGTCTCGGCCTGCTCGACGATCGCCCGGGCCTCGGCCTGCGCCTCGCGCACCATGCGGGCCGCCGACTCCTCGGCCTTGGCGCGGATGTCGGCCGCCGCCGCCCGGGCCGCGTCGAGCACCCGGGCGGTCTCCTCGCCCAGGATCTCGACCAGCCGGTGCTCGTCGAGCTGCTCGGCGCGCTTGGCCCGCTCCTCGGCCCGCAGCGCCCGCTCCCGCTCGTGCGCCTCGCTGCGTTGCAGCCGCCCGACCAGCTCCGACACCTCGTGGAGGAACGCCCGGACCTCCTGCGGGTCGTACCCCTTGCGGACCGTCGAGAACTGCCGGCGGGCGATGCCCGTCGCGTCGTGGGGAGACTCCGGCGACATGGTGGGCATGGTATGACTCGTCGCCGGCTCGCGCTGAGGGTCGATCCGCACGACGCGCAGCGTGGCCGAACGGCCCGGAACGGCAGGCTCTCTCGGCCGTTCTCAGCCGACGGGTGCCGCCGCGGCCTCGCCGACCGCGGGGAGCTCGTCGACGTTGCCCCCGTGCTCGGCCAGCACCGCGAGCGCCTCCTCGAGCGAGTCGACGGCCACGACCTCCAGGTCGTCGCCGGCGTGCGCGACGGCCTCCTCGTAGTCGGCCGAGGGGACGAGGAACAGCGACATCCCCTTCTCCCGGGCGGCGGCGGCCTTCTGCCCGGCGCCGCCCACCTGCCCGACCGTGCCGTCGCTGGCGATCGTGCCGGTGACCGCGACGTCCTCGCCGCCGGTGAGGTCGCCCGGGGTCAGCGCGTCGATCAGCGCCAGGGTGAAGGCGAGGCCCGCGGAGGGGCCCCCGACCTTGCCGGTGTCGATCTCGACCTCGATCGGGAAGTCGTACTCCAGCACCGTGCTGACGACCTGGACCCCCATGATCGCCCGGTCGGGGTCGTCGGGCGCCGACGTCAGCCGGAGCACCTCGGAGCGCACGGTGCCGTCGTCGCCCTCGACGGCCACCGACACCCGGTCGCCCGGCGAGTGGCGGGCGAGGAGCCGGCTCATGTCCTCGGTGTCGTCGAAGGGCTGGCCGTCGATGCCCACGATCGTCTCGCCGGGCCGCAGGACCCCGTCGGCCGGGGCCCCGTCCTCGACGCCGACCACGACGTGCCCGACGGTGACGTCGACGTCGTAGCCGAGCCGCTCGAGCGCGACCTGCGTGGCGACGTCCTTGGAGTCGCTCATCATCTGCAGGTTGACCCGTCGGTTCTCCTCGACGTCCCGGCCCTGCAGCACCCGGTCGCGGTCGACGATGTCGACGTCGTCGTCGAGCCAGCCCCAGAACAGGCTGACGAGCGTGGCCTGCCGCAGCGACACCGTCGTGTAGTTGATCGACCCCTCGGACTCGTAGACCTCGGCGCCCCGGATGGTGATGAGCGGCTCGGTGTCGCGGACGGAGCCGGGCTTGAACAGGTAGTAGGGCAGCGGGATGAAGTAGGCGCCCACGGCGAACGCCACCACCAGGAAGGCGACGACCGCGGCGACGATCGTGCGGGTCGAGGCCCGGCGCTCCCTGGTGATCGGGGCCGAGGGTGGCGGGGGGACCGGCGGTGGGGCCGAGGGCGGCGGGGCGTCGCCGTTGCCGGCCGGGGACGTGACGGCCGAGCCGCCGTCGGCCGCGGCCGCGCCCGGAGCGGTGGGACCGGGGGCGGCCGCCGCGTCGCCGGGCTCGGGCGCCGGATCACCGCGGTCCGGACCGCCCGGGGCGCGACCCCCGGGCCCGTGGGCGTCAGGTTCGGCGGGCGTTACCATCCGTGACCGCGTGATCCTTGTCGTCCTGTGCGTGGCCGTGGTGATCGCCGCCGCGGCAGCCATCCTCGCCACGGTGCAGGCGGACACCGAGGAACAGACTGCCACGGGCGGCAGCGAACCCCTCACCGCGGGCCACCCGAACGAGACCCCCACCCCCACGCCCCCGTCCCGGGACGCCGGTGCGCATCCCGAGGCCCGGCACGCGGACGCCGGAGCCGGGACCGGGGTCCGGGCGGCGCTGGCCCGGGCCCGCCCCGTCCTGGCCCGGACCGCCCGCGCGACCGCCGGCGCCACCCGCCGGGCGGCGCTCGCCGTGGCCCGGGCCGCCCGGCGGCTCGCCCGCGCCGTCGGCCCCTGGGTGTCGGCGACCGCCGCCACCATCGCGGTGCTGGCCCGGCGGTTCGGGCGGTGGACGGCGGCCCGCTGGCGTCAGGTGCGGGCGGCCGCCGGGCCGGCGCTCCGGCGGGCGGGGGCCGCCACCGTCGCCTGGTCCCGGCGGGCCGGCACGGTCACCCTCGCCTGGTCGCGCCGGACCGGCGCCGCGCTGGCGTCCGGCAGCCGGCGCGCCTGGGCGGCGACCTCGCACGCCGCCCGCCGGGCCGGCACCGTCGCGCTCGCCTGGTCCCGCCGGGCGTGGGCCGCCACGGC
>Ga0207873_1001333_pt1 | contig 24077 bp, 37 predicted proteins | sample BGWIniCompost_FD_187373 | JGI IMG/M metagenome (GOLD analysis project Ga0207873, IMG submission 187373) | Cellulose adapted compost microbial communities from Newby Island Compost Facility, Milpitas, CA, USA - BGW Initial Compost (SPAdes)... ...
CCTTCCGCTCCATGCCCCTGACCAAGTCATCCAGATCCGTGATCATGCCGTCCTCCGCCGTGGGTGCTGTTGCCGGCGCGCGACCGTACCCGCCGCGCTGGGAATGAGGAAGCCCGGCGCAAGGCCGGGGCTCGGGTAGGGGTCATCCGCGGTGCGGAGAGCGCCGCACGCCGTCGATCCCCGTGGCCAGGAGCGCCAGAATGCCGGCGACGACCGCCACGCCGTTGAGGCCCAGGTCCAGGTCGAACCGAGCGACCGCGCCCAGGCCCGCGGCCAGGAAAACGACGAACCAGGTTCCGAGACGGATCATGATGCCCTCCTAGGGGGCTTGACTGTGTGACCAGCTCCATGGTCCCCAGAGCTTGGCACGGTGTCAAGGATGGCGGAGGAGATCCGGAACCCGCCCACGAGGTAGCCCCACCTCTAGCCCCCGGCGCTACGGCGCCGGGGGCTTTTCCATGCCCAGGTCCGGCTCCACGGAGCCCCCCACGTCCGGCGGAGCCAGGGTCCGGGTCTTGAACACGGTCACGGTCGGGGCCGGGGCCGGCGTCATGGTCCGCGTACGCCAGCGCGTCACGGTCGGCGCGGGGGAGGGGGTCAGCGTCACAACCTTGCCCGCGGCCGGCGGCCTGGACGGCTCCCGCGTACGCCAGCGCGTCACGGTCGGGGCCGGGGCCGGGGTCGCGGTGACGGTCTCCACGGCGCGTCGGGGGCTCGAGGTGGGGGCAGGGGAGCCACCCAGGTCCGCCAGCATCCAGCCCAGGGCCGCGGACGCGACCATGCCCAGCGCACCGGCCACGAGCGGCCAGCGCCGCGGGGGAGCATCCTCCCAGTCCGGCTCCGGGTCGCCATGGACGCCGTGACCGGCGGTCACGAGCTTGCCCAGGGGGAGCGTCCGGGGGGCGTCCTCGCTCGCATGTCTGCCTCTGCCCATTTCGACCTCCACATACAGAAACCGCCCCGGACCGTACGTGGTCCGGGGCGGTTTCGGGGAGGAGGATCAGGCGAACGGGTCGGTGCTGGGGGCCGAACCCGAGGTCGCGCTCACGGGGGTCTTCAGGGCGTTGTTCGCCTTGGCCTCGAGGTACTGCACGCCCAGGGCGCGGTCCTCAGGGGTGGCCGGCTTGAAGACCCAAGCCTCGTGCCCCTTCTTGGAGGGGACCTTGCCCAGGCGACCGATCACCATCTGACCCATGGAGCGACGGAACTGGCCCACCAGGCCGCGGGGGAAGATCCTGAGCATGGTCAGCTCCTTGACGGTGCCGTCCGGGTAGAGGACGACCACGTCGGCGTCCACCGCGTCGGTGTCGCCAGGAGCCTTGCTGTTGACCGTGGTCAGACCCGTGCGGTACTCCCGGGGCGTCACGATCATGGCGTAGTCGGCGTAGTCCTGGATCCGGTCGAAGCCGCTGGTGGGGTCGGAGAACGGGTCCTTCATGGGAGTTCTTCCTTTCGGTTTGGTTCGTTTCGGTGCTCCCGGAGCCAGGCCTGGCCACTGCCTCCGGCTTGACTGTGTGTCTAGCTCTATGGTGCTTTGGGCTTGGCTCTGTGTCAAGCCCCTATTTCGAGCCGGGCACGAAGATCCCGCCCCAGCTCCTTGAGACGGGCGGGCAGCGCGCCACCGTACTCCGCCGCGGCCGCTTGTCCAGCCCTGGTCAGGTCCTCGAGAGTGGCCGCGGCACGGAACACGCGCTCCCACCGCTCCATGTCCAGCCCGTCCTCCGTGGGCTCGAGCGCCGGCCGCGCCGTGATGGGCTTGAGCTTGCGGATACGCCGGATCTCCGCCGAGAGCCGGGCCCACTCCCAGCCCTTGATCAAATCCACATCGAAGAGCTGGCAGATCCCACGCCCCACGGGGAGCCAGATCACCACGGCGCGCTCCCGGTCGATGGCGGGCGGGTCCTCCCACTCCTCCGCGTGCGGGTCCCAGACCGCGTACGCGTGGGCGTACAGGGAGAGCTGGACCGCGATGGAGATCTGCCCGAAGTCCATGCTCTTCTGTGATTTCAGGTCCCCCACCTGGTAGAGGGAGCCGTCGCCGGGGTCCAGGAGCTTGTCCAGGCGACCGGCCACGCCCAGCTCCGGGACGCAGACGATGCGCTCCATGTAGTCCTGGACGGGCTCCAGGCGCTCCGCCTGAAGCGTGGCGCGGTAGGCGGCCAGCTCCGCGGCGAACGGGCCGGGGTCCACCGTCTCGCCGGCGTCCATCTTCTCCGTCATGGAGTGGAGCGCCGTGCCCATGTTCGCGCCGCTCGAGCCGCCTGCGGCTTCCTTGGCGTCCTTGGCCACCCGGTTGAGCTTGTCCTTGTCCGCGGACACGTCCAGCGTGGCGGCCATGGCCACGAGGTCCGGCCGCATGGCCATGCCCTTGGCCACCATGCGATTGCTCCAGACCTCGAGGTTGTAGGTGTCCTCCAGGGCCTTGGCCAGGGTCGTGGCCCTGGTCCAGGGCCGGATCTTCCCGGTGTCGGGGTCGGGGAGGAGGTAGCGGCCCCACTGGTCATAGAGCTTGCGTTCGGGCTTGGCCGGGTCCGTGAGCTGGGTCACCGGCGGGGCCGGGTCGGTGAGCTGGGGAGTGGTCATCGCTGACCGCCCTTCTCCTCCGTCATGAGGATCAGCGCCCAGTGGTTCATGCCCATGAGCCTCCGCCAGTGGAACCGGTCCTGTTTCTGGCGCGCAACGGCGGCCAGCTCCCAGCCTGGCCGTCTTCTGAATCCGATTCGGAATGACATCGTGATCTCCTATCCGCGGTAGTCGGGTGATTCGAGGTCCCGGACCTCTTGCTCGTACGCCTCGAGCCGCATGCGGTCGTAGGCCGCCTGCCACTGGCTCAGGCACATGTTCATGGAGACCTCCGCGCCGGGCTGGCCCTGGCGCTGGAGGTGGCGGAGGGTCAGGATGCTCTCCTCCAGGCGAGCCAGGAGCACGGAGATGGCGCGGCGCTTACGCCGGATGAGCACGACGGGCCTCCTTGACCGTGAGGAACGCCGGGTCCAGCGCCCGGCTGGCCAGGCGGACCGTAATCCGGTCCGAGAGATCCCGCTTGGTCACGCCCTCCGGGACCTCGAGGTCCAGGCTCCGAGCCATCGCGATCTGCTGGTCCGTGGGGCGCTCCCGCCTCTTACGCCAGGAGGCGGTCCGCGTGCTGTAGCCCGGGTCGCGCTGGACGGTCTCCTCCGCCATCGTCATGGCGTCCCCCAGCTCGAGGCCGGCGGAGCTGATCCAGCTACCGCCGGACCCGCCCCTGGGCTTCCACCCGACCCAGTACGCCTCCAGGTCGTGGTCATCGGGCCAGAGGAACACGAACCCCTTGCCGGTCGGAACGAACCAGCACCCGGCCTCCGTCTGGAGCCAGAGGGAAGCGGAGCGCCGGAACAGGTCCACGTCCTGGATGCTCCTGGACATCTCGAGCGCCCAGACCGCGCCGGCGTCCTCCTTCGCGGTCCGCTCCACGGCCTCCGCCAGGCTCTCCCCGTCCCGGACCTGGGCCACGCGGCCGGAGGTCAGGTCCGCCAGGGTGGCCAGGCGGTGGTCCGTGGTGGCCCCGGTGATGTCCAGGACCAGCGCCTCGCTCTTGCCCGGGTACGGCCGGAGCACCCGGCCCACCATCTGGACATAGAGCGCGGGGGATCGGGTGGGCCGCGCGATCACGCAGACCTCCGCACGGGGGGCGTCCCAGCCCTCCGTGAGGACCATGGCGTTGGTGAGGACCTGGAGGTCTCCGTCCTGGAACGCCTGGAGAACACGCCGGCGGTCGCCGAGCGGCATGGAGCCGTGCACCGCGGCGGCCGGGATGCCCTGGTCCTCGAGCGCGGCCGCGGCCTCGAGGGCCGTGGCGACCGTGGGCCAGAAGCAAACGCCGGGCCGGTCCCCCGCCAGCTCCGCGTACGCCTTGGCGACCTCTGCCGGCGCGTGCACCTCCTCCAGGCGCGCGCCCAGGTCTCCCACCTGGTAGTCCCCGCCGGACACCTTTACATTGTCAAGGAGCCCGGCCTGGAGCGTGATCAACTTGCCCCGCGGGGTGACCAGGTAGCCGGCGGCGATGCCGTCCAGGATGTCCTTCTGATAGACGATCTCCTGGAACACGGTCCCCAGCTCCGCGCCCGTGGAGCGGTCCAGCGTGGCCGTGAAGCCCACGCACGGGGGACCGCCGGGGGCGAAGCACCCCAGCGCCTCGAGCGTGGTGACCCAGGTGGGCGCGCTGGCGTGGTGGCATTCGTCCACGATGACCAGCCGGCCCCGGCGATCGAGCTGGGAAAGGCGCTCGAGGCCGGAGGCCCGGGACACGGTCTGGACGGACATCACGACCACGTCCCGGTCCATCTCCCAGGTCCCGGCCTTGACCTTGCCCACGGTCAGCTCCGGGGCCACGGCGTGGAGCTTGGCCGCGGCCTGGTTGATCAGTTCGTCACGGTGGACCAGGACGACCACGGGGCCGTCGGTTTCCTTCCACCGCCTGGCCAGGTGGGAGAAAACCACGGTCTTGCCCATCCCCGTGGGCAGGATCACGACCACGCGCTGGAGCCGGCCCACCGTGACCGCGCCCACCACGGCGGAGATGGCCTCCTCCTGGTACGGGCGTAGCTTCATGCGTCCAGCTCCACGACGAGCCCTGCGGCGGTCGCTGAACCTCCGTAGCTGATCGTGACCTTCACGCCGCGGTCCTCCGCAATTCCTCCAGCGCGTCCAGCGCTTCGGCCAGGGTGTTCGGAACGGAGACCGACAGGCGACCCAGGACCCAGTGCGCCTCGACCTCGGTGATGGCCAGCCGATCGAGCTGAGCCAGGACATCCATGCACGTCTTGCCCGCGGTCAGACTTCTTTCGACCTTCATCTGATCTCTCCCATTCAGGTGGGTTCGTTCGGCCATCGGGGGCCTCCTTTCCTCGAGCATCGGGTAGGGCTTGCCAGTGTGTCAAGCCCCGCGTACTCTCAGGACAGTAATACAGTCGTGTGTGAAGCACTAGGGGCTGGACCACTAGGGGTCCATACACGACACAACCCCCGAACTGGGAGAAAAAGGATGCTGATTATGACTCTCCGCTTCAGCGGGAGCGCGCTCGCGTCTGCGCGCCGGGCCGCCGGGCTGACCCAGCGGCAGCTATCGGCGGCCGCCGGGATCCCTCTCGACACCCTCAGGGAGTACGAGCGGGACAAGTACGCGCCGAGCGCCGTGCGCCTGGCCATTCTGGCCAGCACCCTGGGCGTCTCCATCGATCAGCTCTACTCCGGAGACCTGGAGGGGGAGGGCCGCGGCGATGACCCTCGTTGACGACCGCCCGCCGGCGCGCATCCTCCAGGGGGAGATCATGGCCCCGCTGAGCGGATTCGACCCGGCCGCCTACATGACCTTCGGTCATGAGGAGGTCCTGGGCCGGGTGCCGCACCTGATGCGCCAGCCCTGGCTGGCCGTGGACATCGAGACCGAGGGTCTCGGCGTGCTGGCCCGCAACCTGAAGTGCGTGACCGTGGCCACGACCCAGGAGGCGGTCCTGTTCGACCCCCGCGACCCGGCGCACCACCGCGCGCTCCGGGACATCTTCCAGGCCGTCCCCGGGCTGGTCTTCCATAACAGCGCGTACGACGTGCCCCCGCTGGCGCACAACGGCCTCCTCCGGGAGGAGGACGTGGAGAAGGTCTGGGACACCCTGATCTGGGCGCGTCTGGCGGACCCGGATGAGCGCGGGGGCAAGTCGCTGGCCAACACCTCCCGGAAGTACCTGCACCTCGAGGTGGAGGACGGGGTCACCGCGCGGGCCAAGCGCCTGAAGATGACCAAAAGCGAGTACTTCCGGAAGATCGACCTCAACTCGCCGGCGTACCGCTGGGACGCGGCCTCCGATGGCATCGCCACGGCGCGACTTCGTGACGTGGTCCGGCGCGCGGCGCTCGAGCGCACCACGACCGGCCACCCCTTCAGCGTCTACGGCGTGACCGGCGCGGAGGCGGAGCGCCTGGTGGACCGTGAGCAGGTCATCAACCGCATGATGCTCTGGCGCACGGTCCGCGGCCTGCGCTGGGACCCGGAGTACCTGGACGCCTACCGGGACGCCAAGGCCCGCGACCTGGCCGCCTGGGAGGCGGAGCTGGAGGCGCACGGGATCCGGCCGGGCGTGAGCGCCGACCTCACGTCCTGGCTCGAGCGCTCCGGCGAACTCCCCGCGGACTGGCCGCGTACGCCGACCGGGGCCCTGGCCGGGGACAAGGCCAACCTGAAGAAGCTGACCCACCCCCTGGCCAAGATCTTCCTGGCGCACAAGGGCGCGTCCAAGACGGAAAAGGACTACCTGGCCAAGGTCGCGGACCTGGCGGACGAGCGGGGCCGGATCCACCCGGCGGTGAGCGTGCTCGGAGCCAGCGCCACGGGCCGCATGAGCTATGGGGATCCGCCCCTCCAGCAATTCGACGCTGAGGCGCGCGGGATCATCCTGGCCGACGAAGGCGACTCCATGGTCTCCATCGACTGGAGCCAAATCGAGCCCGTGACCGCGGCGAACATCGCCGGAGACGAGCAGGTCCTCGCAAGGTACGAGGACGACTCGCTGCCGGACTCCGAGCGGGACGCCTACATGGGCATCGCGGACTTCGCCGGCATCACCCGCAAGCAGGCCAAGGTCGTCCTCCTGGCCCAGATGTACGGGGAGGGCCTGCTGAAGCTGGCCGTGGACCTCGAACTCATCTCGAGCGCGGAGGCGGGCCTGATCCGCAAGTGCTGCGACGACCACGACATGTACCCCCAGGACGCCGCGGAACGCCTGGGCATCCAGGGCTTCGGCCGGGCAGTGGAGGTCCGGGACAAGGTCTTCGAGGCCATGCCCAAGACCGCGAACCTGATCAAGAAGCTCAAGACGATCGCGCGGGAGCACGCAGTGGTCTTCACGCTCTCCGGCCGGATCCTCCCCATCCCCAGCGCCAGCTACCGGGGCAAGCGAGGCGTCATGAGCCACAAGGGCGTCAACTACTTCGTGCAGGGCTCCGCCTACGACCTCCTGGCCGAGACCCTGATCCGGATCAAGGACGCCGGGCTGGACAAGGCCCTGTACCTGGCCATCCACGACGAAGTGGTCGTGAGCAAAGAGGCCGCCCACGACGTCCAACAGATCATGGCGACTCCGCCGGAGCGGCTGATCTGGATGGCCGGCCGCGTCCCGGTCCTCCGTACGGACATGGCGGAGCTGGGAGAGAGGTGGGCCAAGTGCTGACGCGACGCCCCGAAAACCCCAGGAATTCCACCGGGCTTTTCGCCCACTACCCGGACAACGACAACCCCCAGGAAGGAGGGCCGACTCATGATGGGGGCCACTGACCTCTTTAAAGAGGCCCTGGGAGACATCCCGGACGGGGACATCTCCATGAACGCGCTGGCCGCCCGCGCGCTGGTCCAGGAAGGGCTGGCCGTGGTGCTGTGCAAGCCGGGCACCAAGAGGCCCGTCTGCACGCTGCCCGCCGCCCAGGCCAAGAAGGCCGACCTCGAGGCCCAGGCGGAGGCCCAGGCCGCGGGCAACAAGTTCTGGCACAAGGTCAAGCACGAGTGCGGGAAAAAGCATTTGATCACCGACCCCAGGGATCTGACCCGCGTGCGCGTGCGCCGCCTCCTGGAGGAAGGGGCCAACATCGCGGTCATGGCCGGGGCCGGCCGGACCCGCCTCCTGATCGCGGACCTGGACACCGCTGACCAGGTCAGCGCGTTCCGCGCCGCCTGGGAGAGGGAGACCGGGGACGACTTCACCGAGCCCATGACCGTCGCCAGCCCCGGCGTCCGGAACGTCGCCGCGGACGGCACGGAGACCTGGATCCACAAGAACGGCGGCCACTACTGGCTCCGGGTCCCCGACGACGTGGAGATCCCTCCCGGCGTCTCCGTCTATGAGGGGGAGGGGGGCTGGAAGGTCTACGTCAGGGACGCCTACGCGCTGGTCCCGCCCAGCGTGCGGCCGGAGGGTCCCTACCGCCTCACCGGCGGGGTGCTGGACGCGCCCGAATGGCTGCTGCGCCGCCTCGAGGCGACCGCACGAGAGGCGGCGCAGCGCCGGGAGGCCGCGCTGGAGCGCATGGCGGAAGGGCCCGGGGACATCGACGAGTGGGCCGCGGTCACGCCCTGGAGCGAGCTGCTGGAGGCCGCGCACTGGCGCGACGCTCAGGCTCACGACACGTGCGGGTGCCCCATCTGGACCCGCCCCGGCAACCCCGCCCACATCAAGAGCGCCACCGCGCACGAGGCCGGGTGCTCGAGGTACGACACGTCCCTCGGGTACGGTCCGATCCACGCCTGGAGCGATGAGGTGCGTTGGGGCGGGGCCCAGACCGTGAACAAGCTGACGTTCCTGGCCTGGACCCAGTACGGCGGAGACATGGTGGCGGCCATGCGCTCCATCGGTGTGGAGCCCCGCGGGATGGACCTCCCGATCCCGGACCCTTTCCAGGCTCCGCCGGTGACCGGCCCCAGCGGCGATCGTGAGGAGGTGACCCCCCCGATGGGAGACCAGACCCCCTCGGAGGCCACGACCTCCCACGAGGTCACGGGCGACCGGACACCGGCGGAGCTGGAGGCCGCCATCTACCGCCTGGCAGAGCGCGTGGCCGCGGCCGACGCCCGCTCCCGGCGCGCCTGGCCGGAGACCCTGGAGGAGATGACCGCCCGGGAGCTGGAGCGCATCCGCGCCCGGGAGGCCGCCAAGGCCCTGTACGAACGGGAGAACTCCAGGCCGGAGGACCTGGAGGGCTACCTGATCGACGGCGATGAGCTGGACGACCTCCCCCTGGCGTCGCCGCTCATCCCCGGCGTCCTGAACCGGGAGTCGTACGCGATCCTGTCCGGCCGGGACGGCTCGATGAAGACCTTCGTGGCGTTGGACTGGGCGCTCTCCCTGGCCACGGGGACGCCCTGGCTCGGCAAGCCCGTCTACCCCATGGAGGACCGCCCCCGGGTCCTGTTCCTAGTGGGTGAGGGCCAGGCCGGGTTCCAAAAGCGCGTGGCCGCCTGGAAGCGCGCCCACGGCGTGGAGAGCCTGGACGGCCGCTTCAAGGCCCTCTTCAAGCGCATCAACTTCTTCCGGGACCAGCCCAGCGTGGAGTGGCTGATCCAGACCGTCACGGACGGCGGGTACGGCCTGGTGGTCCTGGACCACCTCCGCCTCATCTCCGGCGGTGCGGACGGCAACAGCTCGGACATGGGCGTCGTGGTGGACAACGTCAAGGCCTTGGTGGACGCCACGCTGGGCGGATCCGTCCTCCTGATCGCGCACACCGACAAGGCGGACAACGACACCCGCGGGTTCAGCGGCATCGAAGACGACTCGGACACGGTCTGGCACGCCAAGCGCGCCGACGAAGAGGACGGCGGCGCCGCCGGGGTCACGCTCAAGAACACCAAGCAGAAGGACGGGGAAGAGCACGCGCCCGTGGAGCTGGAGCCCGTGACGGTGGAGCTGGGCACGCACCCGGAGACGGGCCTGCCCATCACGTCCCTGGTGCTCAAGCCGGCGGACCCTTTCGGGCCCGTGGGCACGTCCGGCCCGGATCGGGTGCTGGCCTTGATCCGGCGGGACTACTCCGCGATCGGGGCCTCCCAGGCGGACATCCGGGAGGCCCTGAAGATGGCCAAGGGGACGTGCAACCGCTACGTGAACCAGTTGGTGGAATCCGGCGCGCTGGTCCGCCACGGCCAGAAGTACTTCCCCGCTCCCGGCGGAACCGCGGGGGAACTGACCGCGTGACAGAGCCTCCGCCCGGGGCTCTCCTGGGCGGGGGATTTGTCCCTTAATGGGCGTTCCACAGCATGATCAAATCGGGGTTAGCTGGAACGCCTGTGACCTGCACAAACGCAAAGGGTGGAACGGGGGTGGAACGCTTGGAGACGGCCTCCGTTCCAGGGGGCCTCCGCGGTGGAACGCACGTGGAACGGCTCTGACCAGGCCTAACAGAAAAGTGGAACGCACTGGAACGCCCCTGGAACGCCTCGGGCGTACTCCGCGTTCCACGCGCTCCCCCCCCTTAGGGGGGGAGCGTGGAACGGAACGCTGGAACGCCGGGGTGAAACCACGAGAGAGATGGAGATCGAAAATGACCCCCCGACTGGCTTTGAGCGCCGTGGTCCACGGCATCCCGGCGCCGCAGGGGAGCAAGAAGGCTCACGCGATCTACCGCGGGAGCAAGAAGAACGGAACGAGAGTGGCCACGGGGCAGATCGTGGTCACGGAGATGTCCAAGAAGGTCGCGCCGTGGCGGGAGGCGGTCAGGGACGCGGTGGCGGCCGCGATCCGGGTCCAGACCGCGCACGACATGTGGGCCGGTGTCCTGGAAGATCCCGTGGAGGTCCGGATCACGTTCACGCTGCCGCGGCCCAGATCCGTCCGCCGGCCGTGGCCCAGCGTCACGCCGGACCTGGACAAGCTGGTCCGCTCCACCCTGGACGGGATCTCCATGGGCGGGGCCTGGGTGGACGACAAGCTCGCGGTCCGGATCGTCACGGAGAAGGTCTACGTGGGGAGCCCGGGGGCGCTGGAGCGCCCGGGAGCCGTGGTTGACCTGCTTTCGTTACAGGATGTAAACCCTGAGGCTCAAGCGACATTTGCGCCTTGACACCACGCCAAGGTGAGGGCCACCATGGAGAACACAACGGGAGGGAGGCCCCATGGAGGCCAACAACATCACGTTAGTTCCGAATGGGAGGCTAACGGAGCATACGGCTCACGTGGACGTTCGGGGGGACGTCCCACGGCTGTCGTATCGAAATGCCCACGGCCGGATCGTGAAATTCGTACCTGCCAAGATCGTCGTGACCTGGCAATGGAGCTGGACCACGTCGGGCTGGTACGTCCTCGAGATCCGGGTCCTGGGCCGGAACGGGAACCAGGACGTGAAGACCACGTTCCGGGACCCGGACAAGGCTCCGGAGTGGGTCCAGGAGGCGGTCAGGCTTTCCGCCCCGTCCCTGGTCCCTGCACCTCGCACACCCGCCGATGACGCTGGGGAGACCGAAGGAAGTGGCAAGAACGTGTGATTTGGAACGTGCCGACACGGGCAGGCCAGAGGCTCGTGATCGGAGGGCGCGGGAGGCCGAGAGGAGGAGACGGAACACGGTCATGGGAGCCGGCGCGGGGGCCGATTTCGCGGACGAATCACTGATCCCGGCCACCCTGGGCGCGATCAGGGCCCAGATGGCCCCGGACATCGCCGCGGCGCTCCGCTGGATCAAGAAGGCGGCCCGGACCGTGGATGAGCGGATCTGGATGTTAACGACCATCGTCGGAGAGGGAGGGGAGCCACGTGGCGTCCAGCTCAAGGTCACGGAGGCCGCCGGTGACCGCCAATGACCGCAGGATGACGATCAAGTACCACGGCGGGGAGACCATCCACCTGAAGATCGGGAATCGGGACCTGAGTCCGCAGCTTCGGAGCGCGGACCTCTACTTCCGGGCCGGCCAGACTCCGGAAGTCGTCCTGAGACCGATCGTGGAGGAGGTGGCTGTGGACCTTGAGGGCCCCACCCTCACGATCGCTCCCGACACGGCCATAATCCTGGCTCACGCCGGGTGGGCGTCCCCGGAGGAGGTGGCGTCGCTGGAGGCGGCCATCACCGACCTCCGGGGCCAGGTGGCGGATCTGACGGAGGCCAACCAGGGCCTCCACGATGAACTGCGATCCGCCCTGTAGATAGCACGACGGCCCTCGAGATCGTACGGTCTCGAGGGCCGACCTGTATCCAGCTCGAGCCCCCCTGGAGGGACACATGATCAGCCCTGAGGCCATGGAGCGCCTGTTCGCCCGTCGGGACGCCGACGCGATGCTGTGCATCCACGGCGTACGCGGGCAGGCCATTCCCACCGCCGCCGGCCTCCTGAACATCATCAGGATCGTGGCTCATCCCGCCCTGGACGGCATGACGGAGGAGGACGCCGGGGAGGACCGCATGCTGGTACTGGATCTGCCCATGACTCCCACCACGCTGACACTGGTGGCGGGCCACCTGGATGAGATCATGAGCCAGACTGCGGATATCGCCCTGAAGCGAATGACCACGGAGGATGGCCATGGCCCGTCACCTGCATGACTACCTACATCAACGGGACACCTGGATGTCCAAGGCCGGGGCCTTCCCGATCCAGGAGATGGACAACACGTACCGCCGGCGCGCCGCCAAGTGGTTGACGAAGCACGCTAGCGAACTGTTCCGCCTGTGGACGCTAGAGGCGTACGTGGACGGGGAGGAGGCCCCGGATCTGGACACTCTGATCGCGTGGGTGGACAACCGGCCCTCGTACTGGATCAAGGGCCTCCCGCTGTACCGGGCGCTCACCGAGGGGCTGCCTGCTGAGCTAGTCCAGTGACACTACACGGACGTACGTCCCCTTAGGTGTGGACATTCGGCAGTCCGTAAGTAGACTCCCAAACACGGTAAAAATAAGAGCGCTCCATCCCGGCCAGACAGGGATGGAGCGCTCTTGCCTGATGATGACACTTACTCATCCGAATCCCTAGCCCCCCGGCTGGAATCGCTGGAATCGTCGGGGGTGCCACCATCTGGTTCGAACACCTTACTATTCAGATAGTCCGCGAACGCTTCCGGGCCTTGAGCATAGGCATCCAGGGCCTCGTTCCCATCCAGGCCGTACACCTCCCGGATCTTCACCAGAACGGGGAGGCTGGGCAGACGGGACCCGTTGCGGATCTTGGAGGCGTGGGTGAAGTCCACGCCCACGGCTTCAGCGAACTCGGGGTTCGTCAGGCGGCGCTTCTTGACCGCCGGCTCAGTGGTCACGGTCTTGTCATCACTAGTCATGCTGCCAAGTATCCTCTGGACCTTGGCAACTGGTCAAGGTACAGGGTAACCGCCTACGGTAAGTGTCCGTGAGTAAATCCTCACGTCAAGGCGTTGCGTACCGCGCGCTGTGCCAGCGCGTCTACTCGAGCAACACGCATTGCTGGCTTTGCGGTGAAGTCGTAGACCCACAGCTCAGGTTCCCCGACCCAAGGTCGCGCAGCGTAGACCACGTCATCCCGCTCGAGGACGGCGGCTCGCTGCTGGGCCCGGCGAACGCACGCTTGGCCCATCTCGGGTGCAACTCCTCTCGAGGTCGCAAGATGCAAGACCGCACACCGCATTTGCGCAGGTGGTGACGGGTTCGGGGAGGGGCGGAGGGAGGGGGCCGCCTCGAAGATCGCTGGGGGCCCTCCGGGACCCCGGCCATCGCCTTTTTCTCTCCCCGTGATCAGGGGGTCTGGGCCGGGCTCCGGCCGGCGGTCACGGAACGTGAGCTTGACACAGTGGCAAGGTCGGGGGAGACTGGCGGCATAGCCCCCAGAAGGGCACCATAGGCCGTCGGCGCGCGGCCCTTCCCCAGGAGGATTTGAGAGTTGGCCAGACCTCTCAAGGCCCTGGACCTGTTCAGTTGCGCCGGGGGAGCCGGATACGGCTACCACCTGGCGGGCTTCCAGGTCACGGGCGTAGACATCAACCCCCAGCCCAACTACCCGTTCCAGTTCGTCCAGGCGGACGCGCTGGAGTACGTGGCGGACCACGGCGCGGAGTTCGATCTGATCCATGCGTCTCCGCCGTGCCAGGCGTACTCCCCGCTGAACGCCTACAACCACAAGGTCTATCCAGACCTGATCTCCCCCATCCGCCCACTACTCCAGGCCACGGGCCGCCCGTACGTGATCGAGAACGTGGAGGCCGCCCGGAGCGAACTCCTGGACCCGGTCATGCTGTGCGGCCCGATGTTCGGTCTCCGCATGTACCGTCATCGGCTATTCGAGACCGGAGGTGGCCTGGACCTCCCCCAGCTCGAGCACCCGGCACACACGGCGTTGTGCGTCCGGAACGGCTACCTTCCGACTCCGGAACGCCCGTTCATGTCCATTCACGGCGGTAAGCACTCCCGGGCCTGGCTCGAGGCCGCCAAGGTGGCTATGGGCACGCCCTGGGTCCGGACCATCCGGGAGGTCTGCGAGGCCATCCCCCCGGCCTACACGGAGTACATCGGTGGCCACGCCGTGGCCCAGATCCGGGGCCAGGTGGCGGCATGAGCGCGCCGGAGGTCCTGGACCTGTTCTGCTGCGCCGGGGGAGCGACCCGCGGCTACCAGGAGGCAGGGTTCCAGGTCGTCGGAGTAGACATCAACCCCCAGCCCGACTACATCGGGGAGGAGTTCGTCCAGGCGGACGCCGTGACGTACGTGCTCGAGCACGCGGAGGAGATCCGCTCCCGGTTCGCGTTCGTCCACGCCTCCCCGCCGTGCCAGGGAGAAGGAGCCCCGGCCAAGGGAACGAACAAAGTCCGTGGCAACCCCCATCCCCGACTGATCGACCCCACCCGGGACGCGCTGGAGGCCCTGGGCCTCCCCTTCCTCATGGAGAACGTGGCCGGGTCCGGTGTCCGGAAGGACCTCACACTCTGCGGTGAGATGTTCGGTCTGGGCGTGATCATGCATCGGTACTTTGAGCTTCACGGGCTCGAGGTCCCCCAGCCCGCACACCCTAGGCACCGGGGCCGGGTCCGGGGGTGGCGACACGGCCGGTACTTTGACGGGCCGTACGTGGCCGCCTACGGCAAGGGAGGCGGTAAGGCCACCGTGGAGGAGATGCGGGAGGCCAAGGGAATCGACTGGACAAGCGATCACCTGGCGCTCCGGGAGGCCATTCCCCCGGCGTACGCCCGGTACATCGGGGAGCACGTCCGGACCCAGCTCATGGAGCGCGTGGCCTGACCCTCGAGCCCGAAAAGCCCCGGCCACACGGCCGGGGCTTTCTCATGCCTTGATCAGCACAAAACGGAGCCCTCAGGGCTTGCCTCCCGGCCAAACTCCGTTCTCCTGGATAGAGGACACCCGGGACGGGGGTCAGGCCGTCAGCGGCCATTCCGGGGCCGTCCAGGCGTTCCGGGGTCTCAGTGCTGCAAAACGGTCGAGGCCCAGGTACGGTACGCGCCGGCCGAATCCAGGAGGGACACGTGGCGGACCGGCGCGCTCAACTGGAAGGCTTCCGGGACATCCTCCGCGCCCAGCTCGAGGACGCCCCTCCCAGCGCCGTGGCCGGCATCGCGCGGGAGTACCGCGCCACCCTGGCGGACCTGGCCGCGTTGGGCGGAGCCGGAGACGCGCCGCGGGAGGAGGGTAGCAAGGTTGACGAACTCGCTCGCAAGCGTGAAGCGCGTAGGCGCGCAGAGGCCGCGGATTGAGCTGGTCCCCCCCGTACGTCTCCACGGCCGGGCCGGAGTGCGTGGAGCTGGCCGGCTCAAGACCCGGGCCGCGGCCTGGCCCTCGAGCCCGAAAAGCCCCGGCCGCACAGCCGGGGCTTTCTCATGCCTTGATCAGCACAAAACGGAGCCCCCAGGGCTTGCCTCCCCGGCGGAGTTCACACGGGCGATCACGGATGCTCGCCTGGCGCTGGAACGGCACGACCTGCGCGACACCGTGCCGCTCGAGCAGGTGGTGGAGGTGACCGAGCCGTGACGCTCCTCATCTGCGCCAGCGTGCTCGCCGTCCTGGCCGCCATCGTCGGCCGCCGGCTGGCGCCGTCTCGCCGCCGTCGCCGCGCCCAGCAGCGCCGGTGGGCGGTGATGGCCGCGCACCGCCACCGGATCGCCGGGCAGATGGCCCGCGACCCGCAGTGCTGGGAGCGCTGGTGGGCGGAGCGGGCCGCGCAGGGCCTGGATGACGAGACCGACGTGCTGCGCGGCGGCATGTGATGACCGCGCCTGTGTCGCGCCCGGTGTGGCCGGCGGCGCTCGCCGCCGGGGTGCTGCTGGGCGTGCTGCTGGTGGTGGTGGGGCTGGTCCTGCTGGGGGGCCAGGACCAGCCCGCCACCCCGGCCCCCTGCGGCAAGCCCTACCTGCTCACCATCCACGAACCCGACCACTGAAAGGCCACCAACATGGGGACCAGCACCGACGCGATCCTCGCCTACGGCTACGACCTCGGCGAGTGGAACAAAATCGAAGGGGCAGGCGAGTTCGGAGAGAACCTGACACTGCCCTGGCTCGACGACGACAGCGACGACAGCTACCGCGAACAGGCCGAACGCTGCCTCCTCACCTCAAAGGCGCACCTCGGCGTCAAATTCGAGACGTACTGCTCCGACCAAGTGCCCATGGAGATCCTCGCCGCCAAGGTCATCACCGTCAGCCGAGGCGACTGCGAAACCCTCGACCTGGCCGCCCTAATGGCCGAACCCGCCGAGCACGACTGGGACGACAAACTCCGCGCCGCCTGCGAAGCCCTCGGCATCACACCCACCCAGGAGCAGCCGGGCTGGCTCCTCGTCTCCTACCGGGGCTGAACGTGACCGACCCCATGCGAAACGGCGACCCCGCGCGAACGCCTGCGCACTGGTGCGAGAGCCACCAGCGGCTGGAGTGCACCCGGAACGTGAAGCAGTCGCGCGGCGGCGGCCGGTGCCACGGCCGGGCGGTGAAGGGCCTGGACGTGTGCCGGATGCACGGCGGCCAGAAGGCGGACGTGCTCAAGGCCAAGGGCGCCGCCCTGTCGGCGTGGCGGGCCGTGCCGGGGGTGCAGGAGGTCACCCCGTCGGAGGCGGTGATGGCGATGCTGCAGCTGTCGTGGGCGCGCGCGCGTTTCTACGCGTCGCTGCTCGAGCAGCAGGTCGAAACCGCCCAAGCCGACAGCGGGAGCGGCCTGGGTGGCGACCTCGACCTCGGCCCGGGAGCCGGGCTGATCGGGCACACCCGCTCCGCCTCCCCCTCGGTGGGCGTGTACGAGTCGGGTGAGGCCGCGCGCGGGCTGACGATGCTCGAGGAGCGGGAGCGCGACCGGGTGGTCCGCTACGCGAAAGCGGCGCACGACATGGGGATCGCCGACCGGGAGATTCATCTGGCCGAGCAGCAGGGCGCCCTCATCGCCGGCGCCATCTCCCGGATTCTCGACGCTTTGGAGTTGACCCCGCAGCAGCAGCAGCGGGTGCCTGAGGTGGTGCCGGGCGTGCTGCTGGAGATCGCCGGCGACACCAACCCCTGACCCGAATGTCACGCTCCGTAACTTGCGAGAAGCGTAGTTCCCGCAACCTTCAGGAGGCCAGAATGACCCGACCTCACGCACCGCGACCGGCCGCAGGGTGGCGTCGCCTCCTCCACCGGCACCGCTGGACCAGCCACGCCGTCACCTACCGCGGCGACCCGGCCACCCTCGTCCACGAAGCATGCCGCTGCGGAGCACACCGCACACGACAACTCGACGGCGACCTGCCCGCAGAACTGTTCCTGCCCAAGCACTAGCACTACAGGGGGAACCGTGCCGATCACCGACCAGGCGTGCCCCGGACCCTGCAACGCGCAAGCCCGCGCCGCATGGGCCAGCTACGACGACGCCGCCGCCCTCCACGCCGCCGAAATGCAGCTCCACACCGACGGGCCGCGCCCCGAGCCGCCCCAGCCGCCCAGCGTGCCCGTCACCCCCGGGCAGCCCGTGTGGTGCCCCCGCTGCGCACGCCTCCTCCGCGCCGCGCTGCAGGAGCTGGACGACATCGCCGCCATGCTCGCCGCCGGCGTCGACGGCCACCGCGAAGCCGCGCTCGCCGGCCCGAACGGGACGAAGCCGATGCAGCACACGGCGATCATAGAGACGCTCGACGAGCTTCTCGGGTGGCTGTTCCAAGCGGAGGACGAGTGGCGCCGCTACCGCGGATACGCGCCCAGGCCGCACAGGGCGCGCGGCGCGCACGCCCGCGCCATGTCGGTCGGGTGGCTGGCAGAGCACTGGGGGGACCTGCTGCTCGACCGGTGGTCGGAGACGGTGGGTCTGGAGGTGCTGCGCTGGCAGCGCCGCCTGCGCGCTCTCGCCAAGGCCGACCCGACCAGCAGGCGCAGCCCGATCGAGTGCCCGCGCTGCCGGGAACGGCAGGTACAGCGCCGCGACGACTACTGGGAGTGCGCCTCGTGCGGGCGGCTGATGAACGAGACCGAACACAACGACGAGTACGCCCGGCAGGCCGCCGAGCTCGCACAGCAGGAGGTCACAGCATGATCCAGATCAGCGCGGAAGCCGACGACCCGAAGGCCGGGATGACGCTCGACGAGCTGGCCGAGTTCGTCGAACAGGCACGCCAGCACGACATCCCCGGCGCCACCCACCTGCACGTACGCGTCAACATGCGCGGCGGCATCAAGCGGATCGAAACCAAGCCCTGAACACGACGAAGGCCCCGAGCATCACGCTCGGGGCCGATCTCGTGTCCGCCTCCTCTCAGCATGCTCCGTGCTGGGGCTGTTCCCGGACCGCGCGAACCCATTCTAAAAATAAACGGCATCGCCTATTGCTTCCATGTCAGCCCATCGCCTACATTAACGACATCGGAAATTCGTTGATGAGGGAGAGCGGCGATGAGCATCACCGTCACCACCAAGAACGGCAAGACCAGCGTCAAGTCCCCCTTCGACCGCAACTTCGTCACCCAGGCCAAGACCATCGGCGGCCGGTGGGACGCCGCCAACAAGGCGTGGACGTTCGACGCCCGCGACGAAGACCGCGTCCGCGACCTGTGCCGCGAGATCTACGGCACCGACGGCAACCCTGTCGACATGGGAGACCTCGTCACCGTCCGGGTCCGCCTCGCCGACCACGAGGGCGACAAGTGGGACAACGCAGCCAAGTTCGCCGGCCAGCGCATCGCCCACCGGCCGAACCGCGACGAACCCGTCCGTCTCGCCCCCAACGTCGTCCTGGTCGAGGGCACGCTTCCCTCCTCCGGAGGAAGCATGCGCTACCCGCAGATCAATGCCGGGGACGACGTCGTCGTGGAAATCCGCGACATCCCCCGCGCCACCCTGAAACTGGAGCGCGAGAGCGACTACGAGATCGTCGGCGAGACCAGCAACGTGAACGTGGACGCCCTGCTCGCCGAGCGGGAGCAGCTGCTGGCGCGCCTCGCTGAGATCGACGCGCTGCTGCCCGAGCCGGAGGGCACCGAGGCCACCACGCGCGAGGCCGCCGCCGCTCTGGGCGTGTCGGTCCGCACCGTGCAGCGGTGGGCCGCACAGGGCAAGGTCGATGCCCGCAAGGACGAGCAGGGCCGCTGGGTCGTCACCATCACGATCGCCCAGACGTGAAAGCGGGGAGGGCCGCCCGCAGGGCGACCCTCCCCGGCTCCAATGACCCGTAGCACAACCAGTGTCATTGTTGCGATCCTCGGTCGGCACATGACCGACGCCACAGGCTGTTGACCAGCCTGATCCCCGCCAAATGCGGGGCGCGCTCCGAACCGCAAAGGCAAAGACCTTCGCTCTCCGGACGATCCCCCAGCAGGGGGCACCGACACCATAACCCGAACCCTTGGAGGCTCGCATGGCCCGCACGAACATCTACAGCGAAGACGAGTACGGCGAGAAGGTCCTGGAAGGCTGGTTCGACCCGGACACGTGCGTCGAGCAGATCGAGGAGGGCCGCGACTGGAACGGCCACAACCACATCGGCAGGATGAGCGGCGGGCAAGCGGGCTACGAGCGGCTCTACCGCACCAAGGGCGGACGCTGGGTCCGGTACAGCAACTTCACGCGCGAGTACAACGGCCCAGAGTTCTACGAGTTCATCAGCGACGACAAGGCGCGCGACTGGCTGTTGAGGAACGGCGACGACGAGATCGTCGAGAAGTACTGGGGCGAGCTGGAGGAGGAAGTCGGCCCCGGCCGGCCTGAGATCGGAGGGCGCATCAACATCCGCATCGGCGACGACCTGCTGGCCCGTGTGGACGCTGACACCAGGCCTGGCGAGACTCGGGCCGCTGCCATCCGCCGCTTGCTGGAGAAGGCCCTCGATTCCGCCTGAACCCGGCCCGCAGAGAAGCGGGACCGGGGCTCAATTCCCGGCCCGAGGAGAGCCCGTGATCTCTCCCGCCCCTGTCCTGTCCGACACCACCGAAGAGGAGACCCCCGAGCATGGCTGACAAGAGCAAGATCGAATGGACGGATGCATCCTGGAACCCGGTCACCGGCTGCACAAAGGTCAGCCCCGGCTGTGACCACTGCTACGCCGAGACGTTCGCCGAGAGGTGGCGCGGCACCAAGGGCCACCACTTCGAGAACGGGTTCGACGTCCAGCTCCGGCCGGAGCGGCTCGACCAGCCGCTGAAGTGGCGGAAGCCCCGCCGCATCTTCGTAAATTCGATGTCCGACCTGTTCCACGACGCGATCCCGGACGAGTACATCGCGAAGGTGTTCGGGGTCATGGCTGCCGCGCCTCGCCACACGTTCCAGATCGTCACCAAGCGGCACGGGCGGATGCGGTCGCTGCTGAACGACCACGACTGGCGGTCGTCCGTCTACCTGCGGGAGAGCGTCACGGACCTTGCCGGACCGCCCCGGGACATTCCGTCGTGGCCGCTTCCCAACGTCTGGTTGGGGGTCAGCGTCGAGGACCAGCGCTGGGCGGACATCCGCATCCCGGCCCTGCTGGAGACCCCGGCCGCCGTCCGCTGGATCTCCGCTGAGCCGCTCCTCGGGTCGGTGGACCTGACCGACGTGGCTGGCATCAACGCCCTGGAGCCCGATTGGATGGGCGGCCCGACCGGCGGCACTGGCGCACCGCACCCGCTGCTCGACTGGGTCGTGGCCGGCGGAGAGTCCGGGCCCGGCGCGAGGCCCATGCACCCCGACTGGGCGCGCGGCCTCCGCGACCAGTGCCAGCACGCAGGCGTGCCGTTCTTCATGAAGCAGGCTGGCGCCGTTCTGGCGAAGGAGTGGGGCTGCTCCGACCGCAAGGGACACGACCCCGCCGAGTGGCCCGAGACCTTCCCGAGGGAGTACGCCAATGCGTGACATCGACCTTGCCTACCTCGCTGGCGTCGTCGATGCAGACGGCCGGCCCTCCTCTCCGGGAGGGCGGTATCCCGATCTACGCGATCAGCTACAGCGAGAACGGGCGCGAGGTCAACCGGGGGTTCGCGCGAGGCGATGAGCTGGACGACTGGCGCAACGACCTCACCGCGGCCGGCTGGCGCGTCGAGATCGTCTCCCTGGACGCCGCGTCCTGACCTTCACCGGCCCGGGCCTCGCGCAGGCCCGGGCCACCCCCCGACCTCTCGAACGACGCCACCGTCGCCCAATGGATCGGCACCGACCCGCACCCCAGAGTGGCGCAAACCGCCTAGCAGGCGTAACATCTGGCATAGAGACTGCGATCATTAGGCCCTCGCCACCCCCGGCGCAGGGCCGTTCGCATGCCAAGGGGGTAACATGTTCGACCGCATCCCCCTCCACGAAGCAGCCCAACTCCTGCAACGCAGCGCATCCACACTCCGCGTCTGGGGCACCCGATACAACGCCCGCCGCGTACGCGTGCTCGGCCGCGTCCACTGGGACTACCGCGACCTCGCCACCATCGACGGCTGCATCCGCCGTGGTGAGCGGGTTCCTGCGACTCCGGAGGAGCGTGACCAGCTCCGCGCCGAGCTGCGCACCCGGTGGGAGGGCGCGGCCTGATGCAGTGGCCCGTACCCCAGTTCCCCACCAAGGCCGTGACCGGGTCCTCCGTCACGCTCACATCGTCGGGCGCCACCAACAGCAAGGGCTCGTGGCAGACGCTGCTGTCCGACCTCCCCTCCCCTGCCGCCTGGGTGTGCGTGGGCACACCGCGCAACCTGTTCTCCGGCTGGCACGGCTTCCTGCTTGATCTCGCAGTGGGAGGCTCCGGCTCGGAGACAGTCATAGCCCCTAACCTGCTGATCGGGTTCCGCGGGTGGAGAGGCACCATGTTCCCCCTGCACATCCCGGCCGGCGCGACCGTGCGCGGTCGTGTCTCGTGCCAGCAGGGCAGCCAATCCACGACCGTGCAGCTCGGGGCGTACCTGGCTGAGCCTGACTCGGGGGTGTCCGCCCCCGGCCGGATCACCCCCTACGGGGTGTCCACGAGCGCGACCGGGGGGACCAATGTCACTCCCTCAGGTACGGCGAACACGAAAGGCTCTTGGGCGCAGCTGACCGCCGCGACCACGGCGCCGATCCATGCGCTGATGGTGCTCGTGCAGGGCAGCACCATCAACCAGTCCATGGTCGACTACCTGGTCGATATCGGGGTTGGCGGAAGCGGGTCGGAGACGGTCATTATCCCGGACCACTCCGTGATGATTGACACGAATGAGATCGCGTGGCCGTACACGCCGGAGTTCTATCCACTGTCGCTGTCGATCCCCGCTGGTGTGCGGCTGGCGGCGCGGTGCGCGTCCCGCAGCAATACTCTGACCACGCCAATCGAGGTCGCTGTCTACGGCTTCACCTACTGAGCAGGAGGTGCGGGCATGGCGTTGACGGTCACCGCGTCCGGCACGCAGACAGCGACGATCAACACCGAGCACACGCTCACCACGTTGACGGGGCCGAAAACGTTCACGCTGCACGTGGACTGCTCCGCCATGAGCCACGGCGCCGGCACCGCCGACGAGCTCGAGCTGCGCATCAAGACGAACGTGCTGTCGGGCGGCGCCGAACGCGTCACCTACATGGCCACCTACGTCGGCGCCCAAGACATCCCCATCAAAATCAGCCTGCCAGTGCCGGTGCCGCAGACCGCGACCGTCACACTCAAGCAGACCGCCGGGACCGGACGCTCATACCCGTGGGCTGTCACCACCCCCGACTAGGTGGCAGCAGATGAGCCGCTACCGTGACCGCACCATCCCCCGCACCACCGCGACACCTATAGACGCCGAGTTCACCGCAGGGCTCGGTGCGGCCGGCGCCGTCCTCGAGGCGACGGTCACCGTCACCGGGACGGTCACCGCCACGCTGCCGCCGCTCGAGGCGGCCGTCACCGCGCATCTCGGCAATAACGCGCAGCTCGACGCTGAACTGCCCGCGTTGACGGCGTCCCTGACAGGGCAACTCGACATCACCGGTCAGCTGGACGCCACCCTGCCCGCCCTCACCGCGGACATCAGCGGCGAGGCCGAAGCCAACGTGCTCGAAGCCGTCCTACCGCCGCTGGCCGCGACCCTCACCGGCCAGCTCGACATCACCGCCAGCCTCAACACCCCACTCCCCGCGCTCACCGCCGCCCTGACCGGCGAAACCACGCCGCCCCACGGCGACGTCACCATCACCACCCCCGGCCCCGTACGCGGCTGGCACGCCGCCACACCGGCACGAACATGGGCCACACCCGCCGCTGTGCGCGGCTGGCGAGCACGACCACCCGCAACCTGACCGAGGAGAGGGGGTGCGAGCGTGGCCGTCCTGGAGATCCCCTCCATCAGCAAGGAATACGTCAAAATCCCCATCACCACAGGGCCGCCCGACCTCACCGACCTCGACGTCAACCTCGCCATCCTCCCCCAAGGCGAGACCCCCGACACCGGCGACTGGACCGCAGGTGTCTGGGTCGGCACCGCCGCCGCCGTGCTCATCGGCCCCGGCACCGACTACGAACTCACCGCAGGCATCACGTACGGCATCTGGGTGCAGATCATCGACGACCCCGAAGAACCCGTCCTAGGCCCCTACCCGCTCCACATCACCTGAAGGATCAGCGATGGCAGTCCGCATCTCCACCGCCGCCCGCAACGCCGCCGCCGACGCCATCGCCGCCCTCGCAGACGGCGGCGTCCTCCGCATCTACACCGGCACCCAGCCCGCCGGGCCCGACACCGCCCCCAGCGGCGACCTGCTCGCCGAATTCACCTTGGCCGACCCCGCGTTCGCGGCCGCCGTGGCCGGCGCCGCCGACCTCGACACCACCCCAGCGGTCACCGCGACCGGCCTCGACGACGGCACCGCCGGATGGTTCCGCATCTGCGACGCCGACGAGGCCGGCGTGCTCGACGGCAGCGTGACCGCCACCGGCGGCGGCGGCGACCTCACCATGAACACGACCACGATCTCGACCGGGGTGTCGGTGACGATCACGGCCGGGTCCATCACCATGCCCGCCAGCTGACCGGCGCGATGACCCGAACGTCATGGCCACCCGGCACAACGCCTGCATCAACCCGGCCTGCGCCAACGACGTAACCGGCTGGGGCGGCGCCTCCACACCCACCCGCACAGCGGTCACCGGTTTCGACCGGCCCTACGCGGCCCGCTACACGTCCGGCACGTACGCCACCACAGCGCCCGGCGCCGTCACCGCCGGACTCCC
>Ga0207873_1001334_pt1 | contig 24073 bp, 17 predicted proteins | sample BGWIniCompost_FD_187373 | JGI IMG/M metagenome (GOLD analysis project Ga0207873, IMG submission 187373) | Cellulose adapted compost microbial communities from Newby Island Compost Facility, Milpitas, CA, USA - BGW Initial Compost (SPAdes)... ...
GCCGTCGTCGAGCCGCGCACGGGCCTCTCGATGGGCGAGAGCATGGAGATCACCGCGAAGCAATGGGGCATCACGCGCGAGGAGCAGGATGCGCTCGCGCTCGCGAGCCACCGCAATGCGGTCGCCGCCTACGAGGAAGGCTTCTACGACGATCTCCTCGTCGAGCTCAAGGGCGTGAAGCGGGACAACAACATTCGTCCCGATACGAGCATGGAGAAGCTCGCGAAGCTTCCGCCCGTGTTCGACCGATCGCCGAGCGGCACGCTGACCGCGGGCAACAGCACGCCGCTCACGGACGGCGCCGCGGCGGTGCTCGTCGCGTCCGAAGACTGGGCGAGAGCGCGAGGCCTGCCGGTGCTCGCGTACTTGACGTACGCGCGCGAAGCCGCCGTCGACTTCGTCAACGACGAAGGGCTGCTGATGGCCCCGGCGTACGCGGTCTCCGAGATGCTGGCCGAGGCCGGTCTCGCGCTCCAGGACTTCGACTACTACGAGATCCACGAGGCGTTCGCCGCGCAGACGCTCGCGACGCTCAAGGCGTGGGAGTCCGAGAAGTTCTGCCGCGAGCGGCTCGGGCGCGACAAAGCGCTCGGCCCGATCGACCGCACGAAGCTCAACGTCAAGGGCGGCAGCGTCGCGATCGGGCATCCGTTCGCCGCGACCGGCGCGCGCCTCGTCGCGACGCTCGCGAAGCTGTTGCACCAGAAGGGCTCGGGCCGCGGCCTGATCTCGGTGTGCACGGCCGGCGGCATGGGGGTGACCGCGATTCTCGAGGCGGCGTGAGACGCGCGCTCAAGCCGCGGCGAGCCGCAGGCAGAACGTCACGAGGAGCGGCATCGTGAGCGCGGACAGGAGCGTCGATGCGAGCACGATGCCCGCGACGTCGTCGGGCGAGCGGTTGTAGCGCGCCGCGAAGAGATAGTTGAAGACGGCCGCGGGCATCGCGCCCTGCAGCACGAGCACGCCGCGCGCCGTGCCCTCGAGATCGAACAATTCCGCGACCCCGAGCGCGATGCCGAAACCGATCACGAGCCGCACCACGCTCATCCCGAGCGCGAACGGCAGACGCTTCGCGTGGAGCCCGCCGAGCGTATTACCGAGCGCGAGGAGCATCAGCGGTATCATCAGGTCGCCGAGGAGGCCGACCGTCGACGAGAGCCATTCGGGCAGCATGGCGCCCGTCGCGAGCAGCGCGGTGCCGATCACGGCGCCGTAGATGACCGGCGTCGTCACGAGCGTCTTGAGCGACGGCGCGCCGCTTTGCAGCATCGGCGTCAGCGTGAACTGCCCCACCGAGTTGACGGCGTAGACCGCGACCGCGAGCCCCAGACCTTCCGGTCCGAACGCGAACAGCGACAGCGGCAGACCGAGGTTGCCGGTATTGCCGATGCCGATCGCCGGCAAGTACGAGCGCGTCGAGAGGCGTAAGCCCTTGAGCAGCAGGAAAGACACGACCAACGTCGCGACGAATGCCGCGACCGAGGCCGCCACCATCGTCGCGAAACGGTCGGTCGACACCTCGAGCCCGGCGAGGCTGTCGACGATGAGGCACGGGCCCGCGATGTTCATGATCACGCGCGTGACGAACTCGCGCTCGAACGGCACGCCGAGCCGCTGCCAGCCGTAGCCGACGGCGGCAAGCGCGAACACGGGCAGAAGGATGTCGACGAGCTGCGCGGCCAAAGTCGAATTCACCCGTTTATTGCGGAAAGCGCGTCAGAGCGCGGAACCGTGCGCCGCGCGAATCGTGTCGTGATCTCGACGAGCGGCGGCGCAAGTCGAGCGAGAGATCAACGACGGCATCGAGCAAGCTCGGATTTCGGCAAGAGTAAACTTGCGGATTGTGACAGATTCCGGCGGCCGCGCCACGCGGCCGAGAGGAGCGAGCCAGGATGGACACGGTCGAAGCGACGCCCGAGCTCGGACGGTTTCTCGCGATCGCGATCCCGATCGAGGCGCCGGCGGAAGCGCTCGCCGCCTTCGCCGGTCTCGGTTTTCGCGACGTGCCGGTCAACGACCTCGAGGCGGCGCCGCGCGCCGTCGTCTCGGATGGGAGGCTCTCGATCGGCCTCTTCGATCCCGGCTCCGAAGGACCGGTGCCGGTCTTTGTCCGTCCCGACCTGCGCCGTCACGTCGCGAAGCTCGAGGCCGCCGGCATCGAGCTCGCGGAGGCCGATCTCGCCGACGACCGTTTCCATCGCGTCGTGCTCCGCGATCCGAGCGACGTCGAGATCGTGCTGATCGAGGCCAGGACATTCGCGCCGGTCGATCCGGATCCTTCGCTCGTCTCCGCGTGCGGGCGCTTCGCCGAGCTTTGCATCGCGACGCGCTCGATCGAGGATTCCAAGCGCTTCTGGACGACGCTCGGCTTCGCGGTCGCCGACGAGACGACGTCGCCGTATCCGTGCGTTCGGCTCGAGGGTTTCGGCCTCGCGATCGGCCTGCACGAGACGACGGCTTTTCGCGCGGGGCTCTGCTTCGACGCGCCTCAGCTCGACGCGCGCATCGAGTACCTGCGCGCGAAGGGCTACGCGGTGCAGCGCTCGTCGCCGCTCGGCCCGACCTCGGCGACGCTGCACGCGCCCGGCGGCGTCCCGTTCTTTCTGCGCGGCGACGAATCGAACGACGCGGAGCGCTGATCGTGCTTCATCCGCCGCGCGGAATCTTCAGGGCAAGAGCGCCAGCACGCGCTCGATGCACGCCGCGACCGCCGAGCGATAGCCTGCGCCGAACGAGTTGAAATGATTCAGGAGGTGATAGAGGTTGTAGAGATCGACGCGACGCTCGCGGCCCGGCGCGGGCGGCCACGCCTCGTCGTATGCCCGGTAGAACGCGTCGCCGAAGCCGCCGAACAGCCTCGTCATCGCGAGATCGACCTCGCGGTCCGCGTAGTGAATCGCGGGATCGAAAAGGTAAGGCGTTCCGTCCGTCGACGCGCCCCAGTTGCCGCCCCAGAGATCGCCGTGCACGAGACTCGGCACGGGCGAATGATCGGCAAGCAGCGCATCGAGATTCGCGAGCAGCGTCTCGCCGCGTGCGACGATCGCGTTGCCGATGCCGCTCCGCGCGGCAAGCGTGAGCTGCGGACGAAGCCTCCGCTCGCGAAAGAACTCGACCCAGCTCGACGTCGGCGCATTCGGCTGAGGCGTGCGCCCGATATAGTTGTCGCTCGGCCAGCCGAATCGCTCGCTCGTCGTCGCGTGCATCGCCGCGAGCGCCGCACCGAGACGGCGCTCGACCGCGACGGATTTCGCGCCGAGGGAAAGCCACTCGAGCGCGAGAAACGCGTGCGTACCGGCGACGCCGCGCGCGAGCACGGCCGGCACCGCGACCGCATGGGTGCGCGAGATCGCTTCCAGGCCTTCGGCTTCGGCGTCGAGGCGTGCCGCTTCTTCCCGCGGCTCGAGCTTGACGAAGATCGGTCCTTTGGACGTCTCGACGCGGTACGCGCGGCTGATGTCGCCGCCCGAGACTCGCGATGCCGGACCCAGCGCGCCGATGCCGAAACGCTCGAGCGAGGCGATGATCTCTCGCGACAACATGCCGTCCTCGATCGTCCGCGCGAGGACTAACGCAGGAACGCCTGCTCTCGGCGGATCAGTGCAATCGCGCCGCTCGCGCGAGATCGCCTTTGAGCCGCGCGTGCAACGGGCTCGTCCTCGGGAAATGTGACAGCAGGTATTCCATCTGATCGGCGAGCACGCGCCGGCCTTTGAGATAGATGTACTCGGCGTACGTCGGCGTGAACGGCACGGCGATCAGCTGCATGCCCGCCTGCTCGGGCGTGCGGCCGCCCTTGTGGTTGTTACAGCGCCGGCAGGCCGTGACGACGTTCGTCCACGAATCCCGGCCGCCGAGGCTGATCGGCGTGATGTGATCGCGCGTCAGCTCGGAGCTGCGGAACACCTCGCCGCAGTACATGCAGATGTTCGCGTCTCGTCGAAACAGCGTGCGGTTGTTCAGCGGAGGAACGTAGTCGGCCGAGTGACGCGCCGCGATATGCGTCTCGCCGCACGTCGCGATGATCGAGCTGATCAGGATCGAGCTGCGAAGCCCCGTGCGCGCGTTGTAGCCGCCGCGGATCCGGTAGAGCGGCGACCCGCAGTCGTACGCGACTTGCCCCGTGTGATAGAGAATCGCGGCGGTGCGATAGTCTACCCATTCGATGGGCATGCCTGCGATATCGGTGCGCAACACCTCCTGTGCCAGGCTGTAGGGTTGTCGCTCCATAGGCGTCGTCAGGCTCGTTGCCGACCGGTCAAGTTTCTCCGAGTTCGCAGTGATAATCAAATGCTTGTGGCCTCGAGACGCGGCCGATCGCGGCGTCGGGGGGTGATGTCGTTCACGGAGGGGTCGACTGTTGCCGCATGGCAACGCTTGCGCTTCGGCCTTGAAAGCCGGATCGTGCTCGCCCTCGATGAACGACGCTAAGTTGCTGAGAGTGGCCGTGCCGGTGCCGCTCGCCGACGCCTTCGACTATCGCTGGGTCGGCGACGGGCCGCGGCCGGCGCCCGGAACACGGGTCGACGTGCCGTTCGGGCGGGGCCGGCGCATCGGCATCGTGCTCGAGTGGCCGACCGAATCGGGCCTGCCTCCGGAGAGGCTCAGGCCCGCCGGCGCCGCGCTCGACGGCGAGCCGCTGCTCGCGCCGGAGCTCCTCGAGACGCTGCGCTGGGCGGCGGACTATTACCACCATCCGATCGGCGAAGTGCTCGCCCACGCGTTACCGGGCTTGCTGCGCAAAGGCCGGCCCGTCGCATCGCGCGACGAGCGGCGGGTCGCGTTGACGGAATCGGGCCGGGCGCAGGATCCTCGAGCGCTCGGCGCGAAGGCCGCGCGTCAGGCCGACGCGCTCGCGCATCTCGCGAGGGGCCCCGCGACGATCGGCGAGCTCCGCGACGCCGGCATCGGTCTCGCGATACTCCGTCGGCTCGAGGAGAAGGGCTGGATCACCACCGAATCCGCAGGGCTCGGCGACGATTGCGAAGGCGGCGCGGCTCGGCCGAGCCGCGCGTCGACGCGTTTCGAGCCGCCGCCGCTCACGGACGATCAACGTGCCGCGCTCGAGTCGATCCGCGAAGGCGGTGCACGCACCTTTCTGCTCTACGGCGTCACGGGCAGCGGCAAGACCGAGATCTTCCTGCGCCTCGTCGCCGAGCAGCTCGATGCCGGCCGCCAGTCGTTGCTGCTCGTGCCCGAGATCGGCTTGACGCCGCAGCTCGTGAAGCGCCTCCGTGAGCGCTTCGGCGAAGCCCTCGCGGTGCTACATTCCGGGCTCGCCGAAGGCGAGCGCCTCGCGGCGTGGCGCCGCGCGCGATCGGGGGAGGCCGGCGTCGTCGTCGGAACGCGCTCCGCGATCTTCGCGCCGCTCGTGCGGCCGGGACTGATCGTGGTCGACGAGGAGCACGACACGTCGTACAAGCAGCAGCACGGCTTTCGCTACTCGGCGCGCGACCTCGCCGTGCTCCGCGGCCGCCGCCTCGGCGTGCCGGTCGTGCTCGCATCGGCGACGCCCTCGCTCGAGAGCCTTCACAACGCGTGGACCGGCCGCTACCGTCTCGTCGAGATGCCGAAACGCATCGGAGCGGCCGGCGAGCCCGCGATCCGCGTCGTCGACATGACGCGGAATCCGAGCCGCGCCGGGTTATCGACACCGCTGCTCGACGCGATCGACAGGCACCTCGCCGACGGCCGTCAGGTGCTCTTGTTCCTGAACCGCCGAGGCTTCGCGCCGACGTTGTTCTGCCCGGGCTGCGAGAAGGTCGAAGAATGCCAGCGCTGCGACGCGCGGCTCACGGTGCACGCCGCGGCCGGCGAGCTCCGTTGCCATCATTGCGGCGCGACGCGGCCTTTGAAGTGGGCATGCCCCGAATGCGGCGCCGAGCGGGTCGCCGTCGGCGCCGGCACGCAACGCGTCGACGAGCAGCTCAAGGCCCTCTACCCGCGCGTGCGGATCGGCCGCCTCGACCGAGACGCGACCGCGCGCAAAGGCGCGCTCGACGCCGTGCTCGCCGAGACGTCGCGCGGCGAGACCCGCATCGTCGTCGGCACGCAGATGCTGACGAAGGGACACGATTTCCCGAACGTCACGCTCGTCGGCGTGCTGAACGCCGATCAAGGCCTGTTCGGCACCGACTTTCGGAGCGACGAGCGGCTCGCGCAGCTGATCGTGCAGGTCGCCGGCCGCGCCGGACGCGGGGACGCGCCGGGCGAGGTGCTGATCCAGACGCACTATCCGTCGCACCCGCTGCTCGCGTGCTTGTTGAGCGAAGGTTACGGCGCATTCGCGCGCCTCGCGCTCGACGAGCGGCGCAAGGCGGGTTGGCCGCCGTTCTCGTATCTCGCGATGTGGCGCGCGGAGGCGGCGAAGAAGCCGCAGGTCGCGGCATTCCTCGAGCGCGTACGCGACGCCGCCCGGCACGGCAGCGTCACCGTGCTCGGCCCCGCGCCCGCGCAGATGGAGCGCAAGGGCGGACTCTATCGAATGCAGCTCTTGCTTCAGTGCGGCGAGCGGCCGCCGCTTCGCGCGTTGCTCGCGCGACTGGTCGCCGAAGCGCGCACGTGGCCCGAGTCGCGGCGCGTGCGCTGGTCCGTCGACGTCGACCCGATAGACGTCTAGCGGTGACGGTTGCCGTCGCGCGCCGTTCCCGCTACAACGCGTACGCGGCTTCGTCGCGGGACGATGGCGTCCGAGGCCGCGTCGTCGTGACGCGCTCGTCCCGGCGTCGCTCGATAGCAGGGAGGATATTCATGGCCCGAAGATCGCGGGCTCGAAGCTCGTCTGGCTGGCCTTATCTCGTCGTAGGGCTGTCGATCGGACTTGCCGTCGCGGCCGGCGTCTATTTCTCGGACTTCAGAAGCGGCGCCGGCGTGCCGACGTCGTCACGCGCCGCGTCGAACGCCGCGCGTCCCGCATCGCAAGCCTCGACCGCCGGCGCGCAACGCGCGGCGGCCTCGACTCGCGACGCGAGCAAGACGGGCTCGGCCGAGACGGCTGCGTCCTCCCGGCCCGACGCGCCGAGCTACGAGTTCTACGACGTGCTGCCGCGATACGAGGTCGTCGTGCCGAACGGCCGCTCCGAGGAGCGATCGGCACGGCGCGAAAGCACGCAGCCCGCGCCGGTCGGCGAGCCCGGCCGCTACATCGTGCAGGCGGGATCGTTTCGCTCCCATGCGGATGCGGATCGAAGGCAGGCGAGCCTCGCGCTGCTCGGCATCGAGTCGCGAATAGAGACGGCCGCGCTCGGCGACGGCGAGGTCCATCGCGTGCGGATCGGGCCGATCAGCGATCTCGGAGAGCTCAACCGTATCCGCTCGCTGCTCGGGCAAGCGGGGATCGAAAGCCTGATGATGAAGGCCGAGTAGCCGTTTCGCTCGCCGAGCCGCTCAATCGTCCGTGAGCGACTGCCTGAAATCGACGCCGAGCGAGCGAAGCTTACGGTACAGGTGCGTGCGCTCCATGCCGACGCGCTTCGCGAGCTGACCGACTTTACCGCCGCACAGCAACAGCTGCTGCTGCAGATACGCGCGCTCGAAGTGCTCGCGCGCCTCCCGCAGCGGCATCGCGAGCAGATCCTGCTTCACGAGGGGCTCGCTCTCGGCCGTGGTCGACTCGAGCTGCGCCTCGACCTCTTCGAGCTCGATCGTCTCGCCGCGGTCGAGAATCAGCAGCCGCTTCACGAGATTGCGCAGCTCGCGCACGTTGCCCGGCCACGGATAGTTGCGCAGCCGGTTCTGCGCGGCGACGCTGAAACGGCGAAGCGGCAGGTTCTCCGAGTCGACCAGCGCGTCGACGTGATAACGCAAGAGCTCCGGGACGTCTTCCGCGTACTCGCGCAGCGGCGGGATTCGAATCGTGATCACGGAGAGGTGCGCGAGGAGCTCGCGATTGAACGTATCGGTCCGTTCGAAGCTCGGAGGCGCGCTCGCGAGGATCCGCACGTCGAGCGGCTCGAGCGCGCCGGTATCCTCGGCGCGAAATTCCCCCTGCTCGAGGGCGGCCGCGAGCTGGGCTTGCGCGCTCGGCGAGACGTTCTCGAGGTCGCTGATGAACAGGAACCCGCCCGCCGCGCGCTTCAGCGCGCCGGGCCGGTCGGCCTCGCCGAAGAGCTGCGCGCGATAGCCCGACTCGGACAGGGTGCTGCCGAGCACGGTGACGAAAGGCGCTTGCGACTTGTTGCTGCGGCTCGCGAGATAACGTGCGAAGACCTCCCGGCCGCTGCCGGGCTCGCCGGTGAAGAGCACGTGCGAATCGTGCTGCGCGACGCGCGTCACTTGCTCGCGAAGCCGACGCATCGTATCGCTCCGTCCCACCGGCGTGACCATCGGCGGAACGAGAGCACGGCGGCGGACGGTGCGCCGCTCCGCGAGCGCCGATTGCACGACCCTGAGCAGCTTCGCGAGCGAGACGGGTTTCTCGATGAAGTCCACGGCGCCCAGCCGCGTCGCCTCGACGGCCGCGTCCACGGTGCCGTGGCCCGACATCATCACGACGGCGCCGAGGGTCTCGCTTTCGGCCCACTCCTTGAGCAGCGAGATGCCGTCGGTATCGGGCATCCAGATGTCGAGGAGCACCAGATCGAAATCCGCCCGCTTGCGCGCTTGCCGCGCCTCTTCCGCGTCGGCCGCCGTCGTGACCTCGTAGCCTTCCTCGGTCAGGATCTCTTCCAGCAGCTTGCGGATATTCGCCTCATCGTCGACTACCAAGATCCGCGCACTCTTCATGCGCGCTCCCTCCTATTCTCCCCGGCGTGGAGACCGGGGGCGCCGCCGGCTTCGCTCGATAATGGAAGCAGTATACTGATCTCCGCCCCGCCACGCTCGCGGTTCGCGGCGCGGATCTGACCGCCGTGCTCCTCGATCAGTTTCTTTACGATCGCGAGGCCGAGCCCGGTGCCTTTGACCTTTCCGGTCACGTACGGCTCGAAGGCCTGCGGGAGGATGTCCTCGGGGAAGCCCGGTCCGTTGTCGGCGACCTTGATCTCGACCGCATCGACGTCGCCGACTCGGACGTAACGCGTGGAGATATCGACGCGGGCGTCCGTCTGCCGCTCCATCGCCTCGAGGGCATTGCGCATCAGGTTGTGGAAGACCTGCCGCATCCGACCGGCATCGGCCTCGATCTCCGGCAAATTCGCGTCGAACGACAGCTTGATCGTCACCGGGTTCTCCGGCGAGCGATACAGCTCCGTGACCTCCGAGATCAGATCGTTCAGGTCGAAACGCGAAAGCTCGATGTCGGGCTGGCGCGCGTACTGGCTGAACGCGTTCACCATCTCCTTCATCGCCTCGACCTGTTGAATGATCGTATAGGTCGCGCGATCGAGAAGATCCATGCTCTCGTCGCCGGACGTGAGGTAACGCCTTCGTAGCCGCTCGGCCGAGAGCTGAATCGGCGTCAACGGATTCTTGATCTCGTGCGCGAGTCGCCGCGCGACCTCGCCCCAGGCGGCCTCGCGCTGGGCCTGGATCAGCGCCGTGATGTCGTCGAACACGACGACGTAACCGCCGGGCGTATCGCCCTCGCCCGGCAGCGCGGTGCACGCGCACATCAGCACGCGGCGCCCGACCTCGCCGCGCAGCACGATCTGCTCCCGCCATTCGCTCTTGCCTTCGGCGAGCTTGCCGGCGGCGACGTTCAAGAACTCGGCGAGCAACGGGCGGGATTTCGCGAGATCGGCGAGCGATTCGCCGATATGCGCTTCGAGATCGAGATTCAGGATCATGCCCGCGGCGGCGTTCGCGGTGCGGATCCGCATGTCGGGCTCGAGCGCGACGACGCCGGTGGAAAGGCTCGCGAGAATCACCTCGAGCCGGCGCCGCTCGTTCTCGACCTTCTGCTCGCTCAGCCGGGCCTGGCGACGCGCCTCGGCGAGCCGCTGCGTCATGTCGTTGAACGAGTTGATCAGGAACCCGATCTCGTCGCGCGCCGGGACCGGCAGGCGCGTATCGAAGTCGCCGCGCGCGACCGCGCGCGTGCCCTGCATCAGCTGCTGGATCGGGCCGACGAGCCGGCGCGCCGACGTGAACGCGCCGTACACCGACGCGAGCACCGAGATCAGAAGCACGAGGCTCAACGTCAGCGTGAAGCTGTACTTCAGGGGATTACGCAGATAGCTGAGCTCGGAGTACTGGTTGTACGTCTCCTGCACCGAGTTCGCGAGAGCCGAAAGACGCGGCTCGATGTCGAAGCGGGCGAGCAGCACCTGCGGCTCGGGACGCGGCGCACCGGACGTTCTCGGCTCGACGTTGACCGCGACGACGATCTCGTAGGCGCCCTCGGGCAGCGGCTCGATGCTCACGAAGGGCCGCCTCTCCCGCAGCTGGATCAGGATCTCTTCCGTCGGATACATGACCTCGGCGCCCGGCCGCGAGGTGCTCGTCGCGACGATCCGCTGACCGGGCGCGAACAGCGACAGCTCCTCGGCGCCGATATCGCGCCGGAACGTGCCGATCTCCGCGACGAGCTCGTCGGCCGGCGTCGTCGCAAGACGCGCGGCGACGCGCTCGATCTCGTCGAGACTGCGCCGCCGCTGCAGGTCGAGGGCCGTCTGGCTCAGCGTCAACGCGTCGTCGAGCCCGCGCTCGACGTCGACGTCGAACCAGTTGTCGATACCGCGATTGATGAACGCGACGGAGAAGAGATAGACGATCACGAGCGGCGTCACCGCGAGCGCGACGAGCAGCGTGATCATGCGGAGCTTGAGCCTCGAGCCCGGCACGTGCCGGCGCAGGTCGCGCAGGAGCCGCGTGAGGTTCACCGCGATCAGCGTGACGAGCAGCGCGACGCCGAGCGAGTTCACCAGCAGAATCCAGTTCTGCAGGCGCGCGAAGTCGTCCGAGTCCTCGGCAACGCGCGCGAACAAGAGCAGCGCGGCGAGCCACAGCACCACGCCGAATGCGAGGAGCAGGGCCCATAGCGCTCGCCTTACTCGTCGCCCAATCGCCATTCGTACCAGTCGCTCGCGAGGCTGAAATCCCTGCGCCAGAAGGCGAGAAGGCGCAGAGGTCCCGGATATCGCTCGGTATCGAGCACGACGCGAACTCGGAGATCGTACGATCGCCCCCGCTCGAGCAGCGACGCGTCGATCAGGGGCAGGTTCTCGATCCGACCGAGGTGATTCAACGCGCCGAACAACGTCGGGAACGAGGTGCGATCCCGGCTGTTCAGATTCGTGACGACGTAACGCTCGGTCAGCGCGTGATAGTCGAGCTGATAACGTTGACGAAGCGACGCGACGTCGCCGTCGACCCACCAGCGCCGGTTGTACGTGAGCTCGACGTCGAGGCGGATCGTCAGCGGCACGCCCGAGCGAAGCGCCTCGTGGGCCTCCTGCGGCAACCGCAGCTCCATCCACGCGTCGAGGTAGTAGACGTCGCCTTTGAGCTTGACGTCGGCCGAACGGATCTCGAAGCGGCCGGGATCGGCGTCCTGCGCAACCGTTGTCCGCCCGAGGCCGAGCAGCAGCGCGGCGAATACGAGGATCTTCAGCGCACCGGCGAACAGCCTGGTCGCGCCGGCGCTAATGGTGAGAGCCCGATACACGCGTGACGTGCGCCTGCTGCTTGTCGATGCAAGCATAATAAAAGCCATCCCGGTCGGCTTCACCCGGCCGGACCTGAAACGGCGGGAAATCGGCCGCGAGCACCGCGTCGGATGCCGTATCGAGCAGACGCTCGACCTGCGCATCATTCTCGCGTCGAACCAGCGTGCACGTCACGTAGACGAGCCGGCCTCCGGGACGAAGCAGCGGCCACAGCGCATCCATCAGCCGGCTCTGCAGCTCCGCGGCGCGCTCGATGTCCGTCGCGGTTCTCCGCAGCTTGATATCCGGATGCCGCCGGATCACGCCGAGCGCGCTGCACGGCGCATCGAGCAAGATCCGGTCGAAAGGCTCGCCGTCCCACCACTCGGCGGGAGTCGACGCATCGCCGTGCACGAGCGTCGCGCGAAGTCGGAGCCGGGCGAGCATCGCGCGCATCGTCTCGAGCCGACTCGCGTCGCGCTCGACGGCGACGAGCTCGCCGAGCCCGGGGCATTCCTCGAGGATCTGCGCGGTCTTGCCGCCGGGCGCGGCGCACGCATCGAGCACGCGCAGACCGGGCGCAAGCGCGAGCCGCTCGGCCGCGCCCTGGGCGCCCGCGTCCTGCACGGACACGTCGCCGTCCTCCCAGCCGGGGAGACGCGTCATCGGCATCGGCTCGGCGAGCAGGATCGCGCCGCGCGGCGCGTCGGCGGTCGCCGCGCGGTCGACGGCGATGCCTTCCGCTTCGAGGCGTTCGAGATAACGCTCGCGAGACACGCGGGACAAGTTCACGCGCAGCCACATCGGCGGCGGAGAGTTGTTCGCGTCGAGCACCGCGCGCCAGTCGTCCGGCCGCTCGCGGCGAATCGTGTCGATCAGCCAAGCCGGATGGCTGAACGACGCCTCGGGCACGTCCGCCATGGCCGCCTCGAGGCGATCGCGCTCGCGCTGGAAGCGGCGCAGCACCGCGTTGACGAGCCCTTTCGCGCGCGGCGCGCCGATCAGACGCGCGGCGTCGACCGTCGCCGAGACCGCAGCGTGGTCCGGGACGCGCATCGCGTCGAGCTGGAGCAGGCCGATCCTGAGCAACGCGCCGAGCTCGACCTCGCGCGCCGGCAGCGGCCGATCGAGCAGCTGCGAGACCTGCCAATCGAGCCGGTGATGCCAACGGCACGCGCCGTAAGCGAGCGAACGCGCGAGCGATGCGTCGCGCTCCGGGAGCGCGGGGAGATCGCCGAGCGCGTCGTCGAGGGTCGCGCCGCGGATCACGCGCGCGACGGCGCGCGCCGCGGCCGCGCGCGGCGCCGCGCCGGCCGGCACGCGATGGGCGCGGCGGGCGACATCAGACAAACTCGACTCCTTCGACGGAGTGCGCGGCGAGATAGGCCGCGGCATCCATGACCCGCGACGACGGCGGCTGCACGCGCAGAAGCCGGAGCACCCCGTCGCCGGCCTTGACGTCGATGCCGTCGCGGCTTGCCGCGACGACCTGTCCCGGCCGAAAGCGAGCGGCGTCTTCGGTGGCCGCTAGCGCCTCCGCGGCGTGCACGCGCAGCACTCGGCCGTCGCGGTCCTCGGCGAACGCGACCGGCCACGGGTGGTACGCGCGGACCTCGCGCGCGAGCCGCTCGGCGGGCTTGTGGAAATCGAGGCGCGCGTCGGCCTTCGCGATCTTCGGCGCATACGTGGCGAGCGCCTCGTCTTGCGGCACGGGCGTAAGCTCGCCGGAGAGCAGCGCGGGCAGCGACTCGGCGAGCAGCTCCGCGCCGAGCCTAGCGAGCCGGTCGTGCAGCTCGCCGGCCGTCTGCGTCGGCTCGATCGGGATACTCCGCGAGCAGTAGACCGGCCCGGTGTCGAGACCCTCGTCCATGCGCATCAGGCTGATGCCGGTCTCGGCGTCGCCGGCGAGGATCGCGTGCTGAATCGGTGCCGCGCCGCGCCAGCGCGGCAAGAGCGATGCGTGGATGTTCACGCATCCCCGCGCGGGCCAGTCGAGCACCCACCTCGGCAGGAGCAGGCCGTACGCGACGACGACGAGAAGGTCCGGCGGCCGGTCGAGCCCCCATTCACGGGCGACGGCGGCATCGGCGAGCGAGCTCGGCTGCGCGACGGGGAGCCCGTGCGCGAGCGCCGCCTCCTTGACCGGCGGCGGCGTGAGCTTGCGGCCGCGGCCCGCCGGCCGATCGGGCTGCGTGAGGACGAGCGGGACGTGCGCGCCCGCGGCGACGATCGCCTCGAGCGCCGGCACCGCGAAAGCCGGCGTGCCGGCGAACGCGATCCGGGCCGCCGTCACGCCGCCCTCCATGGATGCAGACCCCTTGGGCTCAGAGCGCCGAGCCGGCGCCGGCCGGCACCGCTTCGCGCTCGCGTCGGGCTCGTTTCAGATAGCGTTTCTTGATGCGCTCGCGCTTGAGCTGCGAGAGGTAGTCGACGAACAGCTTGCCTTCGAGATGATCCATCTCGTGCTGGATGCACTGCGCGAGCAAACCTTCCGCCTCGAGCTCGAACGGCTCGCCGTTGCGGTCGAGCGCCTTCACCTTGATGCGCTCGGCCCGCTCGACGTAGTCGTACAGCCCGGGCACGGACAGGCACCCCTCCTCGAAGCTCCCGCGGCCTTCGGCCGAGATAATTTCCGGATTGATCAGGCAATAAGGCTGATCGCGCCCTTCGGACACGTCGATCACGATGACCCGCTTGTGAACGTCGACCTGGGTCGCGGCGAGGCCGACCCCGGGCGCCGCGTACATCGTCTCGAACATGTCGTCCACGAGGCGCCGGATCTCGTCGTCGACAACTGTGACGCGCTCGGCGCGTATTCGCAGCCGCGGGTCGGGATACTCGAGAATTGGGAGTCGTGCCATTGTGGTCGGCCCTCGGTTTCGTGTATAACGCTGCGAACTTTACGTTAACCCTATGACTTTAAAGGGATAGTACGTGGCCGTAACGGGCGGGGCCGGGTGCTTCCGCGGCGCATGCCGCCCGTTCAGTATACCAGCACGCAGCAACACGGCCGGCCGCCCCGCGTGCACGCCAACGCCTCGTCAAGGGAGCTCGAGCATGTCCTACAACCATTCGCCGTTCGTCCGTCGCGTCCTTCTCGTGCTCGCGGCCGCACTCGGCACCGTCGCCGTGTCGTACGGCGTTGCCCAGGCGCAGCAGTCCGCCGGCCCTGCGCTGAACCCGCGGCACCCCGAACGCTACGTGGTGCAGCGCGGGGATACGCTGTGGGATATCGCCGCGATGTTTCTCCGCGATCCGTGGTACTGGCCGGAGATCTGGCAGATCAATCCGCAGATCGAGAATCCGCACCTCATTTATCCCGGCGACGTGCTGTCGCTGACCTACGTCGACGGCCGTCCCCTCCTTCAAGTCGAGCGGGCGGCGAACGTGGAGCGACTCTCGCCGCGCGTCCGCGTCGAGCCGCTCGAGGAAGCGATTCCCACGATCCCTTACGAGGCGGTCGGCGCGTTCCTGACGCGGTCGATGATATTGGACCCCGATGCGCTCGAAACGTTGCCGTACGTGGTCGCTCCGCGCGACGCCCTGATGGGCAGCGCGGGACGCGACGTGTACGTGCGCCGTGCGGATACGGCGCCCGTCGACTCGGTCTTCAACGTCGTCCACGTCGGCGAGCCGCTCGTGGACCCGGATGACGGCGAGACCCTCGGGTACGAGGCGATCGTCGTCGCCCAGGGGCGGCTCACGCGGGCCGGAGATCCCGCCACGCTGCGGCTGAACCAGTCGAGCCGCGAGACGCTCGTCGGGGATTATCTCGTCGAGGACGAGGCGCCGCCGAGATTGGATTTCATCCCGCGTGCGCCCGAGCAGCCTATCGACGGCCGTATCATCTCCGTCATCGACGGCGTCCGTATCATCGGGCAATACCAGGTCGTCATCATCAATCGCGGCGCGCGCGACGGGCTCGAGCCCGGGCACGTGCTGCGCGCTTTCAAGGGCGGCGAGGTGATTCGCGACCGCGTCGGCCGACGCAGCGGTTTCGGCGAGAAAGTGCGTTTGCCGGACGAGCCGGCCGGCATCATGATGGTGTTCCGCACGTTCGACCGCGTCAGCTATGCGCTCATCATGGAGGCGACGAGCGAGATCCGGGTGCTCGACCCGGTCCGCAACCCGTAAGCTCGCCCGCCGGGCCGCGAACCGGCGCGGCCCGGCTTCCCGACGCGCGCCCGCAGGCGCATCGGCGTGATCTCCGCGGCCTGGCTCCGCGTGCTCCATGCCGCACGCAGCGGCGCCGCTTGGCGCCGCGCGTTCTTTGCGTCGGATCCGCCGACGCCCGATGCGTTGCTCGCCCTGCCCGACCATACGCTCGTCGCGCGAGGCATCGACGCTGCCGGCATTGCGCGCCTGCGGAATCCCGAGCCCGGCGCGCTCGAGCACCTCGAAGCTTGGCTCGCGTCGCCCGGCCGCAAGCTCGTCGTCTGGGGATCGCCGGAATATCCGGAGCGGCTCGCCCGGATCCCGGATCCGCCGCTTGCGCTGTGGACCGCCGGCGAGCGGCTCGAGCTCTTGTCCACGCCGCAGATCGCGATGGTCGGCAGCCGTAACGCGACGCACGGCGGGCGCGAGACCGCGCGCGCATTCGCGGCCTATCTCAGCCGCTCGGGCCTGACGATCACGAGCGGGCTCGCGGTCGGCATCGATGCCGCGAGCCATCTCGGCGCGCTCGACGGCCCCGGCGGGACCATCGCCGTCCTCGCGCACGGTCTCGACAGGATCTATCCGGCCGAGCACGAAGCGCTCGCCGCGCGGATCGCCGAAGCCGGCCTGCTCGTCTCGGAATATCCTCCCGGCGTCGCTCCTCTGCCCCACCACTTTCCCGAGCGCAACCGGATCATCGCCGGGCTCGCGCTCGGGACGCTCGTGGTCGAGGCGGGACGGCGCAGCGGCGCGTTGCAGACGGCCCGCTGCGCGTCCGAGTACGGCCGCGAGGTCTTCGCGATCCCGGGCTCGATCCACAACCCGCTCGCGAAAGGCTGCCACGCGCTGCTGAAGCAGGGCGCAAAGCTCGTCGAGGAGGCCGCCGACGTGCTCGTCGAGCTCGCCGGGCAGCTCGAGCTCGACGTCGCGCCCCCCGAAAGTCGCGACGACGCAGCCGCCGAAAATGGGCTCACGGCCGACGAGAGCTACCGTAACTTATTGAATGTTATGGGCTTTGAGCCTGCCTCGTTCGGCGAGATCCAGGCCCGCTGCGGATTGACGACGGCGGAGCTTTCCTCCATGCTCCTGATGCTGGAACTGGAAGGGCTCGTTGAGGCGCTGCCCGGCGGCCGGTATTGCCGTGTTCAGACGAGGAGCCGATGAAGGAAAGCGTTCTCGACGTGCTGATGTATCTGTTCGAATCTTTCGCCGACGGCGAGGGGGATCCGGAACCGAGCCGCAGCGCGCTCAGGATGGAGCTCGAGCAGGCGGGGTTCGGAGAACAAGAGATCGAGCGGGCGCTCGACTGGCTCGACGGGCTGAATGCCGCGGAGGCGGCAGCCGGCGACGCGCCCCGCTCCGCAGCGATCCGGATCTACGATCCAGTCGAGCTTGACCGGCTCGACACGGCCGCGAGAGGCTATCTGTTGCATCTCGAGCAGCTGGGCATCCTGTCGCCCGCGCAACGGGAGCTTGTGATCGACCGGCTACTGGCCCTCGACACGGATGAAATCGATATCGAGCAGATCAAATGGGTCGTGATGATGGTCCTGTTCAGCCAACCGGGCCACGAACAGGCCTACGCGCATATGGAGGATCTCGTTCTCGCGGACGGTCCAGGCTGGATCCACTGACCCTTCTGACCAGCGTCTCGTCGCTCGCGCCTTTCCGTTCTTCGCCCCGCCGGGCGGAGAGACTCCGCTTCGCGGCATAGGGTCCGCGGGCACCGGCCGCCGTCCGCACTGAACGCTCATGGCCAAGAACGTCGTCATCGTCGAATCGCCGGCGAAAGCCCGCACGATCGAGAAGTACCTCGGCAAGGACTTCGAGGTGCTCGCGTCGTACGGCCACGTGCGCGATCTCGTGCCGAAGGAAGGCGCCGTGGATCCGGACAACGGGTTCGCGATGAAGTATCAGCTGATCGACAAGAACGAGAAGCACGTCGATCGGATCGCGAAGGCGGTCGCGAAGGCGGAAAGGGTCTACCTCGCGACGGACCCGGACCGCGAGGGCGAAGCGATCTCGTGGCACGTCTACGAGGTCTTGAAGGACCGTAAGGTCCTCGATTCGAAGCCCGTGCACCGGGTCGTCTTCCACGAGGTCACGAAGCGCGCGATCCGCGAAGCGATCGAGAACCCGCGCGAGCTCTCTCCGGAGCTGATCAACGCCCAGCAGGCGCGCCGCGCGCTCGACTATCTCGTCGGCTTCAATCTGTCGCCGCTCCTGTGGAAGAAGGTACGCCGCGGGCTGTCCGCGGGGCGCGTGCAGAGCCCGGCGCTTCGGCTGATCGTCGAGCGCGAGGACGAGATCGCGGCGTTCAAGCCGCAGGAGTACTGGACGATCGAGGCCGACGTCCGGCATACCGAGCAGGCATTCCGAGCGCGGCTCTCGGTCTACGAAGGCGCGAAGGTCGAGCAGTTCACGTTCACGAACGAGGCCGCGACGCGTGAGGCGGAAAACCGCATCAAGGCGCGTGCCGCCTCCCTCGGGAGTGTCCCCGCGGGCGCCGAAGGCATCCTGACCGTCGTCGCAATCGAGAAGAAGCAGCGCCGGCGCAATCCGGCCCCGCCGTTCACGACGTCGACGCTGCAGCAGGAGGCGTCGCGTAAGCTCGGCTTCAGCGCGCAGAAAACGATGACGGTCGCGCAGCGCCTCTACGAGGGCGTCGACATCGGCGAGGGCTCCGTCGGTCTGATCACGTACATGCGCACCGACTCGGTCACGCTCGCGAACGAGGCGCTCGACGAGATCCGCCGCGTCATCGCCGAGCGTTACGGTGCGGCGAATCTCCCGGAAGCACCGCGACGCTACACGACGAAAGCGAAGAACGCGCAGGAGGCCCACGAGGCGATCCGCCCGACGTCCGCCGAGCGTCTGCCGGAAGATCTACGCCCCTATCTCGACAACGATCAGTACCGGCTCTACGAGCTGATCTGGAAACGCGCCGTCGCGTCGCAGATGAATCCGGCCGTCTACGACACGGTCGCCGTGGACCTCGCGGCGGGTCCCGCCGACAGCGATATCCTTTTCCGCGCGACCGGATCGGTGCTCGTGAGCCCGGGCTTCATCAGCGTCTACCAGGAAGGGCTCGACGACGCGAAACCGGCGCCGGAGGAGCAGGAGATGGCTCTTCCCGCGGTGGCCGAGGGCGACCGCCTCGTCCTCGGACGCATCGTCAGCGAGCAGCATTTCACCGAGCCGCCGCCGCGCTACTCCGAGGCGACGCTCGTCAAGGCGCTCGAGGAATACGGCATCGGGCGGCCGTCGACGTACGCGACGATCATCTCGACGCTGCGCAATCGCGAATACGTCGAGATGGAGAACCGGCGCTTCGTGCCGACCGACGTCGGCCGCGTCGTCAACCGGTTCCTCACCGAGCACTTCGGGCCGTACGTCGACTACGAGTTCACGGCGCGGATGGAGGATTCGCTCGACGCGATCTCGCGCGGCGAGCGCGAATGGGTGCCGCTGCTCGAGGAGTTCTGGCAGCCGTTCCGCGATCTCGTCGAGCGCACGGAAACGTCCGTGACGCGCGAGCAGGCGTCGCAGGCCCGCGTGCTCGGCACGGATCCGAAGAGCGGGCGGCCGGTCAGCGTGCGCATGGGCCGTTACGGCGCCTTCGTGCAGATCGGCACGAAGGACGACGAGGAGAAGCCGAAGTTCGCCGGGCTTCGTCCGGGCCAGAAGATGGACGAGATCACGCTCGAGGAAGCGCTCGAGCTCTTCAAGCTGCCGCGCGACCTCGGCGCGACGCCGGACGGCGAGCCGGTCCAGGCGAATATCGGCCGTTTCGGCCCGTACATCCGCTACGGCAACAAGTTCGTCTCGCTGCGCGGCGACGACGACCCCTACACGATCACGCTCGAGCGCGCGCTCGAGCTGATCGAAGAGAAGAAGCAGGCGGACGCGAACCGCATCATCAAGACGTTCGACGGCTCCGAGATTCAGGTGCTGAACGGACGCTATGGCCCGTACGTCACGAACGGCGCGAAGAACGCGAAGATTCCGAAGGATCGCGAGCCGAGCTCGCTGACGCTCGAGGAATGCGAGGCGCTGCTCGCCGCGGCCCCGGAGCGCCGCGCGCGCGGCAAGAAGGCGTCGAAGAAGGCCGCCGCGGCGCCGAGCGCAGACGGCACGGCGGCATCGAGCATCGAAGGCGCGGACGGCGCCGCGACGCCGAATCGGAGCGCCGCGAAGCGCAAGACGGCCGGCAAGTCGCCCGCGAAGAAGACGACGAAGAAGAAGGCGAAGAAGACGTCCTCGAAGACGACGTCGCGCCGAACGAGCAGCGCCGCGGCCGCGAACGATTAGCATCGTTCTTGCAAGATCGCGTGCGAGCCGGGCGGCGCGCGTCTTGGGGCCCGAAACGTTGAGCGCAGCAGTCCCGCCGCTTCCTTTCTCGTTGAGGCTCCGCGTCGAGCGGGCCGCGCGCGCGATTCGCGAAGGCGGCATCGTCGCGTATCCCACTGAAGCGGTATACGGCCTCGGCTGCCTCCCCGACGATGCGTGCGCCGTCGCGCGGCTTCTCGCGATCAAACGCCGTTCCTGGCGCAAGGGCCTCGTGCTCGTCGCCGCGACGCTCGAGCAGATCGAACGCTACGCCGACCTCGACGCGAGCCCGCTGCGCGATGAGATCCTCGCGAGCTGGCCGGGCCCTCATACCTGGGTGCTGCCGGCGCGGCGCGCCGTGCCGAAAGCCTTGACCGGAGGACGCCGTTCGATCGCCGTCAGGCTCACGGCGCATCCCGTCGCCGCCGCGCTGTGCCTCCGCGCGCGCAGCGCGCTCGTCTCGACCAGCGCGAACCTGACCCGACGACCACCGCTGCGCACGGCGCTCGCGGTCCGCCGCGCGCTCGGCGCGGCGATCGACGATGTCGTCGCCGGACCGCTCGGCGGCCTCGCCTCGCCGACGACGATCCGCGACGGCATGACCGGGCGCGTCTTGCGCGGCTGAATCGAGCTTCACGAACGCCGGTGTTTGGGGGCTCCGCGGGGACCGCGTGCGTCATGCCTGCCTTGCCGGACCGCGGTGAATACTTCCCTGTACGCTTCGGTCGCGCCATCCCTGGCGCTCACGATCCGGCAAGGCAGGCATGACGCACGCGGTCCGTTGAGCTCCTCGCGCGCGCGCAATTCGAGCCCCACCCGATCGTTTGATGCGTAGGATCGCTTGCGGTTCTAAGTTTCTTGCCGCTCGACGTCCTGTGCGGACGGTCTCGCGGGGCCCGTTGGGGAAGCCGGGCGGCTGTGCTAAGTTCCGCGAACGTTCGAAAGCGACAACCTCCCAGGATGCGGCAGTCGTTTCGTCACAGCGTTCGCACGATCGGCCTGGGCGTCGCCGCGCTGATCGGCGCGGCTTTTCACCAACCGGCGGCGGCACAAACGCTCGCTCCGGCGAATCCGGACTCGCCGCTGTCGCTCGGCGCACCGGTCCGCCCGGTCAAGGGCGAGGACTCGGTGTACATCGTCAAGCTCCGCCAGCCCGGCGCCGCCGCCGCGTACAAGACGAGCCTCGCCGCGCTCGCGGCGGTGAAATCGGCCCCGGGCGTGAAGGTCGGCGCGTCGCTGCCCGCGGTCAAGAGCTACGCCGAGGCGCTCGAGGTCACGCACGACCGCCTGCTCGCGAGCGTCGGCGCCGCCGGCAACAAGATCTACAGCTTCCGCTACGCGATGAACGGCTTCGCCGCGAAGCTCACGGCCGAGCAGGTCTCCGAGCTCGCTCGCAGCGGCGCCGTCGAGCGCATCTGGCCGGACACGGACCGGCAGCTCTCGACGCTCCACAGCGCGATCTTCCTCGGCCTCGAGAATCCGTCCGGGGGCCTGCGCGCGGACCTGGGGCTTCGGGGCGAGGACATCGTCATCGGCCTCATCGACAGCGGCATCACGCCGGACCATCCCTCGCTGCTCGACGTCGAGCGTCACGTTCCGCGCGTCTGCCAGAGCCGTTGGGCGACGGCGTCGTGGCTCGGCCTGTGGCTCTGCCGGCCGCACCGCAAGAGCCCGCGCACGACGCTCGAGTACGACCCGCCGAAAGGCTTCAGCGGCATCTGTCAGGAAGGCGAAGGTTTTCCGGCGGGCTCGTGCAACAACAAGATCGTCGGCGCGCGCTATTACATCGACGGCTTTCTCGCGCGTCACGATCTCGACCCGAACGAGTTCGTCTCGCCGCGCGACGCCGACGGCCACGGCACGCACATCGCGACGATCGTCGCCGGCAACTCGACCGCCGCGCACCTGTTCGGCACGCGCGTCGGTCGCGTCGCCGGCATCGCGCCGCGCGCGCGCATCGCGGTCTACAAGGCGTGCTGGCTCAAGCCCGGCGAGCGGCGCGCGACGTGCGCGACGTCGGATCTCGCGCGCGCGATCGACGACGCGGTCGCCGACGGCGTCGACATCATCAACTACTCGGTGGGCAGCCTCGAGACCGATCTCACGGCGCCCGACGATCTCGCGCTGCTCGACGCGTTCGATGCCGGCATTCTCACCGTCGTCGCGGCGGGCAACGACGGACCGGACTACGCGACGATCGGCTCGCCGTCGAGCGCGCCGTGGGTGCTGACCGTCGGCGCGTCGACGCAAGGCGGCACGCGCTTCGAGGAGGCGATCGAGATCACCGCGCCGTCCGATCTCGCGCGCCGCATCCCGATGCGCGAGGCGGGCTTCACGCCGAGGCTGTCGTCGACCCGCGCGATCGAAGCGGCCGTGGTCCTCGTCGACGATGGCGTCGACACGACGCCGATGGGCGGCGAAGGCAGCGTGCGCGATGCGTGCGAGCCGATCGCAAACGCGGACGATCTGGAAGGGGCGATCGCGCTGATCGAGCGCGGTCAATGCGACTTCGACGTCAAGCTCCGTCACGCCGAGGAGGCCGGGGCCGTCGCGGCCGTCGTGTACGACAACGGCAACGGGCTCGTGTCGATGCACGGCGAGCGGGGCAGCGTCGATATCCCGGCCGTGATGATCACGGCGGCCGACGGCCAGCGGATCGCGGACCGAGTCGTCGCGGGCGACGAGGTCGAAGTGCGGCTCATCGCGGGCCTTCTGCTCGAGTCGAACGCGCGCGGCAAGGTGGTCGCCGACTTCTCTTCACGCGGACCGAACTTGAGCGAAGCCGATTTCCTGAAGCCCGACCTCACCGCACCGGGCGTCGAGATCCTCGGCGGCAATACGCCCGTCGCGGCGAACGGGCTGCGCGGCGAGCTCTTTCAGTACATGTCGGGGACGTCGATGTCCGCGCCGGAAGCGGCCGGCGTCGCCGCGCTCTTGAAGGAGGCGCATCCCGACTGGTCGCCGGCGGCGATCAAATCCGCGCTCATGACGACGGCGACCCGCGACGTCGTCCGTCCCGGAGGAGAAAGCCTCGCGGATCCGTTCGAGGTCGGCGCCGGGCACATCGCGCCGAATGCCGCGATCGATCCGGGCCTCGTCTACGATAGCGATATCTTCGATCACGCGGCGTTCCTCTGCGGCCTGCGCTACTCGCCGTATCCGGAGGAAGACTGCGAGCTGCTCGCCTCGGCCGGCTACTCGCTCGAGCCGCGCGATCTCAACCTGCCGAGCATCGGCGTATCGCGCCTGATCAGCGGCGATACCGTCACGCGCCGCGTCACGAACGTCGGTCCGCCGGGAACGTATCGCGCGGAGGTCACCGCGCCGCCCGGCCTCGAGATCCGCGTCGAGCCGCCGACGCTGTCGCTCGGGACGAACGAGTCCGCGTCGTTCACGGTCACGTTCGACCGCCTCGGCGCGCCGCGCGATCTTTGGACCTTCGGCGAGCTCGTCTGGACGGACGGCGAAAGACGCGTCGCGTCGCCGATCGCGGTCGTCCCGGTCACGCTGCGCGCGCCCGAGGACGTCTATCTGACGGGCGGCGCCGGTTTCTTCGAGATGCCGATCGCGTTCGGCTACACGGGCGAGTACGCGGCCGGCGTGCACGGCCTCCGCGCGCCGCTGGTCGAGCCGGGCTTCGTCGAGGAGGACGAGACGAACCGTTTCAGCTTCCGCTTCGATTCGGGCGTCACGGCGCACACGATTGAGATGCCGCCGAACCAGATCTTCGCGCGGTTCGCGCTGTTCGACGACGAGACCGACGGCGAAGACGATCTGGACCTCTATCTATTCCACTGCCCGAACAACAACTGCGTGCAGGTCGCCGAGAGCGGCGGATTCACGTCGGAGGAACGCATCGATCTCGTGTTTCCGGAGCCCGGGCTCTACGCGGTGCTCGTGCACGGCTTCGACACGGACCCGGCCGGCGGCAGAGGCGCACACTACAACCTGTTCGCGTGGTCGCTCGGCGTCGAAGACTACGTCGGCAACCTCGATATCTCGGCCCCGCTTCACGTGACGGAAGGCGAGCACTCGGCGCTCGAGCTCGAGTGGGGCGGGCTCGC
>Ga0207873_1001335_pt1 | contig 24054 bp, 23 predicted proteins | sample BGWIniCompost_FD_187373 | JGI IMG/M metagenome (GOLD analysis project Ga0207873, IMG submission 187373) | Cellulose adapted compost microbial communities from Newby Island Compost Facility, Milpitas, CA, USA - BGW Initial Compost (SPAdes)... ...
GTACGGCTCGTGGGACCCCGACACGCTCCGGGTGACGCCGCCGCCGGGGCCCCGTGGCGACGGCGGCACGGGGTCGTTCGTCGGGTGATGCCCGAGGACGGCCGCCGCCCGACCGTCGTCGTCGTCGGGCTCGGCCCGGCGGGCCCCGACCTGGTCACCTCCGCCGCCACGCAGGCGATCGCCCGCGTCGGCCGCCGCTTCCTGCGGACCCGCCGCCACCCGGCCGCGCCCGTCGTGGGCGGGGCCGAGAGCTTCGACCACCTCTACGAGCGGGCCGAGTCGCTCGACGAGGTCTACGCGGGCATCGTCGACGCCCTCGTCGCGGCGGCCGAGCGCGACGGCGAGGTGCTCTACGCCGTCCCCGGGTCGCCGGTCGTGGCCGAGCGCTCGGTCGAGCTGCTGCAGGCCGACGGTCGGGTGGCGGTCGAGCTGGTGCCGGCGCTGTCGTTCGCCGACCTGGCCTGGGTGCGCCTCGGCGTCGACCCGCTGGCGCGGGGCGTCCGCCTGGTCGACGGCCACCGCTTCGCCACCGAGGCCGCGGGGGAGCGGGGGCCGCTGCTCGTGGCCCAGTGCGACACCCCCGACGTCCTGTCGGAGGTGAAGCTGGCCGTCGGTGAGGTGGTCGACGCCACGGCCGGCGAGGGCGGCGGCGAGCTCGCGGTGACGGTCCTGCAGCGCCTCGGGCTGCCCGACGAGTCGGTCGTCACCCTGCCGTGGCACGAGCTGGACCGGGCCGTCGAGCCCGACCACCTCACCTCCGTCTACGTGCCGGAGCTGGCCGCCCCGGTGGCGGGGGAGGTCGCGGCGTTCGCCGAGGTCGTGCGGCGGCTGCGGGCCGAGTGCCCGTGGGACCGCCAGCAGACGCACCACAGCCTCCGCCGCCACCTGCTGGAGGAGGCCTACGAGGTGCTGGAGGCGATCGACCACCTCGACGTCGAGGCCGGCGAGGGCTTCGAGGCCCTGGAGGAGGAGCTGGGCGACCTGCTGTTCCAGGTCGTGTTCCACGCCACGCTGGCCGCCGAGGAGGGGCAGTTCACGCTGGCCGACGTGGCCCGGGGCATCAGCACGAAGCTGATCGGCCGCCACCCGCACGTGTTCGCCGGCGTCGAGGTGGCCGACGCCGACGAGGTCGCCGCCCGCTGGGAGCAGCTGAAGAAGGCGGAGAAGGGGCGGGCCAGCGTCATGGACGGCATCCCCGCCGCGCTCCCCGCGCTGCTCTACGCCACCAAGGTGCAGAAGAAGGCGGCGTCACAGGGCGTCGACTGGCGCACGCTGGTCGCCGGCGACGCCGCGCTGAGCGAGACCGGCCGCCGCCTGCTGGACGTCGTCGACGCCGCCCGCGCCGCCGGCGACGACCCCGAGACCGAGCTGCGGATCGCCGCCGAGCGCCTGCGCGACCGCTTCCGCGCCCTGGAGTCGTCGGCGGGCGCGGACGGTGACGCGACTCGGTCGTCCTGACACCCGGCGCGTCGGTGGACGGCCGATGCCCGCTCTCCCGACCACTCCCGCAAGTAACGTGAACCCCATGCGTGACAGGAGCATCTGACAACGATGTCGAGCATCGAGCACATCGTCGGCCGTGAGGTCCTCGACTCCCGCGGCAACCCGACCGTCGAGGTCGAGGTCTACCTGGCCTCGGGGGCGGAGGGGCGGGCCATCGTCCCGTCGGGCGCGTCGACCGGCCAGTTCGAGGCGGTCGAGCTGCGGGACGGCGGTGACCGCTACGGCGGCAAGGGCGTCTCCGTCGCCGTCGACCACGTGAACGGCGAGATCCGGGAGGCGCTCGTCGGCTTCGACGCGCTCGACCAGCGCGAGATCGACCGCCAGATGCTCGACCTCGACGGCACCGACAACAAGGGGCGCCTGGGCGCCAACGCGCTGCTCGGCGTCTCGCTCGCCGTCGCCCGGGCGGCGGCCGACGAGCTGGCGCTGCCGCTCTACCGCTACGTCGGCGGCACCAACGCGCACGTGCTGCCCGTGCCGATGATGAACGTCCTGAACGGCGGGGCCCACGCCGACAACAACGTCGACTTCCAGGAGTTCATGATCATGCCCGTCGGCGCGGCCAGCTTCCGCGAGGCGCTGCGCTGGGGCGTCGAGACCTACCACGCGCTGAAGGCGGTGCTGCGCGACCGGGGCCTGTCCACCGCCATCGGCGACGAGGGCGGGTTCGCCCCCGACCTCGGCTCCAACGAGGAGGCGCTGCAGCTGCTCGTCGAGGCCATCGAGCGCGCCCGCCTGACGCCGGGCGAGGACGTGGCGCTGGCGCTCGACGTCGCCTCCACCGAGCTGTACTCCGACGGCACCTACACGCTCGCCGGCGAGGCCCGCGAGCTGAAGCCCGCCGAGATGGTCGGTCTGCTGGCCGAGCTGTGCGGGAAGTACCCCATCGTGTCCATCGAGGACGGCTGCGCCGAGGAGGACTGGGACGGCTGGGCCGAGCTGACCCGGACCCTCGGCGACCGGGTCCAGCTCGTCGGCGACGACCTGTTCGTCACCAACGTCGAGCGCCTGCAGCGGGGCATCGAGAGCGGCGTGGCCAACAGCATCCTGGTCAAGGTCAACCAGATCGGCACGCTGACCGAGACGCTCGACACCGTGGCGCTGGCCACGTCGTCGGCCTACACGAGCGTGATGTCGCACCGCTCGGGCGAGACCGAGGACACCACGATCGCCGACCTGGCCGTCGCCACCAACTGCGGCCAGATCAAGACCGGCGCGCCCGCCCGCAGCGACCGCGTCGCCAAGTACAACCAGCTCCTGCGGATCGAGGACGAGCTCGACGAGCAGGCGGCCTTCCGGGGCCGTGGCGCGCTGGCCCGCGGAGGAGGCGGCGCGGGGTGACCGGTCGCCGGGGGCGGGACGGCGAACGACCGGAGGGCGGCGGGGTCTCGGCGGGACCCCGCCCCGGCACGACGGCGCGCGCCCGGGTGCGCCCGCGCCGGATCCCCGGCGCGCCCGGGGCCGTGCTCCTGCGGCCGACGCGCCTGGACGTCGGTGAGGACCGCGAGGCCCGCCGCCGGCGCCGGGCGGGCGCCGAGGTGCGCCGCCTGCCGGTCCGGTCCGGGGCGCCGGACCTGCCGGCCGCGGCCGGCGACGAGGCGTCCCGGCCGCACCTGCGGCTGCTCCGCACCGGCCGCGACGGCGCCGCCGGGCGGCCGCGGTCGCGGCCCCAGCGGGTGCGGGCCGCGCTGGCCAACCTCAGCTTCGACCGCCTCGTGCCCCCGGACGAGGAGGCCCGCGCCCGCCGGTCCGCCGCCCTGCGCTGGGTGACGACCCGGGTGGCGGCCGTCGCCGCCGTGGCGCTGGCCGTCTACGGCGTCTTCCCGGTGCGCACCTGGATCGACCAGCGGGCCGCCGAGCAGCGGGCCCGCGAGCGCGCCGAGGTGTTCGAGCGGGAGATCGAGCTGCTCGAGCAGGAGAGGCGCGACCTCCGCACCGACGAGCGCATCGAGGAGGAGGCCCGGAAGATGGGCCTGGTGCTGCCGGGGGAGGAGTCCTTCGGCATCCTCCCCGCCCCCCAGGAGGGGCCGGCCTCGACGACGACGACCGCGCCCGAGGGCTGACGCCCGCGCCGCCGGGGACCTCAGACCTGCGCCGGGACCTTGCCCTCGGCCTGCTCGGCCCGGGCCTGCTCCTCGCGCTGGCGGGCCATGCGCCGGCCCGCGCGGCCGATGCGCTCGATGCGCTTGAGCAGCGACTCCCGGGCCCGCTCGGCCGCGTCGCTCAGGCCGGTCAGCTCCTCGACGCCCCAGTGGCGCAGGACGACCGGCACGAGGATCTGGTCGTGGTGGATCTGGAAGTCGTAGATGCCGGCCCGGGCGATGGCCCGGGCGTGGCGGTCGAAGTCCACGATCCCGGTGCCGGGCATCTCGAACTCGCGCACCTGGCGCTCCATGGCGATGACCATGCCCGAGGGGTCGACCTCGAGCGCCGCGGCGGTGAGGTCGCGGTAGAAGAGGTGGTGGCGGTTCTCGTCGCTCGCCACCCGCTTCATGATGTCGTAGGCGACCCGGTCGCCGACCAGCTTGCCGGTGTTGAGGTGGGCGATGCGGGTGGCCAGCTCCTGGAGGCTGACGTAGACCAGCCCGTCCTGGGGCGTGTCGGGCTCGGGCACCTGGCCGCAGGACATCTGGGCCATGCGGGCCCGCTCCAGCTCGACGGGGTCGATCGCGCGGGTGACGGTGAGGTACTCGCGCAGGACGATCGAGTGCCGGGCCTCCTCGGCGGTCCACCGGCGGCTCCACTCGCCCCAGGCGGACTCGCGCCCGAACATCGACTCGATCGTGCGGAAGTAGTAGGGGAGGTTGTCCTCGGTCAGCAGGTTGACGAAGAGGCTGGACCGGACCTCCGCGGGCACGCCGGCCTCCTCGGGCGACCACTCGTAGTCGGGCTCGAAGTCCCGCCCGCGCGAATAGGGGACCAGGGTGTGGGGGAACCACTCCTTGGACTGCGCCAGGTGCCGGTCGAGCAGCCTGGCGGCGACGGGCTCGAGCTCGGCGAGGAGCTCGCCGGCGTCCATCAACTCGTTGTTCACAGGGGAACCCTACCGACCAGTCGGTAGGGCGTCGAGGGGCACACCCGTTCGCCCCGTGCGAGACTGCGGGGGCCGTGGACGACAGACGCCGAGACGACACACGCCGACAGGACGACGCCGCCGAGGTCGAGCGGCTGCTCGGGCGCCCGCCCCGGGGCGACTGGGAGGTCGTCGCCCGCCACCCGGACGGGTCGCCGCTCGTCATCCGCAACGCGCCGCTGCTCGACGACGGCACGCCCATGCCCACCCGCTACTGGCTGGTCGGCGAGCCCGAGCGCACGCTGGTGTCGCAGCTCGAGAGCGACGGCGGGGTCGCGGCCGCCGAGGCCGCGGTCGACCCCGACGAGCTGGCCGCCGCCCACGCCCGCTACGCCGCCGAGCGCGACGCCGCCCTCCCCCCGGATCACACCGGCCCCCGCCCGTCGGGCGGGGTGGGGGGCACCCGGAAGGGCGTGAAGTGCCTGCACGCGCACTACGCCTGGTTCCTGGCCGGCGGCGACGACCCGGTGGGCCGCTGGGTCCACGAGCAGCTGGCCGCCCGCCGGCAGGTAGCGTCCGGCCCATGAGCGTGATCGCCTCCCTCGACCTGGGCACGAACTCGACCCGCGTCCTGGTGGCCCGGTCGGTCGGCGGGCGGCTCGAGACCCTCGACCGCCGCAACACCATCACCCGGCTCGGCCAGGGCGTCGGCGCGACCGGTCGCCTGGGCGACGAGGCCGTCGAGCGCACGCTGGCCTGCCTGCGCAGCTACCGGGAGGTGCTCGACGCCCACGGCGTCGAGCAGCTGCGGGCGGCCGCGACCTCCGCCGCCCGCGACGCGGCCAACCGGGAGGCGTTCTTCGACGCCGTCGAGGACGTCGTCGGCGTGCGCCCCGAGCTGCTGAGCGGCGAGGAGGAGGGGCACCTGTCCTTCGTCGGCGCCACCGGCGAGCTCGACCCGTCCCTGGGCCCGTTCCTCGTGGTCGACATCGGCGGCGGCTCCACGGAGTTCATCGTCGGCCACGAGGACGTCGAGGGCGTGATGTCGGTCGACGTGGGGTGCGTGCGCCTGACCGAGCGGTTCCTCGAGCACGACCCCCCGCTGCCCGAGGAGCTGTCCGCCTGCATCAGCTACACCGACGCCTTCCTCGACGACGTCGTGCGCGAGGTGCCGGCGGTGACCGGCGCCCGCACGCTGGTCGGGCTGGCCGGCACGGTCACGACGGTGGCGGCGGTCGAGATCGGCCTGGAGACCTACGACCGCGACCGCATCCACCACTTCCGGCTCACCCGCGACGCCGCCGAGGACGTGTTCCGGACGCTGGCCACCGAGGCGCTCGCCGACCGGGTCCACAACCCCGGGCTGGAGCCCGCCCGGGCCGACGTCATCGTCGGCGGCTGCTGCGTGCTCGTGGCCGTCTTCCGGCGGTTCGGCTTCGACGAGATGATCGTGTCCGAGGCCGACATCCTCGACGGCCTGGCGCTGAGCCTCGTCCAGCCCGCCGTCGAGTAGCGGCGCGCCTCGGTCGGCGCGGACGCCCCGCCCGTCGCTACCGTCTGGGTCGCATGCCGCTCACCGACCGCGTCCTCATGGGCCCCGGGCCCTGCAACCCCTACCCCGAGGCGGTCGAGGCCCTCGGCCGGCCCATGCTCGGCCACCTCGACCCCGAGTTCGTGGCCCTGCTCGACGAGACCTGCGACCGCCTGCGGACGGTCTTCCGCACCCGCAACCCCATGACGCTGCCCATCTCCGGCACCGGCTCGGCCGGGATGGAGGCGGCGTTCGTCAACGTCGTCCGCCCGGGCGACCCCGTCGTCGTCGGCGTCAACGGCGTGTTCGGCGCCCGCATGTGCGACGTGGCCGCCCGCTGCGGTGCCGAGGTCGTCCCCGTCGAGGTGCCCTGGGGCAAGCCGGTCGACCCCGAGCAGCTGCTGTCCGCCCACCCCTCGCCCAAGGTCATCGCCGTCGTGCACGCCGAGACCTCGACCGGCGTCCGGTCCGACATCGCGCCGATCGCCGAGGGCAAGGGCGACGCCCTGCTGCTGGTCGACTGTGTGACCAGCCTCGGGGGCATCGAGGTCGACGTCGACGGCTGGGGCGTCGACATCGCCTACTCGGGCACGCAGAAGTGCCTGGGCGTGCCGCCGGGCCTGGCGCCGCTCACGGTCAGCGAGCGGGCCCGGGAGCGCCTCGTCGAGCGCAGCCCCAGCTGGTACCTGGACCTGCGGATGATCGGTCGGTACACGGGCCCGGCCTCCGGCGCCCGCACCTACCACCACACGGCGCCGGTGTCGATGGTCATGTCGCTGCACGCCGGCCTGGGCGCCATCCTCGACGAGGGGCTCGACGCGGCGATCGCCCGCCACGAGGAGTGCGGCCGGCTGCTGCAGGAGGGCCTCGTCGAGCTGGGGTTCGAGCTGTTCGCCGCCGAGGGCCACCGGCTGCCCGAGCTGACCACGGTGTGGATCCCGGAGGGCATCGACGACGTCGCCGCCCGCCGGACGCTGCTCGAGCGCCACGGCATCGAGATCGGCGGGGGGCTCGGCGAGTACGCCGGGAAGGTCTGGCGGATCGGCTGCATGGGCCACACGGCGCGGCGCCGGAACGTGACCCTGCTGCTCGGTGCCCTGGCCGAGCTGCTCGACGAGCGATGACGAAGCTGACCAGCCGGCGCCTCACCCTCCGGCCGCTCGTGCCGACCGACTTCCCCGCCTGGCAGGAGGTCCGGCGCCACAACGAGGCGTGGCTCACGCCCTGGGAGCCGGCCCGCAAGCCCAACATGCCCGACGTCGTCGAGTCCGCCGAGGCGTTCGCCATGCGGTGCACGGCCCGCGAGCGCGAGCGGCAGCTCGGGACGGGCTACGGGTTCGGCATCTTCATCCGCGAACCCGGCGGCCTGCGGCGCACCCGGGAGCGGTTCTGCGGCGAGATCAACCTGTCGTCGGTGCACCGGGGGCCGTTCCAGTCGGCGTACGTCGGCTACTGGATCGACCAGCGCCACGCCGGCAAGGGCTACATGCCCGAGGCGCTCGTGCTGCTGGCCAAGTTCGCCTTCGAGGACATCCACCTCCACCGGATCCAGGTGTCGATCATCCCCCGCAACCACCGCAGCCGGCGGGTCGTCGAGAAGCTGGGCCTGCGCAACGAGGGCGTCGCCGAGCGCTACCTCGAGATCAACGGCGTGTGGGAGGACCACGTCCGCTACGCCATGACCGTCGAGGAGTGGCAGGAGCGGCGCGACGAGCTGATCAGGACCTGGCTCGAGTGAGGGCGCGGGTGCGGCGCTGGCTGGCCTCCGTGCGGGCCCTGCCCCGGCGGGCGAAGGCCGCGCTCGCCGCGGCGGTCGTGCTCGCGGTCGTGGCGGTGCTGCTGGTGGTCGTGCCGGGCGGCAGCGGGGGCGGCGACGGCGGCGAGCGGTCCGACGACGGCGAGGTGGAGACCGGCGAGCTGACCACGACGTCGACCACGCTGCGCACGGGCGACCTCGAGGTCGACGCGCCCGACGGGTGGCAGGCCATCCCGCTGCCGAGCTTCGAGGTCGGCTTGGCGGTGCCGCCCGGCTGGGAGGCGGTGAAGCTGTCGCCGGAGGGCCTGGAGGCGCTCTCGAACGCCTCGCCGGCCGTGCCCGGCTTCGTCGAGAACGCGCACGCCGCGGCGGCCGAGGGGGGCATCCTCTACGCGGCCGGCCAGGACGCCGCCGGCCGCATCAGCGACCTGGTGCTGCGGGGGGCGCCCGGCACGGGCGTCACCGACACCGCCGGGCTCGAGCGCTACGCGACCGAGCTGGCGGCCCGGCGGCAGGGCGAGCCCCGGGTCGAGGTCGTGGAGGGCGCGCCCCGGCCCACCGTGCGCCTGCGGTTCCAGCTGGCCGGCGAGGGCGACGAGGGCGTCGTGGCCGAGGGGACGGAGCTCCTCGTGCTCGGTCCGCGCGACATCGTGTGGTCGCTCACGGTGACCAGCGAGGACGCCTCGATCCACGACGACCTCGTCGACGCCGTCGCCCGGACCCTGACCTTCCCCGGCGAGTGACCGCAGGCGCGCGCCCTGTCGCATCCTGACGACGGAGAGAGCTCAAACCGTCAGATCCGTCACAGAGTGTGACGATCTGCCGCTTGTCCTTTACAGTTTCGTGACGTCCTCGCGCTGGGGCGGGGGGACGCACGAACAGCAGCGTCGAGCAGAGCTGGGGACAGGCACATGCTGGGCATCCATCGTCACGCGCGGCGCGTCGTCGCCGTGCTCGCACTGGGGGCCGTCGGGTCGTCGTCGGCTGCGGAGGTCCCCTCGGGTCTGGACACCGCCGCGCAGGCGCGGGTCGAGGTCGCCGTCGAGGTCGCCGGCGACGTCGACCCCGGCACGGCGCCCGCCGGCACGGTCGTCGAGGCGTTGCGCGACCTCGACCGCGCCCTGGTCGAGCAGGCCGCCGACGTCGCCGAGGCCGAGGCCGCCGCCGAGGCCGCCCGGGCCGAGGCCGAGGAGGCGGCGGCCGCGCTGGAGGCGGCGGAGGAGCGGGTGGCCGAGCTGCGGGGCGGTCCGCCCGTCGCCGCGCCGGTCGACCCGCCGGCCGGCGACGTCGTCGGGGTGCTCGACCTCGGCGGGCCCACCACCGTGGCGGTCGACGAGGACGCGGAGGTCACGACGCCGGCCGAGGCCGAGGCCGAGCGCGACGACGCCGCCGAGGCCGCCGCCCGGGCCGCCGAGGCGGCCGAGGAGGCCGCCGCCGAGGCCGAGGAGGCCCGGGCCGTGCTGGAGGCGATCGAGGCGCGCGAGTCGTCCTTCGTCGAGGAGGTCGAGGCCCGCGTGCGGTCGGCGGCCGAGCCCGACCCCGCCGAGGGCACGGCCAAGGGCGAGGCGGCCGCCGGCGGCGCGGCGCCGGACGGCGGCGCCGACGAGGTCGCCGACATCGCCACCGCCCTCGACGAGATCACCCGGTCACGGCCCGAGCGGCTGGCCGCCGCGGCCGGCGAGGCCGACCCCCGCCGGCCGGAGGCCGAGGAGCGGCCCGCCGAGGAGGGCGAGGACCGGGAGGCCGCGGGGCGCGGCCGGGGCGAGGGCGACCGCGCCCGGCAGGCCCCCGCCGAGCCGGCACCGGCCCCGCCCACGCCTCCGCCGCCCCTGGTGCTGCCCGACCCCCGGGGCTCGGCCTCGGGTGCGGTCGTCCCTGCCTGGTGCCCGAACGGCCAGCCCGTGATCGTCGACGCCTCGATCGGCGGGAACGTCCAGGCGTTGCTCAACGACGCCCACGCCCAAGGGGTCGACATCTGCGCCAAGAGCGCCTTCCGGCCCTACGCCGAGCAGGTCGAGCTGCGGCGCCAGAACTGCGGCGACTCGGACCACGCCATCTTCCACGCGCCCCCGTCGTCGTGCTCGCCGCCGACGGCCCGCCCCGGCACCTCGTACCACGAGACCGGGTTGGCCGTGGACTTCTCCTGCCTGGACGGTCAGCCGATGACCCGGGAGAGCCCCTGCTTCCGGTGGCTGGCGGCCAACGCCCACCGCTACCACCTCCACAACCTGCCGAGCGAGCCCTGGCACTGGTCGGTCACCGGGCGGTGAGCCCGGTGACCGGCGCCGGGGCGGTCAGCGGCGCGAGCTGATGCGCTGCTGCAGGGCGGCCAGGCGCTCCGCGAAGGCGGGCTGGTTGATCGACCACACCTGCGGCTCGAGCTCGCGCTCGACCGCCGCGGCGTGGTCGTCGATGGTGCGCACGTCGCGCATCGTCTCCTTCACCCGCCGCACGAGCTCGCGGGGCGCGCCCGCGGCGGCGGCCGCCATCTCCCGGCAGGTGGCCAGCAGCCGGTCGTCGGGGACGCAGTCCCAGGCCAGCCCGACCTCCTTCGCCCTGGCGCCGTCGAGCACCCGGCCGAACAGCACGGTCGCGGCTGCCACCTGCGGGCCGACCCGGTGCTGCATCATCCAGGTGTGGCCGCCGCCCGGGTGGATGCCGAGCTGCAGGAACCGGGTGTCGAACCGGGCCGACTCGGCGGCGACGATCACGTCGCAGACGAGCGCCATGTTCACGCCGGCGCCGACCGCGGCCCCGTTGACCGCGGCGATGGTCGGCAGCGGCGACCGGGCGATGCGCAGGAACCCCTCGTAGATCCGCAGCAGCCCCTCGCGCTGGCCCTCGCCGAGGTGCGAGAGGTCGGCGCCGGCGCAGAAGGCCGGCGGCGCCCCGGTCACGACGACGGCGCCCACGTCGGCGTCGCCCTCGACCGCGTCCAGCGCGGCGACGATCTCGTCGACCATCGGCAGGGTCAGCGAGTTGCGGCGCTCGGGGGCGTTCAGGGTGACGACGGCGACGCCGTCGGTCGTCTCGGTGAGGACCTCGGCCATGCGGCGCAGTCTGGCACCCCGGCGGGCGGGCCGGGGTCCTGTGACAGGCGCGTCGCGTTTCGTTACATTCGGGCTCGCCGCCGCTGGGGGCGGCGCGACCGGGCGCCGCGACGCCCATCGATCGCCGTCCTGGTCACCTGGGTTCCCGCATCGCTCATGTCCGCACGCCGCCGTCCGCTGCTCACCCTCGTCCTGTCGGCGCTCGTCGCCACCGCCGTCGCCCCGTCGGCACCCGCCGCCGCCCAGCAGGAGCCCTCAGGGCGGGACGAGGCCGGGGCCGAGCAGGCGCTCGTGACCGTCGACATCGACGTGCTGCGGGCCGACACCGCGGACGTCAACGCCACGCTCGCCGAGGTGCGCGAGAACGTCGCGACCCAGAAGCAGATGCTGGCCGACGCCGAGGCCGCGGTCGAGACGGCGAAGGCCGAGCTGGCGGCCGCCGAGGCCGCGCTGGCCGAGACGCAGGCCCGGCTGGACGCCGTCAACGTCGAGGTCGACCTCGTCGTCGTCGACTCGTTCGTCAACCCGCCGGTGGAGTCGGCCTTCGAGGCCCTCACCGCCGAGGACCTGACCGAGGCGACGGTCAAGCAGTCGATCCTCGACCGCAACGCCGAGCGCAACGCGGCGACGCTCGACGAGTACCTCGCGCTGCGGGAGCAGCTGGAGGCGGAGGAGGCCGCCCGCGAGGAGGCCGCCGAGGCGGCGGCCGCGGCCGAGGCGGAGGCCGAGGCGGCGCTCGCCGACGTCGAGGCGGCGGTCAGCCAGGAGGTGGCGTTCGCCCTCGAGGTCGAGCGCCGCGTCGAGCAGCGCCTGGCCGAGGCCGACGCCCTCCAGGACGTCGACCCCGAGCTCGCCGAGCAGATCCGCGCCCGCGAGGCCGAGCTGGCCGCCCTGCTCGAGGAGCTCGACGAGGAGGTGCAGGCCGAGCGGGCCCGGGCCCGGTCGGCCGAGCTGGCGGCCATCGCCGAGGCCAACCGGGGTGGGACGGGCATCAAGCCGGTGCCCGGCGGCGTCACCGACGTCGCCTGCCCGGGCGGCGGCGTCGTGCAGGTCGCGGGGGACATCGCCGACCAGGTCGAGCGCCTCCTCACGGACGCCTACGAGGAGGGCATCTCGATGTGCGGCTACGGCTACCGCGACCCCGCCGAGCAGATCGCGGTGCGCCGGCGCAACTGCGGCACCTCGTACTACGCCATCTACCAGGCGCCGTCGTCGTACTGCTCGCCGCCCACCGCCCGGCCCGGCTCGTCGATGCACGAGCAGGGCCTGGCCATCGACTTCACCTCCGGCGGCTCGACGATCGGCTACGGCAGCGCGGGCTACCAGTGGCTGCGCGCCAACGGCTCGAACTACGGCCTCTACAACCTGCCGGGCGAGCCCTGGCACTGGTCGGTCGACGGCAACTGAGCACGGCGCGTCCCGGGCCCTGCCGCCATCGCGCGTGGTGGGGTGGTGACACACGGTCACCCGTTCGTTACATTTCCGGCCACTTTGACCATCGTCCGATCGGGGAGCGCGCCCGGTGCGCGCTCCGCTGGAGGTTCACAGCGACGTGGCACCCTCCCGTCACCGCAGGGCGGGCATCCGACTGCTGGTCGTGGCCGGCGTGAGCTTCGCCGTGCTCGGCACCGACGCGGGCAGCGCGCACCAGCCCGACCCCGAGGCGACGGAGCGGCAGCTCGAGGAGGTGCGGGCCAGGAAGGGCGAGGTCGAGCTGGAGATCGACGCGCTCGAGGCCGCGGACGCCGAGGTCCAGGCCGCACTCGCGGCGCTGGAGGCCAACGTGGCCACGCAGCGCGCCGAGCTGGACGAGGCCGAGCGCGCCCTGGCCGCCGCCGAGGCCGAGGTCGAGGCGGCCGAGGCCGAGATCGCCGAGCAGGAGGAGCGGATCGCCGAGCTGAACGGCGCGATCGACGCGCTGGTCGTCGACGCGTTCGTCAACCCGCCCGCAGCCAGCACCCTCGACAGCTTCCGCGCCGACTCGCTGTCGGACGCCACCGTCAAGCAGGCGCTGCTCGACATCCAGGCCGACGCCGACGCCGACCTGCTCGACCAGCTCGAGCAGGCCTACGAGGACCTCGAGGTCGACAAGGCCGAGAAGGAGGAGCTGGTCGCCGAGGCCGAGGAGCGGCGCGCCGAGGCCGAGTCCGAGCTGACCGAGCTGGAGAACGCGCTGGCCCAGCAGGAGGCCTTCGCCGCCGACGTCGAGGCGCGCCTGGACGCCAAGCTCGCCGAGGCCGAATCCCTCCGGGTCTTCGACGAGGCGCTGGCCGAGCGGTTGGCCCAGGAGCAGGCCGAGGTCGCCGCCGCGCTGCGGGCCGCGCAGGAGGCCGCCGCCCAGCGTGAGGCCGAGGAGCAGGCCGCGGCCGAGCGGGCGGCCGCCGCGCAGGCCGCGACGGCGCAGCCGTCGGGCGGCGGGTCGTCGGGCTCGTCCGCCGCCGGCTCGCCGTCGGGTGGGGGCTCGTCCACCGGCGGCTCGTCCGGCGGCTCCACGAGCTCCTCGGGCGGTTCGTCCGGCTCGTCCGGCGGCAGCAGCACCCCGCCCCGATCGGTCGTCCAGCCGGCTCCCGGCGGTCTGGCCACGGTCACGTGCCCCTACGGCGGGTCGATCACCGTGGCGGGCAGCATCGCCGGGAACGTCCAGGCGCTGCTGAACCACGCGGCGGCCGAGGGCGTGTCGCTGTGCGCCAGCAGCGGCTGGCGGGACCCGCAGAAGCAGATCGCGCTGCGGCGGCAGAACTGCGGCACCTCGTACTACGCCATCTACGAGATGTCCCCGTCGCTGTGCAACCCGCCGACCGCCCGGCCGGGCACCTCGATGCACGAGCGGGGCCTCGCCATCGACTTCAGCTGCAACGGCGGCGGCGCGATCCGGCGGGGCAACTCCTGCTGGAACTTCCTCGCCGCCCACGCCAGCTCCTACGGGCTCTACAACCTGCCGAGCGAGCCCTGGCACTGGTCCACGACCGGTCGCTGATCCACCCCGGCCGGCCGGCGGGGCCAGAATGGCGCCCCGAGGGTGTGTCGGAGGGGGAGGCCGATGGGACGAGGACGACGCTTCGTGGCCGCCGTGGCGGCCGCCGCGCTGGCGGCGGCCGGCGCGTGCAGCGACGACGCCGGTGGCGGCGACGCGCTCGCCGTCGAGGCCGTCTCCACCCGGCCCGAGATGGTGACCGGCGGCGACGTGCTCGTGCGGGTCTCGGGCCTGGAGGAGGGCGACGAGTTGCGGGTCACCGTCGACGGCGAGGACGTCACCGACGCCTTCACCGTGGAGGGCGGCACGGCGACCGGCCTGGTCACCGGCCTGCCCGAGGGCCCGGCGACGATCGAGGCCGAGGCCGGTGGCGCCTCCGGCCGGCTGGAGGTGGAGAACCACCCGGGCACCGGGCCGGTCTTCTCCGGTCCCCACCAGGAGCCGTTCGCCTGCACGACCGAGGAGCACGGGCTCGGCGCCCCCACCGACGACGACTGCAGCGCGCCGACGGTCGTGCGCTGGTCGTACGTGAACCAGGCGGGCGAGATCGTGGCGCTGGAGGACCCGACGTCCCCGCCGGCCGACGTGGCCACCACCGCGCTCGACGGCGAGGAGGTGCCGCTCATCGTGCGCACCGAGTCGGGGACGATCGACCGCGGCGTCTACTGGATCCACGTCGTCGACCCGGCGCCGGGCGAGGAGCGGTGGGACCCGTCGCGCTGGAACGGCACGCTCGTCCACCGCTTCGGCGGCGGGTGCGGCACGACCTACAGCCAGGGCGCGTCGCTGGGGCTGACGGGCGGCGCCGCCGGTCCGGGGGCGGACGTCGAGCTGCTGCGCCGCGGCTACGCGCTGGCCACCAACACGTTCAACACGTTCCAGGTCGCCTGCAACGACGTGCTGTCGGCCGAGGCGCTGATGATGACCCGCGAGCGCTTCGTCGAGGCCTACGGCGAGCCTCGCCACGTCGTCGGCGAGGGCGGCTCGGGCGGCGCCATCCAGCAGTACCTCATCGCCCAGAACTACCCGGGCCTGCTGGACGCGGTCGTGGCGTCGGTGCCGTTCCCCGACCACCTCTCCATCGCGCCCGGCGTCACCGACTGCGGGCTGCTGGAGAACTGGTACGCCACCCGGGGCGCCGACTGGACCCCCGAGCAGCGGCAGGCCGTCAACGGGCACGGCTCGCCGGCCACCTGCGCCGCCTGGGTGGCGAGCTTCCTGGCCGCCATCGACCCGACGACGGGGTGCTCGCTGCCCGAGGACCAGGTCTACGACCCGGAGACCAACCCCGAGGGCGCCCGCTGCACGCTGCAGGACAGCAACGTCAACCTGCTCGGCACCGACCCCGACACCGGCTTCGCGATCCGGCCGCTCGACAACGTCGGCGTGCAGTACGGGCTGCAGGCGTTGCAGGACGGGGTCATCACCGTCGACCAGTTCCTCGACCTCAACGCGACCATCGGCGGCTACGACGTCGACGGCCGCATCGTCCCCGAGCGCCACCGGGCCGAGCCCGAGCACCTCGAGCGCGTCTACGCCACCGGGCGCGTCAACACGGGGGGCGGCGACCTGACCCGCATCCCCGTCTTCACCCTCGACGTCTTCACGGACCCGACCGGCGACATCCACGACCGGTTCCGGGCCTTCCAGCTGCTGGAGCGCACCCGCCTGGAGGACGGCCGCCGGTCACCCAACCAGGTGCTGTGGACGATCCCCGGCGACGGCGGGCTGCTGGCGTCGGTGCTGGGCGACGCCGCCGGCGACGTCCGGCCGGCGATGATCGAGGCCGCCGTCGAGTGGCTCGACGCCCTCGACGAGCGGGGCGTCCCGGCCGAGGAGCGGACCGCCGAGGACCTGGAGGCGACCCGCCCGCCGTCGGCCGTCGACGTGTGCATCACGCCCGACGGCCAGCGCCACGAGGGCGGTGACGAGCTCTACGAGCCGGGTCACCCCTGCGCCGAGGCCTACCCGCTGTCGGGCGACCCCCGCACCGCGGCGGGCCAGCCGATCGGCTCGCTGGTCGGCAAGTGCGAGCTGGTCGAGCCCGACCCCGACGCCTACGGGGTGCCGTTCACCGAGGAGCAGGCGGCGCGGCTGGCCGAGGTCTTCCCCGAGGGCGTGTGCGACTGGTCGCAGCCCGGCGTCGGGCAGACCGAGCTGGCCGGCACCTGGCTCGACTACTCCGACGGCCCGCCGGCGTGAGCCCGGCGCCCGGGGCCGGGCCGGTCAGTCGCGCACGACCGCGGGCGAGTGCCGGAAGAAGTTCTCGACGTCGCGCTCGTAGCGGTAGCGGGGCTCGTCGCCGACCGTGCTGCGCAGGCGGGCGGACTCGGCGAACATCCGCACGGCGCCGGCCGAGGTGTAGCGGTACTCGAAGCCCTCGGCCTTGAGCTTGCGGTTGTCGACGCCCCGGCCGTAGGTGAGCAGGTCGATCAGCTCGGGGGGCAGGTCGACGCCGAGCCGGCCGAGCACCGCGCCCGCCAGGCCCCGGCCGACCGGCGGCAGCGGCCACGGCCGCTTGCCGCACAGCGCGATGACCTCGCTCCAGGGCAGCAGGCCGTCGCCGGCCACGTTGAAGGTGCCGTCGAGGTCGTGCTCGAGGACGAACAGCATCGCCCGCACGACGTCGGTCTCGTGGACGAACTGCAGCCGGGGGTCGTAGCCGAAGAAGCAGGGGACGAACGGGCGGCGCAGCAGCCGGGTGATCGGCGTGTCGATCTCCTCGCCGAGGACGTTCGAGAAGCGCAGCAGGCTGACCGACACGTGCGGGTTGTCGGCCGCGTAGTCCCGCACGTAGCCCTCGACCTCCATGAGCGTCCGCTCGACGACGTGGCGGGGGAGGGCGGAGCGCCGGCTCGACTCGGTGAACCACACGGGGTCGGCGTGGTGCGAGCCGTAGACGAGGGTCGACGACTTCACCACGACGTTGCGCACCTTGCTCTCCGGCTGGCTCGCCGCGGCGAAGAGGTTCATCGTCCCGATGACGTTGACCTCGTGCATCTGCCGGCCGGTCATCTGCGTCGAGTCGACGACGAGGAACGCGTGCACGATCGTGTCGACCTGGGTGGCCCGCACGATCCGGGACAGCAGCGAGTAGCTCTCGTCGGTGCGGACGTACTCGGTGCGCTCCAGCTCGACCGTCGGCTCCCGGGTGTCGAGGCCGACGACGACGTCGACGTCCGGGCGCTTCTCGATGGCCTGGGCGAGGCGGCCGCCCCAGAACGACCCGAGACCGGTGACGAGGACGCGCTTGCCCATCAGCCGAAGATCACCGACCGGCGCCGGCGCAGCATGTCGTAGAGCTCCTCCTGGATGGCGTTCCGGATGGCCTCGGAGGTGTCCATGATCTTGCTGCGCGAGTAGCGGGGCTGGTCGGGCGGCACGTCGAGGTGGATGGGGTCGAGCACCCGGATGCGCATCTTGGCCGGGAACGGGACGAGGGCGGCCACCGGCCCGAGCAGCATGTTGGCGGTGATCGGCACGTAGGGCAGGCCGAGCAGCCGGGCCAGCGTCGGCAGCTTGGCGACGATCGGCATGGTCTCCTCGCTGCCGATGACGGCGAGGGGGATGATCGGGACGCCGGCCCGCATGGCGATCTGCACGAACCCGCCCCGGCCGAACCGGCGCAGCTTGTAGCGCTCCGACCAGTGCTTGCCCGGGCCCCGGGCGCCCTCGGGGAAGACGACGACGAGGTGCCCCTGCTCGCGCAGGAGCCGGTAGGCGTTGTCGGGGTGGGCCTGGACGCCGCCCAGGCGCGACCAGCCGACGTTGACCAGCGGGATGCGCTTGAACATCTCGTCGCCCAGCCCGTAGACGGGGCGCCCGAGGTCGCGCTCGATCCCGTGCATGATCGAGGGGGCGTCGAGCGGGATGGCCCCGGCGTGGTTGGCGACGAGCAGCGCGCCGCCGGTGCGGGGGAGCTTCTCGAAGCCCTCCCACTCGACCCGCAGCCAGCGCTCGTAGATCGGCTCGTAGAGCACGGCCAGCAGGTCGCGCATGTGCTGCGACCGGCCCCACTCGTCGACGTCCGACAAGCGCTCGGCGTCGACCGTGCCCGCCGCGGCACCGGCCTCCGCACCCGCGGCGTCGGTCCCGTCGGGCTCCCGGTCGTCGGCCGTGGCCGGGCCGGTCACCTCCCGGGCCGAGGCGTCGCCCGCGCCGTCGATGGCGACCAGCGCCGGACGACGACGCCGTCCACCGGGGGACCCCTGAGCCGCCATGGCTCGCATGGTACGCCCGCGCGCCCCGGGCCGCGTCGGCGGCGGGCGCCGCCGGGCATGGCTGTCACAGGCGGCAGCGATGATGGCCCGCGATGGAGCCGACGTCCCTGCGCTTCGCCCGCCTCGCCCGCTCCCTCGCCGAGGCCGCCCGGGCCCAGGGTCTGCGCGCCCCCACGTTCCGCAGCCCGCCCCGCATCCCCGACGTGTCCCGGTCGATCGTGCGGCGCGGGCCGGCGCCGACCGTGGCGGTGGCCATCCGGGGGCGGCCGTGGGCCGCCGTCGTGGCCGACATGGTCGAGGGCGTCGTCGCGGCCAACCGCCTCACCGGCGTGCGGGCGGATCGGGTGCGGTCCCGCCTGTGGGAGGTGGCCGGCGAGGTCACCGAGCTGGCGGCGTGACCGCAGGTGGCGGGGGCGCGGCGGCACGGCGGTACGCTGCCGCGGTGCGTTCGACGCGCGTCCTGGTCGAGCGGGTCACCGCCGGCGTCGTCGGCGGCCCCCGCGACGGCGCCGAGCTGTCGTGGGGCGCCGACGAGCTCACCTACGCCGACGTGTTCGTCGTCGTGCGCGAGGGCGAGGCGGGGCCCGGGCCCAACGACTGGGAGGTGACGGTCCAGACGGCGCGCGCCCAGCGCCTGTCGCCCGGCGAGCACCTGCTGCGGCTCGAGGCCGTCGACGGGTCGGTGCTCACCGGGCGGGCGGTGGTGCGGTTCAGCGACGGCGTCCGCCACCTGTTCCGCGGCGACGGCGCCCTCGAGGGCTACGACCAGCTCTAGGTGGCGACGCCGCCCAGCTGGTGCTGGATCGCCTGGAGGCGGTCCCGGCGCTCCCGGAGCTCGCGCTTGTAGCCGGCGTTGTCGGTGTTGGCGATCTCGTAGCTGAGGTCGCGCAGCGTCGCGTCGACGACCTCCCGCAGCAGGTCCGCGTCCTCGTCGGTCAGCGTGAGGTCCATCGTGCTCCTCTCGGCGTCATCCGTCCCTGCGGGTCTCATACCCCGGAGCGCGCCCCGTCGTACGGGGTCCCGTAGCATCCGGGTCGCCACGCCCGGGTGGCGGAACTGGCAGACGCGGAGGGCTTAAACCCCTCTGGCCGGAAGGTCGTGCGGGTTCGATCCCCGCCCCGGGCACCGGCACCGATCGGCCGGTCGGGTTCAGCCCAGTGCCTGGTCGACAGCCGTGCGGCGGTCGCAGGGCGACCGCCGCACGGGCATCGAGCGTGTGGAGAGTGGGATCCGGACCGCGACCGTCGGACCGGCGGGCGCGGCGCGGCCGGTGGCCGGAGGGGAGCGCGCCACGGCGGGCACCGCGAGGTCCGTCTGCGGGTGGGGCACACCGAGACGACGTCCCAGGCCCGCGAGTTGTGACATGTGCCCGCCCCGTCACACGGCGGGGCCCGCCGGTGTCTCCGTGTCGACCACCACGGGACAACGAAGGAGAGACACCGATGGCCCCGCACCGAGTGCTGGTCCTGGGCGCCGGCTACGCCGGCCTGGGAGCCGCGAAGCTGATCGCCCGGCGCAGCGACGCCGCCGTGACGATCGTCAACGAGCGCACCCACTTCCAGGAGCGGATGCGCAACCACCAGGTCGCCGCCGGGCGCACGCCGCGGGCACGGCCCCTGAGCGACCTCGTCGGACGGGATCGGATCGACCTCGTGGTCGACCGCGTCACCGGCATCGACCCCGTGGCGCGGCAGGTCGAGCTGGCCGGCCGCGCCGAGCCGCTCGGCTACGACACCCTCGTCTACGCCCTCGGCAGCCACGCCGACCTGGGCGCGGTGCCGGGCGCGGCCGAGCACGCCGTCCCGGTCGCCACCGTCGAGCACGCCGACCGCGTCCACGACCGGGCGCGGCAGGCGTCGTCGATCGCGGTCGTCGGCGGCGGGCTGACCGGCATCGAGACCGTGGCCGAGCTGGCCGAGGCCCACCCGGGCCGCACGGTCCACCTCGTCACCCGCGACGCCCCCGGCGGGATGCTCGACGAGCGCGGCCGAGCCCACCTGGCCCGGACCTTCGACCGCCTCGGCATCGAGGTCCGCGCCGGCGCCGCGGTCAGCAAGGTCGGCCCGGACGGCCTGCTGCTGGACGACGGCGACCAGGTCGACGCCGACCTGGTCGTGTGGACCACCGGCTTCGCGGTGCCGCCGCTGGCCCGGGAGGCCGGGCTCGCCGTGGACGAGCGCGGCCGGATGCTCGTCGACGCGACGCTGCGCTCGACCTCGCACCCGGAGGTCTACGCCGTCGGCGACGCCGCGGCCGCCCGCGACGAGCGGGGTGAGGAGCTGCGCATGGGCTGCGGCCCCGGCGGCGTCGCCGCGGCGGTCGGCGGGCTCGCCGTCACCGACCGCCTCGCCGGCCGGGAGCCACGGCCGCTGCGGTACCACGACGCCGCCTGGCACGTCACCCTGGGTCGCCGGGACGGCATCGTCCAGCTCGGGCTCGACGACGGTGCCCGCGTCGTCACCGGCCGGGCGGCGGCCGCCGTCAAGGAGCAGGTCCTGCGCGGGGCCGTGTGGGCGCTGCGCCACCCCCGGGTCGGCGTGTTCGCCGCCTCCCGGTACTGACGATCAGCCGGGCGGCGGCGCGGGCCCGTGGCCGTGACGGCCACGGGCGCGTGCCACCATCGGGGCGATGAGCCGCCAGATCCAGGTCACCTTCGACTGCCACGACCCGGCCGCCCTCTCCACCTTCTGGAGGGAGGTGCTCGGCTACGTCCACCCCGGGCCGCCCGGCGTCGAGCTGGCCGAGGGCGCCGACCCGCTCGCCGCCTGGGACGAGTTCCTCGAGCGGATCGGCGTGCCCGAGGAGGAGCGCCGCTCCCGCTCCGCCGTCGAGGACCCCGAGGGGCGGGGGCCGCGCCTCTTCTTCCAGCGGGTGCCCGAGGGCAAGGTGGCGAAGAACCGGGTCCACCTCGACGTGCGGGTCGCGGTGGGCCTGGAGGGCGAGGAGCGCATGGCCGCCCTCGAGGCCGAGTGCGAGCGGCTGGTGGCGCTGGGGGCGACCCGCATCCGGCGCTTCGACCCCCAGCCGCCGCTGACCGCCGGCCACATCGTCATGGCCGACCCCGAGGGCAACGAGTTCTGCCTCGACTGATGCAGCTCGCCCCCCGGACCGTCCGGGCCGAGGTCGACGACGGCCCCACCGGCGCCCCGTTCGCGGCGGGCACCACCGGCCTCGGCGACCTGGCCGTGACGCTCGACCTCACCGACGACCGCCTGAGGTGGTCCGTCGCCAACCGGGGCGACCGCCCCGCCCGGGTCCGCCGGGTGGCCGTCGAGCTGGCCGTCCGCGACGCCGCCGGGCCGGTGCGGATGTTCCGCCACGGCTACCAGTCCTGGTCGCCCTGCGACACCGTCGTGGTGGGCGCGGGGCGCGACCCGTCGCTCGGCGCCGCCGGGCTGCGCGAGTTCCTCGGCGCCTACCACGCCGACCAGCGGCCGGCGGCCGAGGGGGAGGTGCGCTCCGAGTGGGTCACCGTCCTCGCCGACGACACCTCCGCCACGCTCCTCGGCGCGCTCGGCGGGTCGGCCCACGACGTGACCTTCCGGGCCCGGCTCGACGAGCGGTCCGTGCCGGTCGTGGCGGTCGAGGCGCTGCTCGGCGGCGCCCGGCTCGACCCGGGGGAGGAGCGCGCGCTGCACGACGTCCGCCTCGACGACGGCGGCGGGCGAGCGGACGCCGCCGCGGCCCCGGCGCTGCTCGAGGCGTGGGCCGCCGAGGTCGGCGCCCGCGAGGGGGCGCGCACCGGCGCGCCGTACCAGGTCGGCTGGTGCTCCTGGTACCACTACTTCCACCAGGTGACGGCGAGCGACGTCGCCGCCAACCTGGCCGCCGCCGACGGCTGGCCGTTCGAGGTCTTCCAGGTCGACGACGGCTACCAGCGCGCCATCGGCGACTGGCTGGCGACCAACGACCGCTTCCCCGACGGCCTGCCCCGGCTCGCCGCCGACATCGCGGCAGCCGGGTTCCGGCCCGGCCTCTGGCTCGCGCCGTTCCTCGTGGCCCCGGACGCGCCGGTCGCCCACGACCACCCCGACTGGATCGTGCGCCGGCCCGACGGCCGCCCGCTCGGCGCCTGGTTCAACCCCGACTGGGGCGGGGGCGAGGACGGGGTCATGTGGGCCCTCGACACGACCCACCCCGAGGTGCAGGCCCACCTCGAGCACGTCGCCCGCGAGCTGGTGGCGACGGGCTTCACCTACCTGAAGCTCGACTTCACCTTCGCCCCGTCGCTCGACGGGGCCTGGCACGACGACCGGGCCACGCCCGCCGAGCGGGTCCGGGCCGGCTACGCCGCCCTGCGCCGGGGGGCCGGGACCGACGCCTTCCTCCTCGGCTGTGGCGTCCCGCTGGCCAACGTCGTCGGCCTGGTCGACGGCAACCGCATCGGCCAGGACGTGGCCCCGGAGTGGTCGCTGCCGCCCGAGCGGGAGCTGGTGCCCGGCTACCTGGCGATCCAGCCGGCGGTGGCCTCGGCGGTCGGCAACACGGTGGCCCGCTCGTTCATGCACCGCCACCTGTGGCTCAACGACCCCGACTGCCTGCTGCTGCGGACCGAGCGCACCCGGCTCACCCCGGCGGCGATCCGCACGTGGGCCGACGTCGTCGCCACCTCCGGGGGCATGGCGCTCGTCTCCGACGACCTGCGGCTGCTCGGCGCCGAGGCCCGGGCGCTGCTCGACGACGTGGTCGAACGAGGGCGGGCCAGCGACGAGCGGGCCCGTCGGGGGTCGCCCGCCCGCTGCCTCGACCTCATGGCCCCCGGTCCGTCGGCGGCGCTGGCGTCGGGGCCGGACGAGGTGCACGTCGACCTCGCCGGCGGCACGTCGCGCCGCCGCCAGGCGGTCTAGCCCGGGCGGTCGCCGCCGGCGCTTGACGCCTCGCCGGGGATCCGGTTCCGTACGGAGCGGAGGGGACGCCGGCTGCGGCCGGCCGAACACACGGGGGGAACACCATGACGCTCCGCCGACTCGTCGCGGCGTGCGCGCTGCTCGCCACGGCGCTGGTCACCACGTCGCCCGCCTCGCCCGCGGGGGCCCAGACCGCCAGGGACCCGGTCGTCATCGTCACCGGGTTCACCACCGGCCCGCTGATCGAGCCCGCCTACCAGCCGCTGGCCAGCCGGCTCCGGGCCGACGGCTACACGGTCGAGATCCTGTCCTACCCCGACTACGGCACCGGCGACATCCACTCCCAGGCGGTGCGGCTGCGCGACCGGGTCGCGGCGCTGCGGGCCCGCACCGGCGCCGCCAAGGTCGACCTCGTGGCCCACTCGATGGGCGGGCTCGTCAGCCGCGACTACATCAAGACGCTGGGCGGCGACCAGTACGTCGACTCGCTGGTCATGCTCGGCACGCCGAACTACGGCACCGGCGTCGCCAACGTGGCGACGTTCCTCGGCCTCGGCAACTGCCTCGGCATCACCGCCTGCCGGCAGATGGCCATCGGGTCCGACTACCTGAGCGCGCTCAACGCCGGGGACGACACGATCGGCGACGTCACCTACGTCTCCATCGCCACGACCATCGACGAGCTGGTCATCCCGTTCACCAGCGCGTACCTGGCCAACGACGGCAACATCCAGAACGTCAACGTCCAGGCCCAGTGCCCGCTCCGGTGGCCGGGCCACCTCGGGCTCATCTTCGACGGGGCGGTCTACGACGGCATCCGCGACGTCCTGCGCGACCGGCCGGTCGACATGAACTGCTGGGCGCTCTGACCGGGCACGGCACCAGCGCGCGTCGGGCGAGGGCCTCGTGCCCTCGCCCGACCGCGCCCGTGGTGGCGGAGGTCAGAGGGCGCCGCGGCGCCAGGGACCGGTGATGGCGAAGGTGATCCCGGGGCTCTGCAGGTTCACGAACAGCCAGTCACCGTCCTGGGGCTCGAAGGTGGCCCCGGCCCACTCCGAGCCGGTGAAGTCACCGGCGTACCCCTTGGTCCGCTCGAACCGGGACGGCAGGACGACGTTGTTCTCGGCGAAGCGGAAGATCTCGCCGTCGGGGGTGAGCCC
>Ga0207873_1001336_pt1 | contig 24041 bp, 21 predicted proteins | sample BGWIniCompost_FD_187373 | JGI IMG/M metagenome (GOLD analysis project Ga0207873, IMG submission 187373) | Cellulose adapted compost microbial communities from Newby Island Compost Facility, Milpitas, CA, USA - BGW Initial Compost (SPAdes)... ...
CGCCCGATGTGCACGGTGACGGTATGCCGGTCGCCGAACTCACCCCAGAGCCGCTGGAAGAGCTGCTCGCGGGTGAAGACCTGGCGTGGGTGCTCGGCGAAGAGCTGGAGCAACTCGAACTCGCGTGCAGTCAGTTGCACCGGCTTGCCATCGACGCGGACCTCGTGCGCCTGCACGTCGATCACGAGCCGGCCGAAGTCGAGGACGGCGCGGGGTGCTGGCTCGCCGCGCCGGTAGCGGCGGAGGACTGCCTTGATGCGGGCGACGACTTCGCCGGGCGTGGCGGACTTGACGATGAAATCGTCGGCGCCGAGTCCCAGACCGCGGATCTTGTCATGGTCCTCCTGGCGGGCGGTGAGGAAGAGGACCGGCACATCCCGGTTCTCGCGGATGCGCCGCAGCACGTCATAGCCGGACGGGCCCGGCATCATCACGTCGAGCAGGACACAGTCAACCGGCTCGTGCTCCAGCGTGCGAAGCGCGGTCGGGCCGTCGTAGGCCGCCAGGACCGCATAGCCCTCGGCCTCCAGGAAGTCGCGCATCAGGGCGACGATGTCCTCCTCGTCGTCCACGATCAGCACGGTTGTCGGTCGCTCCATCGACGAACCCCATCCAGCAACGCACACCGGATCACGGCTGCTCGGTGCTAAGTATCGCCAATCCGATCCGCATCACACCAGGGCAGCAGCCCGGTCTGGAGGATGTCGTAACCGACCGTTGAGCGTTTGTTGAGGGTTGCGTGAACGGGGTGTTGACCTCGCCACCCTAACATCGGGGATGGGCAGCGACGCACGCCCTGACGGTGCGAGAACCCGGCTTCGTGGGGAGCGACGTTGCCACGGCCCAATGGATAGGCGTGGCGGACGCCGGCGCGATCCGCGGCGCGGATGGACGACTTGGAGGGACGTAATGAACGAGATCGTACTGGCGGTGCCGGTGCTGGCTTCGGTGGGCGGCGGCTGGGGCGCCGCCGGCGGCCCGGGCGGGCCGTGGTGGATCTTTGGTCCGCTCATGCTGCTGTTCTGGGTTGCCCTGGCGGCGACGGTGGTCTGGCTGATCGTGCGTCGCACGCGGCCGGCGGAGCCGACGGCCAACGACCGGGCGCGTGGGATCCTGGCGGAGCGGTTCGCCCGCGGTGAACTGTCGGCCGAGGAGTACCGAGAGCGGTTGGAGCAGCTTCAGTAAGTCGTGGTGGCGGCGCTGACCGCTCTAGGAGAAGGGGGATCAACGATGCAGATGGCACTCGCGCGAGCGCACCAGATCGTCGCGTGGTTCACCGTGGTAGGCATCCTGCTCCAGATCTACCTCGCAGGCGGTGGGTCCTTCGGTGCAGTGAGCTACGACTTGCACCGCGCGTGGGGGAACCTCCTGGGCCTACCGATCCTGGTGCTGCCGATCCTCGCGCTCGCGGGTCGCATCGGCCGGCGTGGGATCGGCCTGACGATGCTCTTGCTTGGGCTCTACATCGTGCAGATGGCACTGCCGAGCCTGCGCGTGGGCCTGCCCTACATCGCGGCCTTCCATGTGCTTAACGCTACTGCACTGGTCGGAGTCGCGGCTGCGACCGGACGCGCCTCCGGAGCCGCGATTGCGGCACAGCGGCGCACACCCGTGCTCACGACCACGTCGGCAGGGTCGGAGCACGGCGCCTGATGCCGAGCTAATCATCGACTCGGGCCCCTCGCCGTGATTGTCACGGCGGGGGGCACGGAAGGAGAACTGGACGGCCATGACGATGGACTTTGCAATCGAGACCGATGGCCTGACCAAGCGCTACAGCGAGCACATCCTGGCAGTCGACGGGGTGACGCTGCGTGTGCGGCGCGGGGAGGTCTACGGCTTCGTCGGCCCGAACGGCGCCGGAAAGACGACCACGATGCGGATGCTGGTCGGCCTCATCCGGCCGAGCGCCGGGCAGGCTCGCGTGCTGGGCAAGCCCCCCGGCTCGCCTGACTCGCTGGCGCGCGTCGGCGCGATGATCGAGGCCCCGGGGTTCTATCCGTTTCTGAGCGGACGGGACAACCTGCGGGTCATGGCTCGCCACGCCGGGGTGCCGGAGAAGCGGCTCGATGCGGTTCTGGAGCAGGTGGGCCTGGCCGACCGTGCGGGCGATCCATTCGGCACCTACTCGATGGGGATGAAACAGCGGCTCGGCCTGGCGGCCGCCCTGCTCAAGGACCCGGAGCTGCTGATCCTGGACGAGCCGACCAGCGGCCTCGACCCCGAAGGGATCGCCGAGATGCGCGACTTCGTGCGCCAGTTGACGCAGGGGGAGCGCACCGTGTTCCTGTCCAGTCACCTGATGACCGAGGTCGAGCAGATCTGTGACCGGATCGGGATCATCCGGCGTGGCCGGTTGGTGGCCGAGGGCACGCTCGACGAGCTGCGCGGTCAGCCGGAACTGCACCTGCGGGCGACGCCGATCGATCGGGCGCGCCGGATGGTGGAGTCGCTCCCCTACGTCGAGCGTCTGATCGCTGACGACGGGAAGCTGGTCCTGACGATGGACTTGCAGCGGGCTGGGGAGCTCAACCGCCAGCTCGTCAGCGCCGACGTGGAAGTCACCGAACTGACCCCGGCCCGCACCTCGCTGGAAGAGGTCTACTTTGACCTCGTCCAGGCGGAGCAAGCGGGCGATGTGGAGGGGGATACCTACCGTGGGTAGTCTATCGGCCGAACTGTTGCTGCTGCGGCGCCGCGCGGCGAACTGGATCTTGCTGGCGATCGCCGTGCTGCTGACGCTCTTCTTCGCCTACGTGCTGCCGTACTACGCCTACGTGAGTGACTCGGGCGCTCCAGGGTTCCGCACCGAACTCTCGGCGCTGCTCCCGGAGGGCTTCGTCGCGACGCTGGCCTCGGGCTTTCCGTTCTATATCGGCATCCTCGGGCTGATCCTGGGTGTGCTGGTGTTCGGCAGTGAGTACGGGTGGGCCACGCTGAAGACGACCCTGATGCAGCGGCCGGGGCGGATACGCTGGTTGCTGGCCAAGCTGGGTGCGCTGGCGATTGCCCTGGTCGTCGCCACCGTCGCTGTCTACGCGGCGGGCGCGCTCTTCAGCGTCGGGGTGGCCCTCTGGGAGGGCGCGGCGATTTCCTGGCCGTCGGCCGGGGAGATCCTGCGCGGCATGGGTGCCGGCTGGCTGATTCTGGCGCTCTGGACCCTGCTTGGCGTGCTGCTGGCCGTCCTGTCGCGCGGCACGGCGCTGGCTCTCGGGCTCGGCATCATGTACGGCCTGGTCGTGGAGGGGCTGGTCAGCGGCTTCGGCAACAGCATCGCGCTTCTGCACGATCTGTCGCTGGCGTTCCTGCGCACCAACGCCTATTCCCTGGTGGCGCCGCTCACCGGGCAGAGCTCCGATGCGGGCGGCCCAGGTGCGTTCAGCGGCCCGTTTGTCGATCCCTGGCAGGCACTGGTGGTCATTGCCGGATACATCGTGCTCTTCGGTGGTATCTCGGCGTTGCTCCTGTACCGCCGCGACGTGACATGACATAAGTCCCCGCGTCGCTGTACCGCGCCCCGGTCCAGATCGGACCGGGGCGCGGTGCTGTTCTGGCGTTATCATGGCGGCGTGTTGTTGCGGCAGTCGGACCGGGACATCCCTGGGGGAGGTGCGGCGATGGCGACGCAGGAGCGGCTCTGGATCGATCCGGCGGAGGTCGAGCGGTACGTGCTGGAGCTGGCCCAGCACGGTGGTGACGGGACCGGTGTGCGCCGGCTGGTCTACTCGCCGGAGTGGGTGGCGGCACAGGACCTCGTCGCCCGCTGGTGCGAGGAGGCCGGAATGGAGGTGCGCCGCGACGCGGTCGGCAACGTCTGGGGCCGCCTGGAGGGGACCGAAGGCGGACCGTCGATCGCGACCGGCTCGCACATCGACTCGCAGAACCCTGGCGGGCGCTACGACGGCGCACTGGGTGTCATCGCCGGCATCCTGGCCGTGCGGGCGGTGCGCGAGCGCTACGGGCGCCCGCGGCGCACGATTGAGGTCGTCTCGCTCTGTGAGGAGGAGTCGAGCCGCTTCCCGTCGGCCGCGTTCTGGGGTTCGCGGGCCATCACCGGCCGGAGCACGCCTGAGGATGCGGAAAACATGCGCGGCTACGGCGGCGAGACGATGGCGGAGGCGATGCGCGCGGTGGGGCTCGACCCGGCCCGCATCCCTGAGGCGCGACGGAACGACATCGAGAGCTGGATCGAGCTGCACGTCGAGCAGGGGCCGATCCTGGAGCAGGCGGGTCTGCCGGTGGCGATCGTGAACGGCCTGCCGAGCATCCGGCACTACGTGGTCCGGGTTGACGGCCGCTCCGACCATGCCGGGGCGATGCCGATGGACCTGCGGCGCGACCCGATGGCGGGGGCGGCCGAGATGATCTCGGGTGTCATCGGCACCGCGCTGCAGATGGGCCGGCCCGCCGTCACCACCGTCGGCCGTATGCTGGTCGAGCCGAACTTCCCGGCCATCGTGCCCGAGCGTGTCACCTTCACCATCGACGCACGCCACGCCGACCCTGCGCAGCGTGATCGGCTCTACGCGGCCCACGAGGCGCTGCTCCGCGAGGTGGCCGAGCGGCGGGGACTGAATGTGTCATGGGAGATCACGGCCGACCTGCCGCCCTGCCCGGCGGACCCTGACCTCGTGCGTCTGCTGGAGGAAGTGGCAGCGGAGCAGGGTATCCCGACGATGACGATGCCGAGCGGGGCGGTGCACGACACCCAGCGCATGGCCGAAATTGCCAAGGTGGCGATGATCTTCGTGCAGAGCAAGGATGGCCGCAGCCACACACCGGCCGAGTACACCGCACCCGAGCACGCCGCCGCGGGTATCCAGGTTCTCGCCGCGGCGCTCCACCGGTTGGCATACTGAAAGATGGCGCGGCGCTGACGGAATTGAAATCCAGGAGAACCGCCGCCGCGCGCTGAGCCGCCCGTTGGTGGCGTCGCACGTGCAACGGTTGCCCGGCGCTCAGCGGGGAGGCCAGCCAGCCCCCCGCTTCGCCCCGGGTGGCACGGGGCAGCGAGTGACGTTCCGCGGGCGCAGGGTTCTGACAACGGTATTGCCTCCGTAGGGAGTGAGTGGTCGGGATGTTCCTCCGCTGGGGATACTTTGTGGCGCGGCACCGTGTGGCGGTCATGCTCCTCTCGCTGGTTCTGCTCCTGTTGATGGTGCCGCTGATCCCCAGCGGCCTCGACCGTCTCTCGGCCGAGGGCTGGGAGGATCCCGCTGCGGAGTCATCGGTCGTCGCGCGGAACCTCGGAGACCACTTCGGTGAAGGGGGTTCCGTCTTCTGGATCATCTTCTCGTCGGACACCCTCCAGGCGACCGATCCGGCCTTCCAGGCCGAGGTGCAGCAGGCAATCGCGCCGCTGGCTGATCGCCCCGAGATCATCAGCATCGTCGGCTACGCCAATACCGGGTCAGAGCAGTTCATCTCCGCGGACGGTCGCAAGACCTACGTGCTGATCAACAGCAGCACGCGCCAGGGGAACGCGGGCGAGGACCTCGAGGAGTACCGCCGCCTGGTGCAGACCCCGACGCTCGATCACATCTGGGGCGGGTGGGACGCGGCTTATCAGTCGTTCACGACGCAGGCCCAGAATGATCTGCGGCGGCAGGAGATCGTCTCGCTGCCGATCACGCTGGTCGTGCTTGTGCTCGTCTTCGGCTCACTGGTCGCCGCCGGGCTGCCGCTGCTAGTGGGCATCTTGTCGATCCCGGCGGCGCTCGGCGCGATCTCCGTGATGGCGCACCTGACCGAAACGAGCGTCTACGTGCTCAACATCGCCACCATCCTCGGGCTGGCGGTCAGCATCGACTACTCGCTCTTCATCGTCAGCCGTTTCCGGGAGGAGTTGAGCCGTCGGGATACGCCGGATGCGTTGGCGATCACGCTTGCCTCGGCCGGGAAGGCGGTCTTCTTCTCGGGCATGATCGTCGCGGTCGGGCTCATCGCTCTCACGATCTTCCCCATGTACGCGCTGCGCTCCCTCGGCATCGGCGGCTCGTTGGTCGTCGCCCTCGCGGTCTTCTATGCGCTGACCTTCCTCCCGGCGTTGTTGAGCTTGCTCGGCCCGCGGATCGATCGGCTGGCGGTGCGGGGGATGGCGGCTGACCACGGGCAGGCTGAGGGCCTATGGGGCCGACTGGCCGGGATGGTGATGCGCCGGCCGTTCATGGTCCTGGTGCCGGTGCTCGCGGTGCTGATCCTGGCCGGGGTGCCCTTCCTCAACGTCAACTTCGGCACGCCCGGAATGGACACACTCCCGCCTGATGACGAGACGCGCGTGGCCTACGACACGCTCCGTACCGAGTTCGCTTTCCCGGAGGTGTCGCCGATCGAGGTGCTGCTCTACCCCGGTTCGGGGCAGATGACCGATCCGGAAAACATCGCGGCTCTGGCCCAGACGGTCGAGCGCGTGGCCGCGCTCCCCGGCGTGGAGTCGGTGGAGAGCATCTTCGATCTGACGCCCAATGGCACCGCGTCCGGTCCGGAGGAGTTGGCCGCCGTGCTCCAGTCGAGCGATCCGGCGGTCGCGGGGCGGGCGTATGGGCTCCTGAACCCCACGGGTGCCCGCCTGCGCGTCGACGCGGCGGCCGCACCCGAGAGCCAGGAGGCCAAGGATCTGGTGTACCGCCTGCGCGACTTCGGTGCGTCCGAGACCGGCGGCCTGGAGATGCTGGTCGGCGGGGCCAGTGCGGTCAATGCCGATATGGTGGACAGCATCGTCGAGCGCATCCCCTACGCGCTCGGGTTCATCGCGGTCGCTACCTATGTGGTGCTCTGCCTGCTGCTCGGCTCGCTCTTCCTGCCGTTCAAGGCGATCGTGATGGCCGCGCTCTCGATCACCGCGTCGTTCGGCGCGCTCGTCTGGGTCTTCCAGGACGGGCATCTCAGCGGCCTGCTCGGCTTCGAACCGACCGGCTACATCGTCCCGATGGTGCCGGTCATGATGTTCTGCATCCTGTTTGGGCTGTCGATGGACTATGAGGTTCTGATGCTGTCGCGGATGCAGGAAGAGTATGAGAAAGACCGCAACAACACGCGGGCCGTGGCCGTCGGGCTGGAGCGCACCGGCCGGGTGATCACCAGTGCAGCGATCATCATGATCACTGTCTTCGGGGCGGCGGTGGTCGACCGGCTGCTGATCCTGCAGTCGCTGGGCGTGGGCATGGCGCTGGCCATCTTCATCGACGCGACGATCGTGCGAGCGCTGCTGGTCCCGGCCACGATGCGGGTCATGGGGTCGATCAACTGGTGGGCTCCGTCCTGGCTCCGGCGCCTGCAGGACCGCCTTGGGGTCGGCGAGGCGGCGCCCAAGCCGTTGGAGCAGGCAGCGCGCTAACGTGGTCTGGGACACCCACGCCACAATCCCCCGAGGTCTGATACATTTCCTGATCAGTGTGGCGCTGGCCCTGCCGGGCGCTGAGGGACACGTCCGGCGGGTGTTGTCCTGCGCCGGAAAGAGCCGCAGAGGGGAGTAACGTATCGTGAGCAAGGCAGTCATCGTTGGGGGTGGGGTGATCGGCCTGCTCAGCGCCTACGAGTTGGCGCGGCGCGGGGTTTCGGTCACCCTTCTGGACCAGGGTGACTTCGGAGCGGCGTGCTCGACCGGTAACGCGGGCTGGATCACGCCCTCGCTCTCTGGTCCGGTACCGGCGCCTGGCCTGGTCGGGACCTCACTCCGTTGGATGCTGAGCCGCGATAGCCCGCTGTATATCCGCCCCAGCGCTGTGCCGCGCCTGGCTCCCTGGCTGTTCGAGTTCTGGCGCCACTGCAACCCCCGCGACTACGAGGCGGGCCTGCACGCCACCGCCGAACTCGGCCGGCACACCTTCGAGCTCTTCGATAAGCTCTCGGAGCACATGGACTTCGAGATGCACAAGGCCGGCATGCTCTTCGTCTGCCTGAAGCAGGAGAGCGTCAAGCACATCGTGGACGATGTCGAGGCCATGCGCGACTACGGCTACGACTCGCCGACCATCCTCTCGCCCAAGGAGTTGCGCGAGTTCGAGCCCGGCATCTCCGGCCCGCTCGAGGCCGCCGTCTGGGTCAAGGAAGACCGGCACATCCGGCCGGAGTCGCTGATGCGCGGTGCCGTGGCCTGGCTCCAGGCGAACGGGGTGGAGCTGCGCCCCGGCGTTGAGGTGACCGGCTTCCGGCGGCGTGGGCGGCAGATCACCGCGGTCGAGACGCGCGTCGGCTCGTTTGAGGCGGATCAGGTCCTGATCGCGGCGGGCGCCTGGACCGGCCGGGTGGCGGCGAAGGCGGGGGTGCGCATCCCGATGACGGCCGGCAAGGGCTACAACGTGACGGTGCAGAACTCCAAGGTGAGTCTGCAGCACCCGCTCTACCTGGTCGATGTGCGAGTCGCGGTGAGTCCGTACAAAGGCGCGCTCCGCATCGCCGGGACGATGGAGCTGTCCGGCCTCAACACCATCCTCGACACGCCGCGCGTCGATGCGCTGCGGCGCGGCGCCAACCGCTACATCTCCGGCTGGGACCAGGGCACGGCGCAGACCTCGTGGGTCGGCATGCGCCCGATGATGCCGGACGGGTTGCTGGCGTTGGGGTCGGTGCCGCAGTACGACAACCTGTTCGTTGCCAGCGGCCACGCCATGATGGGCATCTCGCTCGGGCCGTCGACCGCGGTAACGATTGCGGAGTACATGACGACCGGCAAGTCGCCGGTGGACCTGACGCCGTTCAACCCGGTCCGGTTCGACCAGTCGTTCACCGGGCGGCTGGCCGGCCGCCTGTCGTAGGACGGGATAGCCTGCGGAGACACTGCCGGGCGGAGCCGCGCCCGGGGTGAGAGCCGCCGGGCTGATGAACAGCCACGAAAGGGGCTGGAGATACGTTCGCGTTCCAGTCCCTTTCGTGGATTTCCCGTATACAGCCTGCCGGCTATGGCCCCAGGTCCGGACCACGGCGTCGGTCTGGTAACACGCGTGAGGGAGGCGAGTGATGGCAGCGCAGCGGTACGACTCGATCGTCGTGGGGCTGGGCGGCATGGGCAGTGCCGCGCTCTATCACCTCGCCCGGCGCGGTGACCGGGTGCTGGGGTTGGAGCAGTTCGACATTCCCCACGCGATGGGCTCCTCCCACGGGGTCACCCGCATCATTCGCCTCGCCTACTTCGAGCACCCGTCCTACGTGCCACTCCTCCGGCGCGCCTATGAGCTGTGGCGTGAGCTGGAAACCCGCGCCGGGGAACCGCTGCTCATCATTACCGGCTCGATCGACGCCGGGCCCGAGGACGGCACGGTCGTGCCGGGGGCGCTCCGCTCCTGTGCCGAGCACGATCTGCCGCACGAGGTCCTCTCCGCTGCCGAACTCCACCGGCGCTTCCCCGGTTATTGCCTCCCGGACGACATCCAGGCCGTGTTCCAGCCGGAGGGCGGCTTCCTTCGCTCCGAGCAGTGCATCGTGGCGCACGTGATGGCCGCGGCGGCGCACGGCGCCGAGGTGCATGGCCGGGAACCGGTAACGGCGTGGGAGGCTCTGCCGGGCGGCGGGGTGCGGGTCCGCACCCCGCGCGGGACCTACGAGGCCGAACGGCTGGTGCTCACGGCCGGTGCCTGGGCCAGCCGGCTCGTCAAGGAGCTGCAGGGGCTGGCCGTGCCCGAGCGGCAGGTTCTGATCTGGATGCAGCCGCGCCGGCCGGAACTCTTCACCCCGGAGCGCTTCCCGGTCTTCAACATGGAGGTTCCGGAGGGGCACTTCTACGGCTTCCCCGTCTACGGCATCCCGGGGTTCAAGTTCGGCCTCTATCACCACCTCGGAGAGGTGGTCGATCCCAACACCATGGACCGCGAGGCGTTCACCCCGCGTGACGAGGAGGTGCTGCGCAGCGCCGCGGAGCGCTACTTCCCCGACGCCGCCGGGCCGACCACGGCCCTCAAGGCCTGCATGTTCACCAACAGCCCGGACGAGCACTTCATCATCGATCACCACCCCGACTACCCGCAGGTCACCGTCGCGGCCGGCTTCTCCGGCCACGGGTACAAGTTCTGCAGCGTTGTCGGGGAGATCCTGGCCGACCTGTCGCGCGAGGGGACGACGCGCCACGACATCGGCCTGTTCCGGTTCGACCGCTTCGCCAACGCCGAACGACCAGCCCCGTCGGCCTAGAACGGACACGCGATGACCGCGCACACGGCCTCCGTCTCGCTCGACGATGCAGCCCGCGTCGTGCGGCGTGTCAACGCCGAGCGAGTGCTGCTGCTCGGCTGGGGACGCGCGATCCTGATGCAGCTAGCTCATCCGTTGGTCGCTGCCGGGGTCGACGACCACAGTCGCTTCCACCGCGAGCGCTACGGTGGCTTGCACCGGCTGCGGCGGACGCTCGATGCCATGCTGGCCCTGACCTTTGAGACCCCGGACGCGCCGCGCGCGGCGCGCCGCATCAACGCGACCCACGATCGAGTCCAGGGCACGCTCCGCGAGGGTACCCCGGCTTTCCCGGCGGGGACGCCCTACTCGGCGCACGATCCCGAACTGCTCCGCTGGGTCCACGCCACCCTGCTCGACTCGTTCCTCCTGACCTACCGGCGCTTCGTCGCGCCGCTGACCCCGGAGGAAGAGGACATCTACTGCTTCGGGGCGCATGTGATGGAGTCGGTGCTCGGGGCGCCGGAGGGCTACTTCCCCCGCAGCCGCGCCGAGGTCGACGCTTACCTGCAGGAGATGCTCGCTAGCGGCACGATCTACGTAACGGACACCGCGCGCCGCCTCAGCAAGCAGATCCTTTGGCCCGACGCGCCGCTCCCACTGCGCCCGGGTGGAATGGTGACCCGGCTGGTGACCATCGGGACGTTGCCACCCGCGATCCGTGATGGATACGGGTTGCGCTGGACGGAGCGGGACGAGCGGGCGCTGCGCCTCCTGGGCTGGGGAACCCGCCACGCCCTGCCACTGGTCCCGGCCCAGCTTCGCCTCTGGACCGTCGCCCGGCAGGCGCGGCCTGTGGGAGCTTCTCGCCCGGTTACCGGCTGAGCGATCAGGGCTGGGGCTATACGTCGGCCGCGGCCGGCTCGACCTTCACCAGGAGAACCTCCCGGAGCACGTAGCCCGCAGTGGCGGTTATGGTCAGCATCTCCCCGCCATCCTCCACCATGCCGACGATCTCGTTGACCGTGGGATGTGTGATCAGGATATGCACCATATCGACCACGCCGCCGAAGAAGGCGAACAGCACCAGGAACCCGACGAGGTGGCGGCTCATCCTTCGGAAGGCGGCATTGCCCCGGGCATAGGCGAGCGCGAGCAGTGGGAGCAGGACCGCCGCCGCCAGGGCGTAGACCGTCATCTCGCCGAAGTCGATGTCGCGTAGGCCGAACATTGCGGTGAAACCGCGCTCGTGGGCGATACGCTCCCCCAGCTTCTCGTGCACCATAATCAGGTCATCGAATGCGATGTACCCGAAGACGACTGCCCAGGAGAGGTATGACACCGAGAAGCGCGACCAGGCCAGCCAGATCATCAGCAGCGCGATCCAGTATTCCTTGGCAACCTGGAAGGGCTCGGCCGCGCCGCGGTCGTAGGCGATGTTGAAGTACATATCGGGCAGGAAACGACTGAAGACGTGGAGGCTGTGCAGGCCGATGAACAGCAGGTCGGTCGCGAGGAGCAAGACCAGAAACGTTGTCCACGCACGCTGGCACTGGTCGCGCGTCACATCCTCTCCTTCTCCGGTCGCACGACAAACCTGACCGGCACGGCGGGCGCGCCGTGCGGCGGGGCCGACGTTCGCTCCAGCCGGGGTCCCAGCGTGCACGATAGCATACCGGGCGTGCGGAGCCACAAGATCCCGAAGCAAGACAGTTGTGCCTGTGATCGGCTATTGCGGTTACGGCGTGCATGGGAGCACGGCCCGAGGCGACCGGGCCGTGCTCCCAGTACACGATGGCAATGGACGCCGATTCAGGGAGATGCTCCGCTCCGGTTGCGCGCCTAGCGCGCGGCGCCGGAGGCGGCAGCGATGATGAGTTGCCAGCGCCGGATCAAGTCCACGCCGTCTTCGGCGATGTACTGGAGTGAGGTGTCGCCCACGCGTTCGGTGCCGGGGACAAGCAGCGCCAGGTCGACCGCCTCGGCGTTGTCAAGCGTGATCGTCACCGGCAGCGGATAGTTCGGCGTGTAGGGGCGGATGCGGTCCTTGCGGCGCAGTCCCTCGGCTGCGCCCTCGGCGATGGCCTGACAGGCGCGGGATGGGTGCATGTGCCGGGCCGACGTGGTCCCAACGCCGTACTTGACGATCACGCCGACCACCTCGTCGCCCAGGAGTTCCTGAGTCTGCCGGACCGCCATCTCGTCGCCCGCGACCATGACGACCGGCACACCGAAGTGCCCGGCCACCGCGGCGTTCAACCCGTACTCTCCGACCGGGGTGTCGCCGAAGCGCACGTCGCGCACCCAGAGTGTCCAGGTATGGGCCAGGACGCCGTTCGGGGTCCCGGCGCGTGCGTGGTAGCCGGTGAACATCACCGCGTCGATCCCCTGGTCGATGCCGCACATCATGCCGAACGGCTTGCGGTTGCCGGAGATGAGCCAGGCGTCGGGGCTGAGGTCGCCGGGCCGCAGGTTGCGCATGCCGTCGTGGGAGTCGTTGACGATCACCTCGGTTGCCCCGGCGGCGCGGGCACCCTGAATCGCGGCGTTCACCTCGTTGACCATGAGCGTGCGCGCCCACTCGTACTCGGCCGGCGCCGGACGGCGCGCCAGGTCGGGCGGCGTGACTTGTTCCCAGATCGCCACTCCGGCGGTCCCCTCCATATCGGCCGAGATCAGAACTCGCATTGGTCCTCCTTCGTCAAACGTCAGACGTCACTCGTCGTGCGTCAATCGTCCCCTCACCCGGCCCCTCTCGGACGGAGCTCACCAGGGGAGAAGGGAGAATGACGTATGACGCATGACGGGTGACGTATCACATCTCACGGCAGGATCTCAAGTACATCCACGTGGAAGGTCTCGCGCACCGGGGGGTTGATGAGGAGGCGGGAGAGGTGCGAGAGGCGGGCACGGAGGTCGCCGCTGATCTGGCCACCCTCGAGGTCGGCCTCGCTGTCCCAGAGTGTGAGGGAGATGGCGCGGGCAGCGGTGGGGTTGATCAGCAGCAGGCCGGTGCCGAAGCCGCGCTCGCGGCGCGCGGCGGGAAGAACTTCGTCGCGGAAGGTCCCCACGAAGTCGTCGAGGAGCAGCGGGTTGACCTGGTACGAGAGCAGGCGCGCCTGCATCGCGTTGGGATGCGCGGCCTCCAGGGCGCGGACTGCGAGCGCCTCTTGCGTCGGCGGCGCGGCCAGCGCCGATGCCATGCGGGCGAGCTGCTGTTCCAGGTAGTCGCTCGCCTCGCCCGCGCGCATCATTGCTTCGGTAGTCCAGAGGGTGATGGTGACCATCTTGGCTGTCGCGGGGTCGGTCAGCACGATCAGGCCCTTGAAGCCCGGCTGCTGGTGCGCCGCGGGGAGCACGCCGTCCCGGCTGATCGCGGCGGCGGTGTCGAGCATATCCGGCTTGATCAGTGCCTGCATCATGCGGGCGTACATCGGCGACCTCCGGGGACGTCATCCGTCATGCGTCATGCGTCATCCGTCCCCCTCACCCCCGTCCCCCTCTCCCACCAGGGGAGAGGGGAGAAGGACGCATCACGCATCACTCCTCCAGGCCACGCCGGCGGCGGTGGGCCATGAGCTCGGCCCAGATTTCGTCGGGCGGGGTGCTGGCGGTGTCGATGCTGTGCCCCAGGAACTGCTCCAACTCCGCCTTGTTCTTGTACCCAAGGCGGCGAACTTCCGTCCAGAAGCTCGTCCAGTTGCGGTCAGGTCGTCCCGGCTCCGGGGAAGGCTCGCGGGTGCGGGCGGGTTCCGAGGCCGGCTCCGGTTCGGGCGCGGGTGCTGGTGCCGGTGCGGGCGGCTCGGTCGTGCGCGTTGCCTCCGGCTGGGGTTGGACGGTCTCGGGTGGCGGCACGAGACGTGGCCGCGGGCGGCGCGACGGCTCGGTCGTCGTGACCGGGGACTGGTGCTCGACCGGGGCGTCGGCCAGCGGCTGCGGGCTACCGGTCGAGTCCTCCTCCAGGTCGAAGTCGAGGGCGAACTGGGTGCCGTAGCCCAGCGCGGCCAGCGCGCGGCCGATGGCCTTCGTTTCGGCCTTCTCGATGAAGTCCTCCCAGTCGTCGCGCGTCTCGCTGCCGTAGCCGGTGGCGGCGCCACCGCCCGGGATCTCGACCAGCGCGCGGAAGACCGCCAGCGAATCGCTCAGCGTGACATGCTCGGTGGTGATGCGGGCATCTGGATGCTCGGTGCGCAGCCATGCGAGCCGCCACTTCACGTCGAGATATTCCGCCTCCTGGCCGCGCACGCGGATGCGTCGCAGGTGCGGCCGTGGGTCGAATGAGCGGGACGGCGGTGTGGCTTGTCCGTCGCTGCCTCGCGGTCGGCTCATGTCACGTCCTCCCCACCGGGTCGGTCCACCGGGCTGATCGTCGCCGCCTGCTGATGGTACGGACAGTATACGCCACAGACGCCACCGGCCAGTGCCGACCCGGCTGAGCGTGACGGCGCGGTGGGCAGGCAGGGCAATCGTAGTGACCGGAGCGAACAGGCGCCTACGCCTGGGACTGCGCCTGCGCTTCGCGGCGCTTTCGGACGTAGCGGGCAAGGCCGGCGAGCGAGACAGCGTAGGCGGTGGCGATTTCGTACGGCTTCAGCAGGTCGGCCCCGCCGTCGAGTGCCATGATCTCGGCGTCGCCGCGCTCGCGCAGTTCAGCCAGGGCGGCCTCCTGGTCCGCGCCGTCCGTCAGGCGCACCTCGGCCCAACCGACCCACTCGCCGAGCCGGTAGAGCAGATCGTCGAGGTGCCAGTCGGGATCGTCGTAGGCCCCGAAGTGGGTTGGCAGCAGGCGGCGCGGGCGCAGGGCCCGCAGCCGGGCGATGCTGGCGCGCCAGGCGGCGGGGTCGAACTCCGGCGGCACCGTTGGGGGCCGGACGTAGGGCGCGCGGTCGAGCCGGACACCGCCGACGTCGCCGGTGAAGACGTCGCCGTTGGCTGCGTCGTAGTAGGCGAAGTGGTGGTTGGCGTGGCCGGGCGTGTCGAGCGCCGTCAGCTCCCGCCCACCGGCGCGGAACGTCTCGCCGTCCTGCAGCACCCGCACGCGGTCGGCCGGGACCGGGATCACCTCGCCCCAGAGGCGGTCCATGTCGTCGCCGTAGAGGCGGGCGGCGCTGGCGAGCAGCCGCGAGGGGTCGATCATGTGCTGCGCCCCGTTGGGGTGCACCAGGAGTTGGGCGTGCGGGATCTGCCGCAGCAGCACGCCGGATGCTCCGGCGTGGTCCAGGTGGATGTGTGTGACGGCGATCTGGGTGATCTGGTCCGGGGTGAAGCCGGCGGCTCGGATACCGGCCAGCAGCGTCTCGAGGGTGCTCGTCGCGCCCGTCTCGATCAGCGTCAGGCCGTCGTCACCGGCCAGCAGGTAGGAAGCAATGACTCCCGGGACGCCGAGGAAGTGGTGGTCGATGACCCAGAGCCCGGGGCCAAGCTGCTGTACCGTCGCGTCGGACATCGATTCCTCCCGGTCACAGAACGCCACACCGGATCGCTGCGGCCTATGGTAGCAGACGGGTGTCGGGCGCTCATTCGTCCCCGGTTCGGACGGTCAGCCCGTCGTACGCCAGCTCGACGTGCGGCGGGAGGAGCGCGCTGGTGGCGGCGTGCGACACGTCGTGCGTCATGTGGACCAGGTAGGCGCGGCGCGGCGCCACCTCCTCGATGACCGCCAGTGCCTCGTCGATGCTCAGATGGGTCGGGTGTGGCCGATGGCGCAGCGCGTTGATGACCAGGATGTCGGCGCCGCGCATCATCTCGAGCGAGGCCGGGGGGATGGTCTTCGCGTCGGTGACGTAGACGAGCGGGCCGAAGCGGAAGCCGTGTACCAGCCAGCGGCCGTGCCAGACCGGGATCGGCTGGATACGGTGCCCGAACAGGGAGAATCCTCCGGTAAACTCGTGGAGCGTCAGGTCGGGCTTCCCCCCGTAGAACGGGAACTGGTCGACGAAGGCATAGGCGAAGCGCTCGCGCAGGGTGGCGGCGGTGTCGACGTGCGCGTAAACCGGCAGGTGGCGCTGGGCGAGCTCATTGAAGCGGCGCAGGTCGTCGAAGCCGCCGACGTGGTCGGCGTGGGCGTGGGTGAAGAGGACCGCATCGACCCGCCGCAACCCGACGGCAAGGGCCTGCAGCCGTAGCTCCGTCGCCGTGTCGATCAGGACGTGATAGCCGCCGAAGCGCACGACGGCGGAGGTGCGGCTGCGCCGATCGCGGGGGTCGTCCGACGTGCAGACCGGACAGGAGCAGCCGATGATCGGGATGCCGTTGGAGGTTCCCGTCCCGAGGAATGTCAACTCCACGGTTCCGAAGGACTGCTGCTCCCACTCGTCGTGCATGAATCCCGACTCCCGCTGTGCGATCGACCGGCGCGCTCCTGTACGAACATCACAGGCACCTGGATGAACGGCCGGAAAAGACGGTACTAATGGGCGTACTCCTCGCGAGCCATCGAAAGCGCCGTCCGCTATCATCCGAGGTGGGACATTACGCTCCTACCGTACAGGCGCCCCCGAGCGGTCACGGCGACAGGATGTCGTGACGCCGGCACCCCGGAGGGAGCAGACAGCTTACCATGAGTAAGGATAGCGCGCTGCGTTCCGGTTTCATCCCCAGCCTGGTACGACGGCTTCGCGGTGGCTCCACACCCGCGCGGTCGGCTGCTGACGACGCGCGGGTGACAACCTTCCTCGCGGCGCTGCAAGAGGTGTCGGCCAAGATGAAGGCCGACCTGCCACTGCCGGACCTGATGGCCGCGCTGGCCGAGCAGTCGGTGGTGGCACTGGAGGCCGATCTGGCGCTGGTGCGGCTGACCAACCTGGACGGGGAGGGGCTGGTCGTCTCCGGGGTCCACGGGGTCGCGCCCCACCGGGTGGCCGGGCTGCTGGGGTCGTTCTCGGTGGTTACCGAGCCCTTTCGCGCGCTCTGGCCTGGCTCGCTGGCCGCATTCGATCTCCGCGGTGGCAAGCCGCCGCTGATGACGTCGGCGGAGTTCAACGAGATGGCGGAGCTGCGCATCATCCACCTGCTGGTGCTGCCGCTCCACCACCGGGGCCGGCTGGTAGGCCGGCTCGACCTCGGGCGCGTCGAGGACGTACCGTTCAGCGTCGATGACCGCGCGGCCGGGACCGTGCTCGCGGGCCTGATCGCCAGCGCCGTTGCCGGCTCCCCGGCCGGGGAGGACCGCGAGCGGCTCGCCGTGCTGGAGGCCAGCTACGAGTTCCAGCAGTCGATCCAGTACCTCTCCACCGCGGCCGAGACGCTGCAGAGCATGGTGGAGTCGATCCGGGGGATCACCGGGTGCGACCGGTGCTACGGCCTGCTCTGGCAGGAGCCCAAGCGGGAGTTCACCCCGGTTGCGGTCAGCGGGCTGGAGTCGCATCTGATGGACGCGCTCAAGGCGGCGCTGTTCTCTGCAGCACGCCTCCCCAGCCTGACCGAGGCACTGGCAGGTCCGGACCCGGTGGTGATCGAGGATGCGCAGCGGAGCCCGGTGCTCCCGGCGGAGACGAGCCGGGCGCTCGGCATCCGCTCGGCGATTCTGGTGCCGCTGCGTGGGCGCGAAGACCGCGTGCTCGGCGCACTCATGCTCGACTACACCCGGCCCGACCACCGCGTGACCGAGCAGGAGCTGACCATCGTCCGCAACACCGCCGAGCAGGCGTCCGTGGTGCTGGAGAACGCGCTGCTCTACGAGGATGTCAAGCGGACCTCGGAGAGCCTGGCGCTGGTGAACGAGATCGGGCTCGATCTGGCCACACTCAGCGACCTCGACGGGCTGTTCCGCCAGCTCCACCACCACGTCAGCTCGGTCATCGACGCCCAGCGGTTCTGCCTCGGCTTGTTGCTGCCCGACGGTGCCTCGCTGGAGTACCGCTATGCGGTGGACCAGCAACTGGCGCCGGAGACGGTGACCGTGCCGCTCGGCCACGACCCGCTGAGCTGGGTCGTCAAGGAGCAGCGGCGGGTGGTGGTGAACGCTCGCCACCCGAAGGATCGGACCGTCTGGTTCCCGCCGCTGCCGGATGTGTCCACCGGCCAGTCGATGATCGCCGTGCCGCTCCGGGTGGGACAGCGAGCGATCGGCGTCCTCTCGGCCCAGAGCGACGCGCGGGGTGCCTATACGCACCACGATGTGAACCTGTTGGTGACGGTTGGGATGCAGACGGCGGTGGCCATCGAGAACGCGCGGCTCTATATGATGGTCCAGCAGCGTGGGGAGCTGCGCGGCTACCTGCTTGACCAGATGCTGAGTCGCCAGGAGCAGGAGCGCAAGATGCTCGTCGACGACATCCACAACGACACGCTCCAGGGCCTGGCGAGCTGTCTCTACCGCATCGATCTCACCAGCCGGCGCGTGACGGAGATGCCGCCCGAGGAGACGCGCGAGGAGCTGCTGGGCGTGCGGGAGAACCTGGCGGAGAACATCGACCGGCTGCGCCGGCTGATCTTCCAGATTCGCCCGTCGACGCTTGACATCTTGGGGCTCGGTCCCGCCATCCAGGAGTACTTCTCGCAGATCGAGCAGGAGACCGGGATCCGCGCCACCCTGGACATCGAGATGGCCGACCGGCTGGAGAGCGAGCAGGAGACGATTGTCTACCGGATGGTCCAGGAGGCGCTGGAGCATGTGCGGCAGCGTCCCGGTGTGAGCCGGGTGGTGGTGCGCATCCGGGAGCGCGAGGGCAAGGTGGTCATCACCATCGCCGACGACGGGCAGGCGATGGAGCCGACGGACCTGGCCGAGCCGGTGCTGATCGGCGCGGCGGTCGGCAATCAGCAGCCGTCGGATGCGCGGGTGAACCTGCTCACACTGCAGGAGCGCGCGGCGCTGGCTGGGGGGCAGGTCCGGCTCGCCAGCCGCAACGGTGGGGGCTCGACGATCCAGATCGTTCTACCGCAACGGAGTAGTGCGTGACTCTCAAGCAACCGGTTCATCCCACTAGCACCACTGCTCAGGCGCCGGCCGTGCGCGCCACCGTCGCACCGCTACGGCCGTCCGCCGGAGCCGGGCTGGTCTACCCGTTCGAGTTGCAGGCGCGGTTGCTCGAGGCTTCGACGATCCCCGAGCTGTTCGAGCAGGCATCCACGATGCTGGCGCGCGTCCCCGGCACCATCGCGGCCTGGATCTACCAGCGGGACGCGCGGGGCACACTCGTGCTCGTGCGCCAATGGCGGGCCAGCCAGGCCGAGGTGTCGCCGCTGTCGGGCGATGAGCTCGGGGCGCTCGTCCACCAGCGCTGGATCGCCGCCCATCGGCTGGGGCATTCGGCGGCCGAGTTCGCGCGGCCGTTCGTCCCGCCCGGCTTCAGTTCCTGCCTTGTCGTGCCGATGCTGATCGGCGAGGAGTTGATCGGGGCACTGGCGGTCGAGCGTCGGGACGGCGACATCTTCCCCTACGCCCCGGAGGATGTGGTAGTTCTCGCCGCGATCGCGGCAATTACGGCCCAGTGTATGCAGACCATCGTGCTCCGCCAGCGCGTGGCTGATCTGGACCAGGCGGCTGAGACCCAGGAGGCGGTCGAGCAGGAGCGCCGCCGGATCGGCCGCGAGCTGCACGATGGGATCGTTCAGGATCTCGCCTACCTCCGGCTCAAGCTGGAGATGATGGCGCGCATCATCCCCCAGGATCCGGCGCGGGCGCAGGACGAGGCGCTGCAGATCACCGAGCAGATCAACCGCTCGATTGCCGCGCTGCGCGAGACGATCGGCGACCTGCGCCGGCCGCGTCCGCCGGCCCGTGGCCTCACCGGCCAGCTCCGTGAACTGGCGTCGCGCATGGTGGCGACGGAGACGTCGCAGCCCGAAGTCGCGCTCGCCCTGGACGAGCTGAGCGGCGTGCGGCTGGCGCCGGAGGTCGAGCGCGCGGTGGTGGGGATCGTGCGTGAGGCGCTGCAGAACATCCGGAAGCATGCCAACGCGGCAAGCGTGCGCGTCGAGGTACAGCGGCAAGCGGACGACCTGCACGTGTTGGTGGCTGACGACGGTGTGGGCATGGAGCGCGGGCCGGAGCCGTCCGAGGGGCACTTCGGCTTAGAGCAGATGCGTGAGCTGGCGGAAGATATGGGCGGCTCCTTGGAGATTGTCTCGTCGTCCGGTCGGGGGACGCGAGTCCAAGCGGTCATCCCTCTGCGTCAGTGGGCAGAGCGCCAGGAGGAGGGTCTCAGTGAGCGGTGAGCGGGTTCGCGTCGTGGTGGCCGACGACCACGATCTCTTCCGTGAGGGGCTCCGCCAGTTACTCGAGACGGTGCCGTCCGTGGAGATCGTCGGGGAGGCGGCCGATGGGCAGCAGGCTATCGAGCTGGTCGCCAATCTCGATCCCGACGTGGTGTTGATGGATATCAACATGCCGCGGATGGATGGGATACGGGCGACTGAGTTCATCGTCAAGCACTATCCGCGGACGGCGGTCGTGGTCCTGACGATGTACCAGGACGACGAGTATGCCATCCACGCGATCCGAGCCGGCGCGAAGAGCTACCTGCTCAAGAACAGCCGGTCGGAGGAGGTCATCGAAGCGATCCACGTGGCCGCCAGCGGCGGATCGACCATCGACCCTGCCCTGGCCCCGGCGCTGATGCGGGAGTACCAGCGACTGCTCACCCGGACCCCGACCAACACGCGCCAGCAACTCACGCAGCGGGAGCTGACGCTGCTACGCCTGCTCGCCAACGGCTACAACAACCGGCAGATCGCCGAACAACTCCAGCTCGCCGAGAGCACGGTCAAGAACAACCTCTCGGCGCTCTTCCAGAAGATCGGCGTGCGCGACCGGACGCAGGCGGTGCTGTTCGCGATCTCCCAGGGGCTGGTTCCCAAGCCGACGGAGAATTCCTGACGGCAGGTGCCTCGACGTCAGGAGCGCGGGCGTCTCACTCGGCCCCGGTGTTCCCCGCACAATGAGGGGATGAGAGCCGGTACAATGCCGGTTCTCGTTCGGTGGCGGGAGTGGGGCCAGGACGCCCGCGCTCTCTGGTGTTAATGAGAGGAGCTGCCAATGGAGCCACTGGCGATCGGGCGGCCGAATCCCCTGGCCGGGCGCGTGGCCCTTGTTACCGGCGTCAGCCGCAGGGCCGGGATCGGCTACGCCATCGCGATGCGCCTGGCCCAGCTCGGCGCCGACCTCTGTGTCCAGTCCTGGGTTCCGTACGACGCCGCGAGTCCCTGGGGTGCCGACCCCGGCGGGATTGATGCGGTCCTCAGCGACCTGCGCGGGACCGGGCGGCGCATCGAGCACGTCTCGGCGGACTTCACCGATCCCGCAGCTCCAGAGCGCGTCGTCGCGGCTGCGTTCGACGCCCTCGGCCACGTCGACATCCTGGTCGCCAACCATGCCTACAGCCGCATGGGCGGGCTGGAGGATCTGACCGCCGAGCAGATCGATCAGCACTTCCAGGTCAACGTGCGTGCGACGCTGTTGCTAGTGCAGGCGTGGGCCGCCCGGCACGACGATTCCCGGCCGGGAGGCCGCGTCATCCTGATGACCTCCGGGCAGCACCTCGGCCCGATGCCCGGTGAGCTAGCCTACATCGCCTCGAAGGGCGCGCTCCATCAGCTCACCCAGAGCCTGGCGGCGCACCTTGCCCCGCGAGGGATCACCGTCAACACCGTGAATCCCGGCGCGACCGACACCGGCTATGCCGATCCGGAGACGTACGCCGCTGTGCTCGCCCAGGAACCGATGGGCCGCTGGGGTCAGCCGGACGATGCCGCCCGCCTGATCGCCTGGCTGGCGACCGACGACGCCCGCTGGGTGACCGGCCAGGTCATCAACTCCACGGGCGGCGGACCGTAGCCGCGCAAGAGCCGGCACGATGCCGGCACCCCTGAGGTGCGACGAACGAGAGAGCACGCTTCCCTGTCCCGATCCCACCCGTTTGGGCGGGGTGCTGGTGTTGGCGTGGTGCTATGATTCGCGCCGGCCTGCGGGCCAGCCCCGCCGGTCGGCGTCGGCATACTGGGAGTAGGGAGTCGGATACCCGGATGTCCAAGCGCGAAGGACGGACTGGCCAGGCAACGGGGACCGCGCCGCGTGCCGCGCGCCGTCAGACGGAGGTACGCCGTGCGAACACGCAGCGGCAGCCCTGGCTCCGCTGGAGCGCGGTGGCAGCGGTTCTGCTCTTAGTGATCGCCGGAGCGGCGTGGTGGTTCGCTGGTCGCGGCGACAGTGTCGCGCTCTACCGGTTCGATACGCTCGACTTCCACTCTCTGGCGTTCGATCCGACCGACTCGCAAACCCTGTACTTCGGCCACCATCAGGGGATGAAGATGAGCCGGGATGGTGGCAAGACGTGGCAGGATACGGTGGTGCGCGATGTCGACGTGATGCAACTCGGTATCCCCGTGAGCGACCCACGGCATCGCTATCTGGCGGGCCACGGTCTGTTCGTCTTCAGCCGCGACGGAGGTGCCACCTGGGAGCAGCCGGCCACGAACCTGCCCGACTACGACCTGCACGGCTTCGCCGTCGCCCCGTCGGACCCGCTCCGGCTCTACACCTTCGCCGTCGGGGTGTTCGCGCTGTTCACCAGCGCGGATGGCGGGCTGACCTGGGAACAAATCCCGCTGCCGCCGGGCGACGTGGCAGGGATGTTGCCGCTGGCGGTCGCGCCGGACGACCCGCTGCATGTCTACGCGGCCGTCGACGACGTGGTCGCCGAGAGCCGCGACGGTGGCAAGACGTGGGAGACTGTCCCCGGCCCCGGCGCGATGATCATGTCGCTCGCGGCGAGCATCACCACTCCGGGCGTGCTCTATGCCGGCACCGACGATGGCGTCTGGGTCCGCTCGGCGGACGGAACCTGGGAACGGCTGCCGCTGACGCCCGAAGGGGTGGTGATGGCGGTTGCCGTCAGCGCCGACGGGCCGGAGCAGGTGGCCGTGGTCGATCAGGAGGGTTACTTCTACTGGAGCAGCGACGGCGGCCGGACGTGGGGCGAAGCTGGGGCGTAATCCCCGAATTTGTGGCATTGAGGCTGCAATTGGAGCGAGTTCAGGTTATAGTTATCCGGGCATAGGGCCCGGAACCCAACCTGGCGAGAGGTATGATTCTGGCCCGGTAGAGGTCGGGTCAGAGAAGGGAGGCTCTTGTGAAGGTATGGTCCCGCGGCATCGCTAGAGTGACGGTGCTGGTGGCAGCAGCGGCGCTGCTGATGCTCGCTCTGGCGGCATGTGGAGGTGGAGACGACAACGGGGGCAACGGCGGCGGCGACGGCGCGCCGGCCGGGGCGATCACGGTCAACATGACCGAGTTCAAGTTCGAGCCTGCTACCATCGAGGTCCAGACCGGCGAGATCACGTTCAACCTGGTCAACGACGGCACCGTCGACCACGACATGCACATCGAGATCCCGGGCAACCCGCAGACCTCGGAACTGGTCGGCCCGGGCGAGTCGGCCACGTTCACCGTGACGATCAACGAGCCGGGCGAGTACGAGATCTGGTGCACCGTCCCCGGACACCGCGAGTCCGGCATGGAGGGCACGCTGAAGGTCACGGGCTAGTCCCGGATCGCAACGCGACCTCGATCAACCACCGGGTGGGCGCGCGCCCACCCGGTTTTCTGTGCCTGCGTGAGGCGTACTCGGTACTGGGATGCCTTCAGCGTGGTGCGTTGTGCGTCGGGGCGCGCGCTGGCACTGAGACACCGAAATGCGGGTGATCGCTTGTTTGCGTTGTATCCTGCGCGTGTTGTCGTGTCAGGCTGCGTTTTTTCGTGTCACCGCTGTGTTCGTTTTCGTGTCATCCTGAGCGCGCAGGATGGCTCAGGATGACATGCCAGCGTGTCGACCTGTATTCATGAGCGGGGCCGTGGTGGCTCGCCCGCGGGAGTTGCGGAGCTACTGAGGGGGGAGTCCGGATGAGCAGGAGCGCCGGCCTTGGGCCGGCGCTCCGCTGTGCTTGCTACGGGAGGTAGTGTTCCGGGTTCTCCCAGACGCCGTTCCGCTGGACGG
>Ga0207873_1001337_pt1 | contig 24011 bp, 12 predicted proteins | sample BGWIniCompost_FD_187373 | JGI IMG/M metagenome (GOLD analysis project Ga0207873, IMG submission 187373) | Cellulose adapted compost microbial communities from Newby Island Compost Facility, Milpitas, CA, USA - BGW Initial Compost (SPAdes)... ...
ACCCTCTTGAATTCCACCATCGGATAGAGGATCAAACACTGCTCGAAACCGCGCCTGATCACCAGCTCATTGCTCCCTTCCGGAAGCTGAGCCTTGATCTTCGCCGGCAGTATCAGCCTGCCTTTCGAGTCAAGTTTCGCCTCGTATTCGTAGGTGAAAAAGGTCATGTGACGTAGTGGTTGCCATGCTTTCTCCAAACAAACTTAAGCAAAAATGCTCCACTTTCAACCACTTTGCTCCACTTTTTTGCATTTCACGGCACGACAGGGCCGTTTCCGTCCACGGAACGTCTTTTCCGGCCGCTCAACGGCAAATTGCTGGTTTCAAAAAGGCGGGGAAAAAAGGCTCAATCGTGGCGTTTCATTCGTTTGTGGGCCACGAGAACCACTCCCGCAGGCAAGCGATGACCGAACCGCACGCGTACCTGGAGCGGCCAAGTCCAAATCAATTGTTGCATTTTTGTGTTGGGATTACTGTAAAAACCGATCAAATGAGGGTATTGCTTGCCGCGGGACTCGCCCTGCTATTCTGGGGTTGTCAACAATCCGCTAACGAAGTGAAACAGGGTGTATGGAGGGGTGTGCTCCGGCTTCAGGGTCAGGAATTGGCATTCAACTTTGCCATCCGCCAGGATTCAGCGGGTTCCTATGACGCCTTTATTAAGAATGGAAGCGAAAACCTCCACCTCGATGAGGTCTACTTACGCGACGACTCCCTCGTGATGCGGCTGCACATCTTTGACGCCGAACTCAAGGCTGCCGTCGACGGCGACAGCCTGAAGGGATTCTATATCAAGAACTACGAGAAAAACTACCGGATACCCTTTGTAGCAGCCTATGACCAGGACTACCGTTTCGCCCCAGTAAACGACGAACCGCACAGCGACTTCAGCGGAACCTACCGGGTGACTTTCAAAGACGGAGAGCGCCTCATTCCCGCCATAGGAATATTCGAGCACAAAGCTGGTAATATTATAGAGGGCACCTTCATGCTTCCCACCGGCGACTATCGTTTCCTCGAAGGAAGTGTAGAAGGTAACCAAATGATACTCAGCACGTTTGACGGAAACCACGCCTACCTTTTCAAGGCGACAAAGACGAGTGATTCAACCCTGACGGGTGACTTCTGGTCAGGCAAGACACTTCACAGGCAGTGGACAGCCACACTTGATCCCGAAGCTACCCTCCCCGATCCGGAGGGATTGACCGTTATGCGTGAAGGATTTACGACCATAGACGTGAGCTTTCCCGACCTCGAAGGCCGCCCGGTCAACCCTACCGACGAGAAATACCGCAACAAGGTCGTCATCCTTCAACTGTTCGGAACCTGGTGTCCCAACTGCATGGACGAGACGAAATTCCTGGTCGAGTGGTATGAGCGCAACAAACACCGCGATGTGGCCATTATTGGGCTGGCCTTTGAAACCAGTCCCGACTTTGAATACGCCCGCGAACGCGTATCGCGTATGGCCAAACGTCTTGGCGTGACCTACGATCTTGTAATCGCCGGAACGCGCGATAAGGAAGGTGCATCGAAGGCACTGCCGATGCTGAGCAGTGTCAGCGCTTTCCCGACGACTATATTTATTGGTCGCGATGGGCAAGTAAGAAAGATTCATACCGGCTTCACCGGACCAGGAACCGGCACGTACTACGAGGAGTTTGTGCAGGAATTCGATGAATATGTAAATGAACTTTTAAGCGAAGACATCGCTTCCCGTAGGTAATGAAACTTTACACTGACCATACCGACACGATTACCACGCCGGCAAAGACCACACCCGATACCAAAGGCGTGCGCGTGGTTGTAGGCCTCTCCGGTGGCGTCGACTCAAGTGTTGCCGCCTACCTGCTGAAGGAACAAGGCTACGACGTCGTCGGGATTTTTATGAAAAACTGGCACGACGACTCTGTTACGATCAGTAAGGAATGCCCGTGGCTGGACGACAGCAATGACGCCATGATCGTAGCCCAACACCTGGGAATCCCCTTTCAGGCTATCGATCTCAGCGAGCCATACAAGGAACGCATTGTCGACTACATGTTCCGTGAATACCAGCGTGGACGTACACCCAATCCGGATGTCCTGTGCAACCGCGAGATCAAGTTCGATATCTTTCTTAACACCGCACTGAAACTCGGCGCACAGTTTGTCGCTACCGGTCACTATGCACGCAAGGCATCCACTATTGTGAACGGTCAGACCGTGTACCAGCTGCTCGCGGGAAAAGACGGCAATAAGGACCAAAGCTATTTCCTCTGTCAGCTCACGCAGGAACAGCTCTCGCGTTCCTTGTTTCCACTCGGCGAATTGAGCAAGCCCGAAGTACGGGCGATCGCTGCACGCATCGGACTGATTACGGCGGGCAAGAAAGATTCGCAAGGGCTGTGCTTTATCGGTAAAGTCCACCTTCCCGAATTTCTCCAGCAACGGCTCAAGCCTAAGAAGGGTGATGTGGTGGAAATACCCGCCGACAGCGACATCTTCAAACGCAGCGATGACGGAACGCCGGAAGAATTATCACGTCCCTATGCGCTGACACCTCAGGCAGGCAAAGTAGTTGGCGAACACAACGGCGCACATTACTATACGATCGGTCAACGACGCGGACTTAACATCGGTGGATTTCCCGAACCACTTTTCATTATCGGGACAGACACCGACAAAAACATTGTGTATGCAGGCATGGGAGAAGACCACCCCGGTTTGTTCCGCAGAGGATTGTTCGTACGCGACAGTGATGTGCACTGGATAAGGCCAGACCACGCCCTTGCCGTCGATGAAAGTGAAAGATATCTGGCGCGCATCCGGTATCGTCAACCGCTTGAATGGTGTACGCTGTATAGGAAAGCCGAAGGTCTGTATGTGATTTTCGATGAACCTCAGCGCGGCGTCACGCCCGGACAGTTTGTGGCCTGGTATGACGGAGAGGAGTTGATAGGATCTGGAGTTATTGATTAAGAACCTCAGAATGGATAACCTACAGCGATATTAAATACCAGGTTATCGTGTCTCCAGTCGCTATCTGACAATCTCACGTCACGAATTACCCAACGCTTCCCGTCTTCGAGCCAGGGTTTTCGCAATGGTATTCCCACATCGAAGCGCAGTATGAAGAATTGAAAATCGAGGCGTAGGCCAAGACCGGTCCCGACGGCTAACTCCTGGAGGAATGTATCCCAATGGAATTCTCCTCCGGGGCGTTGGGGGTCTTCCGTCAATAGCCATATGTTGCCCGCATCGAGGAACACTGCACCCTTCAGAAAGCGTACGATGTCGAACCGGTATTCGATGTTACCTTCCACCTTGATGTCACCACGTTGGTCGATGAATTGAATTTCTTCTGAGTTCGTTGGTGGCAGCACAGTTCCGGGTCCTATGGAACGAGCCGGAAACGCGCGGATGCTGTTGGTGCCGCCCGTTGAAAATTGTTTGACGTAGGGCAACTGACTCGAGTTGCCATAAGGGTAGCCGGCACCGGTTGCGAGACGAAAGACAAGGCGGTTCTTGCGATCAAGAGCCCAATAGTACCGGAAATCAACATCGCCCAGCGCAAACTGTGAGAAAGGTTGCCCAAAGATCACTCCTACCGTATCCTCTGCATCCCGGCTTCCCTTTGATATCCAGTTCGCGAGATTTCCAGCCAGGTTTACATTGGCATTGAAAAAGAAATGTGAACGACGCTGCGTCCGCGAACCATACAGGATCGCACCCGGATCCTGCAACTGCGTATTGAGTTGGAATGAATAGCGCATTCCGGCGATAAACTGGTCCTGGAATGAGTTGCTGAGGTAAGGATTGTCCGCGAGAAGGTCTTCAAATTCCTGCGACTTCTGGCTTACGCGAACATAGTTAAGGTCGATAGGATACAGCTGGTGATTTTTTGTAGTAGTCTCACGCCAGCTATATCCCGCCGCCGCGTTAAAAGAGTTCAACTGAAAGTAACCGATGCGTCGTTGGAAGGTAGTGCGGAACATGAAGTTTGTATGCGGAATAAACTTCGTTGAGTAGTACGTGATCCTGATGGGGGAAATCATGCGCGGCACGGAAAGACTGGTTTCCGTAAAGAGTTCGAAGGCGGTCAGCGGTTCAGGTGCCTGCCGATTGATCTGAACTTCATACGACCCACTTACCTTGAATTGAAACTGCTCCGCACCCCCCAGGAAGTTTCGATTCGTAAACGTTGCGCTCACACCTGGACCGACGAAGTTGTTTGACTTACTGACTCCCTGTATTTCGAGTCGTAAGGATTTCTTTAGGAGGGGCGTCAGAAAGATCGTCGCATCCAGAAGAGAATCGCCGGCCTCCCGATAACGGATGTTCACGAATTTGAACGTGCCCAATCCCATCAGGTGACTGATGGTGAAGTTATGCATGGTACGCGAATACAACTCGCCCTGTCGGAGGTTGATCACATCGGTAAGCACATGTGGCCTGAAAGCCCCCTCGGTACTTACATACCGGTAGTTTCCCACGCGTATTGTATCGCCTGAAACCGCAGCGGAATCCGATCCCGTCTCCCACACTGAGAAGTCATTAATGACGTCGACATTTCTGAGCTTATAAGGTCGTTTAGCTTTTTGCGGAACCTCCGGTGCGTATGTGAGCCTGAGATCGACCTTTCGTCCGCCAACCGTAGTATCAGCTTCGAACAGAAGATGGCGGTCGTCAAAGTAGTAGTAGCCGTAATCTTCGAGGCGCATTTCTATCCGCGAACGTTCGTCAGACAGTCTTTGAAGGTCGTATCGTTGTCCCACTCTCAGGAACGTTTCCCGCATCACCTCGGCGCTGTCGCGGAAGATGCGGTCGTGGGGAATCTCGATGTTTCGAATCCTGAATGGCGGAAACAACTCAACATCATAGATCACATAAGCCTTCTTGCGTTTTCTTTCGACAGACGATTGAACATGCGACTCGAAGTATCCGCGGTTGAACAGGTTACCCTGCAAAATATCGGCAGTCAGTTCAGGTTTAGCATCGGACAGCAACACAGGTTCAGTACCGAATTTCTTGCGTATCCAGGCTCCCAGTCCTTTCGACTTCTTTCCCGTCACGTAATAAATCCACACGCCCGGTCGCGACCCGAGTATCGTCCCGTTAGGCTTTGGCGTTATCATTTCCTCAAGCTCGGACTTCAACGCTTTGCGTTTGCCGACGTTGCCATTGCGATGGAATACGATGTCGGCACCAGCATAAAAGCTTTCGCCCTCAGCGAGAAACTTGTTGGCCGTACATGACGATAGCATGACTCCTGTAAGAATCAGGAGTATAATCGGGATCAAACACTGCCCGTTTGCTCGCCTATTTTTGTCCCGTGTCATTCGCCTTGAATAACTCTCGCAGAGAATTGTAGTCTTTAATATATATGAGTCCGACTCCTGCCTCCTTCAACTCACCGTCGATCATGTCGTAATCACTTGCGTAAAATCCATTGATTCTGAACCGTCCGTCTTCCGTCAGCTTGTATTCCAGGGCCAGGTCACCAATGTAATCGGAAGCGTTTCCCTGTCGGCTACCCCCTTCAATGTCGACATTGCCCGCAAGCTTCACCACAAGGCGGTCGTCCAGCAGGCGCTTGGATACGCCGAGCTGGAGCTGTGTATACTCGGAGGATCTTCCATCATTATATTCCGAACCGGATTGCAGATCGAACGTAAGTTCCACACCCTTGATCTGTTCGGCCATGCGATTGAGCTGGTCTGACAGCATCCTGTTAACGCTCGTTCGTGCCGCTGCGCTGAGGGTTCCCCCGCTCTGACTTTCAAACGGATTGTCGGATACAAAACGCTGGAGGATAAGCAATGCAAAGACTTGTTTGTTGAGGTCCTGTTCCCTGGTGTTGATATCCTGGATTCTGGCATAAACGCTTCCCCCGGCGGCGCCGCGTTGTTGCTCGGGCATATCCAGTCGGAAGGAAATTTCCGGTCTTAATAATTCACCGCGAATCATGAGGTATACCTGGAATGGCAGCCGTGCACGGTAAGCCTCCATGTTGGTTCCATCTGAGGCCTGGGAGGTAAACAGATCAATTGGTGCCGCGTCGATCCGGTTCAGCGCGGTGATGTTTAGTTCAGCGTTCATGGGTTCGCCGTTCCAGACGATGGAGCTGCCCGACTCTATTTCAAATTCTCGTCTTACAAGTTTGTAGAACGTAAATTCATATGAACCCTTCGTAAGTTCATATCGTCCGGCAAGGCTGACATTCCCTGTTTCGTCGATGTCGAGCGTTAAGGTCGCGTTACCGTTGACTCTCAGCTGATCGCCTGTCACAGGATCCATTACGATCGTAAACGTTTCTTTGTCGTTCAGTTCAACACGCGCGGTAAGTGCGATCCCCTGGAACGGCGCCCGGCTCACCAGCGTATCGAGACCTTTTTCAAGTTCAGCCATGTGTTCGGGCTTATCCCTATCGACAAAGGTGACAAGGCCTTTCGACTGCATCACACCTGCCTCGCTTTGTGGCACAATGAATGTGAAGGTGCTTTGATCACCCAGGCTAATGGTCATATCAATTTCCGGACGCTCAAGCGTACCGCCTACGCGCGCATTGGTATTCAGCCAGACGCTACCATAGAACAGTTCGTTATCGCCTTCTTTTGTATTTAACAGCTGAAAGTTTCGCGCTACGGTCGTGAGATTGAGGCGGTATTGTCCATTCGCGTCTCCTGTCATCCCGCCGTTGAAGGTCAGCACGTTGTTTTGCTGATCGCGAATGGTAAAGTTGTCCAGCGAGATTGTCCGATCCCGGAATCTTATCGTCTCGTTGTCGAGCCTTACAGGGATTTTTGTGTAAGCGGGCAGCGCCTCGGCGTTCTGCAATGTCAGTGATCCTCTGATGGATGGCTCGGAAGTGGAGCCGCTGATGGAAAGATCCGCTTTGAGTGTTCCTTTGAGTCCGCTTACGTATTCCGTGAGGAAGGGTTGAACGGTTGCCAGAGATAAAGCGCTGATATTGGCATCGAGCGTCAGTTGCTGGTCAGGTCCGGACTGGACGCGACCGGCGACGTTCATGGAAAGTCCAGGCCCTTCACCTGACGCATCAAGCACTGTCAACGTCGGTTCGGGCTGATCAACAGTCACCTTCAGGTCGCCCAAGGTTTCATTACCTGCCGCAAGATTGGAAAGCGTTATTTCGGCTTGCAGGGGACCACGCGTGGTATCGTTCAATATGTTAATGTCACCATCGAGCGTTCCTCGCATTACCGTATCAGCGAACGCTGCACTGATGAGCGTTTCAACTCTCAGCTTTTCGAGCGATATATTCAATGCCCCCTGCTCACCGACGGGGGCGTTGATGCTAATACGTTGCTGTTCGTGAGTCAGGTCAAGATGCTGCGCGGCGAAGCCCGACCTACCAATGCGAATTACATTGTTATCCGGAACTGACCAGGCATCGTAGTTGAGAATAAGATTTTCCGGATCCAGGCTAAAGGCATAAGCGTCCTCAAGACTCCGGAAGACACCGCGAACAACGTACCGTTCCTCTGCTGCTGAATCATACAGTGCGATTCCCGTTTCGATGGAATCGCCCGCCACCGTGCCGTCGAACAGAACCGAAGGAATGCGAAGGCTTCCCGTCAGAATATCGTCTGCTGAAAATTTGTATTCAAGACTTCGCCTTCCGGAGTTGGCCGTGAGCTTGAGGTTGCGGGCAGCAAAGTCGGTATGCACCAGTTCGTTGATATCAACGACAAGATCCAGCCGTTGATCTTCGCTGTCGAACGATCCCTTGATCTCTCCTATCTCGATGCGCTCAAGATCGGGCATCAATACTTCTGTTAAAATATATGTGTTGCGTAAGTCGATGGAGAATTCGAAGTTCTGGGATTCGGTCGTCGCCGTATCGCCCTCAAGAGAATAGTAATGGCTGAAGTGGGATCGCAACACTGACGGCAAGCTGAGAAGGTCAAATGATCCTTCAAATCGCGCTTGAATGAAGTCCGAGTCGATGTTAAGCGAAGCCTTGCCCTCTTCAGTGAGTGAGGCAACGAGCAACGAGTCGACGCGATACACCCTTTCGCCGTTGTTGAATGCAGCGTCGTGAATGGCCAGGTCGCCGTTAAGGTTTTTCGGGTCAGCATTGTCCAGGTCGACGGAAAGTTTCAGAGCCACTTTCAGAGGACGGTTGAGCAGGTTGAGCGCCTGCAGATCTACCTGGCGGAGATCCAGGTCGAAGTGGTAGGCCTTCTCCTGGGAGGTGTAACTGTAGTCCAGGTCGCCCCTGAGTTCAAATGAAAGATTCGGATCGTCCATTGACGCATAACCATTGAAAATGGACTGCTTCACGGAGCCGTCGATAACAAGGTCGCGATACACGTAATCGTTGAAACCAAATTCGTTGACGGTAACGCGAGCGTATGCGTCAATGTCATCCAGGGATAAGCCCGCGCCTTCCACGGTACCTCTGAGATCAACGATGCCCAGTTTATCGTTGTCAAGCAGTCGACCAAGTTGAAATTGTGAGATATCCAGGCTTCCGCGATAGGTGTGTATTTGGAATTTTTCATCGAGATGAAGTACCGCATCAGTTTCAACCAAACCCATATCTGACTCAAGCGTCGCACGCATTGCCGGATTGCCCAGGGTCCCCGAAAACACGCCTCTCAAAGCAATTTGTTGGGGGAGCACAAACGACTTTGGCAAGAGCGAATCGGGAAGCAACGTGGAGAGGTCGGTTGCCGTGGTTTGAAGTTCCTGGAGTTCCACGTCAAAACTCAGCGCATTCTTATCCGAGATGTTTTGAAGTGTTCCCCGTGCCGCGACGTGTGTGTCGTTCAGGGCGTTTATTGAAAACTTTTCCAAATCCAGGTTGTTCGTCTTGCCCGTAGCGATCGCTTCGAATCGGACCTGACCCGTATCCGGCAGTGCGAGCGGCAGTGTTGGGACCAGCAGATTGATATCGCGCATGCCGACATATGACTCTGGTGCGTTGAGCGAGAACTCAAGCTGGTCAAGGTTCTCGGCGATAGAAGACAAGGAAGGGTAACGAGCGTCCATTGATACCCTGACGCGGCTGTTTGGAGTCTCAAGGTCGAGGTTGTCAACGGAAGTATGCACGCTGTCGGCAGTGAGTACTGCAGTCAGATTATTCAGGCGAAATCCACCGGACTCGTGAAAGCCCAGGCGATCAATGTTTGCGGCATAGCGCGTTGGCGAGACCGCCACATTGGAGATGTCCGCTTCAAGTCGCGTAACCCAAAGGTGATTGGGATCGAGGCCTGGAGTTCGTTCGGATGTAAAGTCATGATATTGCAATGCGTTGTCTTCCAATGTAAGGCGATCAAGTTCAAAGGACCATGTTTCATCGGTCGCTTGAGTTTCGCCCACGGAATCAAAGGCTTCGACGGTATCCCTTGGTACATGCTGATGGTATGCAATAAAACTCCGTTCGAGGTGAAAGGCGTCAACGGCAATCCGCGGTCCCACCATGTCGACGTCGGGCTCGCTAATGTGCAGCATCCCAACATCAAAATTCAATTCACTTCCCGACTGCTCATCACGAAACCGGATCTGGCTTTCCTTGATATCAATGGTACTGGCTGTCAGACTGAGGGGCGTATTGGGCTCGGTCTCTTCACTGTCCACGCTGGCTGTATCCGGAGCGCTCCCTTGGCGCAATGCCATGTCTCCTCGCAAGCCATCGATATCAACGCTGGATAGGGAGATCAAGCCCCCGGTCAGGTCGAAGTTGCGCGCGCGGGCCTGCAAACTCTTGACTATCACGTCGATGAAAATTCCGGAATAATGATCGTCGTACCGCACATCTATCTTTTCCAGTGTCACACCGCGAATGGTGAAGTCCCATGGTTTGGATGGGGAATCTTGTGGAGATTCTTCACCAGCGAGGGAGTCCAGCATGAACTGAAAATTGAAATCTCCGTCGGGGCCGCGCGTCACCTGTCCCCTGATGTCGGTCAGTCCCACATCGTTGAGTTGGATTCTGTGGGAAAGAAGGCCAATCAGGTCCGCGTCAACGGAGATGCGGCCGGCATATAAGAGCGTATCCTGTTGGGGGTTCGCCACCAACAGGTTTTCCATTACAATGCGTTTTGGGAAGGATATCAGGATTCTGTCCAGGGAAATTTCGGCGCCGGTGGTTTCTTTTAATGATAATACCACGCGCTGAACGATCTTATTCTGGACTGCCGGAATTCGAATAATGAGGACCAGAAAAAGGATCAGTGCAATGATTCCAAGCCATATCCATCCGAAAACCCGAATTGCCTTCAGGACGGTTCTCTTGAATGCGCTGCGCTTTTCCTGCATGGATGAGTTTATCCAAAACGTTGTTACATCCGGCTAGAGGGATGTGTGGGTAATTTCGTCCCTTTTCCGCCAATTTACCGGATGCATTCTCAAAATTTTGAGTCTGCAATTACATTGCCGGATTTGAGATTTTGCCAGGTTCAGCTTGTACGCAGTACGTTATCCCCTCCAAAACGACATTTCGTCTCCGCTTATCAGCACTTCACCTGTTTTTCTAAGCGCGAACACAAGGTTCTTAGTCCCGGCGCGTTTTGATGTCGTAGTTTAATTTTTCAGGATCCCGCAGCATCTGCAGCACCTGCCACACAAGGTGTATCGTCCGCCGGCCGGGGAAGCGAGGGCGGACTGCAGATGCGGGGATTCTTTTCAGTGGGCACAACTATGTGTCCTACTGTTTTCTGTTGTGCCTTATGTGGTTCCGTCATATCAGACTTGCCGGGGCGGTTCAACTTTCCTACTTTCCGGGACCATTATTCAGTAACCCATGAACTCCCGGAGACGATTCATCAAACATGCTGCAGTTGGAAGCGCGATGGCGCTTAGCCTGCCCGATATCGTGGCTGCGGCCATTCCCAACAACATTGCAAAAGTTCGCCTCAGGCAGGAAGCGACGATCTTGTTCCAGGGCGACTCAATCACGGACGCGGGAAGGAACCGGGATATCAAGGAACCAAATAACAGCAGCGCGCTCGGAAGAGGATATGCATTTCTCGCTGCCGCGGAACTCCTTCATAACTTTGCCTCTCTGAAATTAAACATTCACAATCGCGGGATTAGCGGTAATAAAGTGTATCAGCTCGCCGAACGTTGGGAGGAAGATTGTTTAAAAATAAAGCCTGATGTGCTTAGCATCCTGATTGGCGTGAACGACTATTGGCACAAAAGAAACGGTAACTACGATGGTACCGTAGCCACCTACCGGAACGACTACATGGCGTTGATAGAACGCACGAAGAAGGCGCTTCCGAATGTTACTTTGATCATATGCGAGCCCTTTGCCATTCCTGGCACCAAGGCCGTCGACAATACATGGTTCCCGGAATTTAACGAATATCAAACCGCGGCACGTGAGGTGGCGGATCGCTTTGATGCAGTATTCATTCCCTTTCAGTCTGTTTTCGACAAGGCAATGGAAAAAGCTCCGGGCGACTATTGGGCACCTGACGGCGTGCATCCATCCATTGCTGGCGCGCAATTGATGGCTACGACGTGGATGCAGATTGTGGCTCGTTGAAGGCCCCGTCGGAACATGATAAGCGTCCGTCCATACAAGATTTTTTCCATTCAAACGATTGCAGATAGAATGAATGGGCTTAGCACATATGCTTTGCCAAACAAGCCGTACCTCAAAAGTACGCTTGAACTCCAAACTTGATCCAAAACACAACCCATCACCTATGAAAAGGACTCTGATTTTTTCCGCATTGATCCTGCTTTCGGGTTTTGCTGCGACTGCGCAGCAGATCTCGAGAGAAGAGCTCATTTTCCTCACGCCTGAGTGGAAGGGAGAACGGTTCCCTGACGGGCGTCCGAAAGTTCCTGATGACTTGCTAACGCGACTCAAGCTGGTGACCCTGGAAGAAGCGTGGGCCGTACTGCGGGGTCACAACTACAACCATCAGTATGAAGACGGATGGATCATGATCAATCCGGATAGCGTGCTCGTGGGACGCGCTGTGACGGCTACGTTCGTTCCTGGCCGGCCTGACATTCATCGCGTCATCGATAAGAAAGGGCACGAAAAAGATGGACGCGTGAAGTCGCAAAACTCCTGGCCCATCGACATGCTGGTGAAAGGCGACGTTTACGTTGTTGATCAGTTTGGTGCGCATGAGGATGGCCCTACTATTGGCGATAACCTCGGCAATTCCATTTATGCAAAAACCGGAAACGGCATTGTATACAATGGCGCTGTGCGCGACATAAACGGCCTCAAGGAAATAGGGGGATTCACTTCATTTTTCAGATCCTATCACCCCTCGCATCACCTGAACAATCCTGATGGGCGGTTGAATACTACGCTCATTGGCATCAACACACCGACTCGCATCGGCAAGGCAACAGTCATGCCGGGCGACGTGGTGCTGGGCCGAGATGGCGGCGTAATTTTTATACCGCCTCACCTGGTTGAGCAGGTTGTAAAGACGTCTGAAATAGTGCGGTTGCGGGATATGTTTGGCCATCAGCGCCTCCGTGAGCAGAAGTACACGCCGGGCCAGATCGATTCGCGCTGGTCGGAAGAAATTGAGAGGGACTTCTCGCAATGGCTCAACGATCACATCGACAAACTTCCTGTTCCCAAGGAACAAATTCAGGAGTATTTAAAAACGCGCACCTGGTAATTGAATTGATCCGAATATCTAAATCAACCCAATCGTGAAAAAAGCACACACTTCAACATCACGGCGGTCCTTTCTAATGAAAAGCGCCCTGGCCGCTGGCGCATTGTCTCCCTTTGCCTCATGGGGAAAGGGCTATGAAGAAGCAATTGATCGCGCCCCGAAGATGTCGGCGCCCAGCGACCTGAAAATTACAGACATCAAATGCGGATACATCCGCAATGGGCATAGTTTGTTCGTAAAGATTTACACCAACCAGGACATATGGGGTTGCGGAGAAGGTGTTGATGCGACACCCGGTACGTATCACCTTGTCAAGATGCTGGGTCGCAGGATCCAGGGACGCAGCCCGCTCAACGTGCACAGGCTGTTTGAAGACCTTCGGCGGAGTGGTTTCTTCGAAGGCGCGCAGTCTGGTATGTACGTGGCAGTGTTGTCAGCGATCGAATCTGCGCTGTGGGATCTTGCGGGGAAAGCATTGAACGTCCCGGTTTATCAATTGCTTGGCGGTAAGTTCCGCGACAAGATACGCGTGTATTGCGACACCGCGCTCTATCAAGCCCGCCTCCCCTCTCCCAAGGATTTTGCGGAAAACGCTAAGCGGGCAAAGGAGATGGGCTTTACTGCGGTAAAATTCGACCTGGACCAATTCAATGATCCTAACAAGTACGATCGGTACAACTGGACCGCCAGCCCTGCTGAAATCCAGCGCATGGTAGATCAGATAGCCGCTGCCCGCGAAGCCGTTGGTCCGAAGATCGATATCTGTGCCGACATGCATGGTCGCTATGATGCACCTACCGGACAAATAGTAGCCAAGCGGCTTGAACCTTACAACCTGATGTGGCTGGAGGAACCAATTCCGGCAGAAAATCCTGAAGCGTACAAGATCATTGCCGACTCAACAAGCACTCCAATCTGTGCGGGTGAAAACCTTTACCTCGCTTATGGATTCCGTCGCCTGCTGGAGATCGGTGCGGTCGACATCATTATGCCGGATCTGCAAAAAGCGGGTGGACTCGGCGAAGGTCAGCGCATCGCCAACCTGGCGAACCTTTACTACGTTCCTTTCGCACCGCACATGGTGGCTTCGTTCCTTGGCGCGATGGCATCGTGCCACGTTTGCGCATCCGTTCCGAACTTCATGATCCTTGAATGGCAGATTTACTTCCATGACAATCCTATGTTCAAGGAAATCGTGACTTACGATGGTGAAATGATCAAAGACGGATTTATTCCCTTATCAGAAAAACCCGGCATTGGCGTGGAGATCAACGAGGAAGGCATGAAGAAGTACGCCACCGAGGGTGTTCCGTTCTTCGAATAGTATCCCTGGATTAAACTACAGATCAGAGGGCACCCTTTCATGGTGCCCTCTGTCGTTTAGCATCATCCTCAACGCCATTGAGGATTCCCGTTATTTGCACTAAATTTCCGCCACAAGCGGGAGTAGCTCAGTTGGTAGAGCGGCAGCTTCCCAAGCTGCAGGTCGCGGGTTCGAGACCCGTTTCCCGCTCTCTTTTTCCCGCCTTTATACCCGGCGATTTGTGTACTGACTACATTTTTCTCGCGCAATCGTTTGAAGTCCGACAATAAGTTTTAATATTCGGTTACAGGAACCCCTGAACCTGATGCTTGCGATCGAGCCCAGCAACCGAGCCGCCGTGTCCCCTTTCCGACCCGCCCCAGACAATCCGGGATTTGTCGACGAGTCTGTACTGTGGGACAGCTTCAAAAAGGGCAACGATCTTGCCTTTACCACCCTGTACCGCAAATACGTGCAGCGTCTCTATAATTATGGCATGCACACGTGCCGGGATAAGGAGTTGGTTTGCGATTGCCTGCAGGAGTTGTTTGCCCGGCTCTGGGATCGCAGGGAAACCGTAAGCGCCGTAGGATCCGTCAACTTTTACCTTTTCAAGTCTTTCCGCCGCCTGCTGATGTCGAAGATTCTTGCTCGCAAGCGGTTTACTTCCATTCTGGCGGGTCAGACTTCCCTGTTCGATTTCATGCCTTCGGTCGAGGATGGGTTGATTGACGCAGAGGCGAGAAAAATTCAGTCCGAGCACCTGCAGCGGTGCATTAAGGCATTGACGCGCCGTCAACGCGAGGCGCTGTTTCTCAGGTTTTTCAATGATTTAAGCTACCATGAGGTGGCGGCCATCATGGAAATACGGGTCGATTCCGTATACAACATCATTTCCAAAGCCATCGACACCTTGCGCCGAAAAATGAGGATGCCGGTGCCCTTTGTCTTCCTATTGACACTGCTGCTCTGCTGATTTTGTAAAAAAGTCCCGAAAAATCGATGAGAAATCGATTGCGCCACGCTCTTTAAAGAGCGTACAACCCCGCAACCGTGAAGGACTACGTACATTTTTGCGTCAACGACTTCGTAATGGACGCTTACTTTCAGGATTGGGTGAAGAATCCAACACCTGACTCCGACGCGTTCTGGCGTGCATGGATGGCAGCGCATCCCCAGAAAGTCGCCGAAATCGAAGAGGCGCGATACATCCTAAAGCAACTGACATTCCCCAAACACAGGCTATCAGAAGCAGAAGTAGCAGGGCTGTGGACAAGAATCAGGACTGTTCCTGTCCACCATACGACCAGGGCCACACAAAGATTCCTTCGATGGGGAGTCGCCGCGGCAGTTATCCTCGTGGGTGCTGTAGTGTACGCTCTGACCTCTCCCGCCGAGCTTGTCACTTACGAAACAGCATTTGGACAAACACGGTCGATAACCCTGCCCGACGGATCTTCCGTCACGCTGAATGCCAACTCAAAACTCAGCTACAGGGACAACTGGGGCAATGCGCCGATTCGTGAGGTCCGACTGTACGGTGAAGCCTACTTCTCCGTGACGCACAAGGAAGATGACCAGCCCTTTGTCGTGAGAACGGATGATGGCGTGGCAGTAGAGGTGCTGGGCACTACGTTCGACGTGTACCACCGGACCCAGGAAACGAAAGTCTTGCTTAGCTCCGGAAAGATACGCCTAAGCCTGCCGTCTGCTAACAATGAAAAGATCATCATGCAGCCCGGAGAGTTGGTTGAGTACCGTAGCAACCAGGTGTCCCGCAAGAATGTAAATGCTCAGAATTATGTCGCGTGGACTGAAAGCCGATTGGTGCTCGATCACACAAGCCTTCGGGAAATGGTGAAGATGCTGTACGACAACTACGGCCTGCTCGTGGAAGTGAGCAGTCCCGAATTGCTTGATCAAACCGTCTCGGGATCGATGCCAACGGCCGGAGAGGACGAGTTGATCCTTCAGATTGCGAAGGCCTTTCAACTCAAGGCGGAGCGCAGCGGAAGCAAAGTCATTTTACACGAATAACCCTGAAACCCCAATCATATGAAAACGAAACACCAGAGTCTTACCACAATAACCCATAGCTTATGAGATACAGCTACCTATTAGTCGCATGGTTCGTGTTGGCAAGTCTGACAGTCCGCTCTCAGGCGGATGTTTACTATGCTTCACGTACCTACATGGGTTCTTATACGGATGGTAATAAGAACCTTTTGAAGAACAGATTGCAGGAACTGGAGCGGTCCTTTGGAGTATCCATTGCCTACAAGGACGAGTGGGTGGAAGGCCAAACGGCTCATCGCGACATTTCAAATTTCAAGACGGTCGAAGATGCGCTGTCGGAGTTGTTCCGCGGCACACGGCTGTATTTTGAAAAGGCGGGTGACCGTTTTTACGTCATCTACCAGCGCAACACCACCACTCCGGTACAGCAGGTGCAGCAGCCTAAAGCAAGGGTACTTCCACCCTTGTACTCGTCAAATGCTCATGCCCCTGAGATCACAGTACCTGAATTCAGGTCCTACGCTCGCAGAGCCGAGTTCGTGGTGAGCGGAACGGTGTACGACGAAAACAATAACACCTTCCCCGGTGTGAACGTCGTCATCAAGGGAACCACAACCGGTACGTCGACCGACATTAACGGTCGGTATACGCTGGATGTCGGAACCCCTGACGCGGTGCTCGTCTTCTCATTTGTGGGATATGCCACTCAGGAGGTCGCCGTTGCGAACAGAAGTGTAATCGACGTAAACATGACCCCGGACATCAGGTCACTTGACGAAGTCGTTGTAACGGCTCTTGGTATCGAACGTACCACCCGAAGCCTCGGTTATGCAGCGACGAAGGTCAATGCTGAAGACCTGACCATCAACCGTACGCCTAATGTGATGAACTCACTGCAGGGCAAGATCGCCGGCGTGAACGTTTCTTCGTTGGGTACGGGACCGGGCGGTACTTCGAAAATCCGTATTCGCGGACAGTCGTCCATGAGTGGTCAAAACAATCCGCTCATCGTTATCAACGGTGTACCCATGGATAACACCAACTTCGGTACGAATCCCAACAACCAGGGTTCTGATACTTCCATCGGTACGCGTGGTGGTGGTATTACGGCTGACGGTGGTGACGGTCTTCTCAGTATCAACCCCGACGACATTGAGAGCATGACGGTGCTGAAAGGCGCGCCTGCGTCGGCTCTGTACGGTTCACGTGCGAAAGACGGTGTGATCATGATCACCACGAAATCGCGCGGTGCGGGCCAGGGTATTGGGATTTCCTACAACATGAACTACACCAACGAACAACCTCTCGACTTTACTGACTATCAATACGAATATGGTCAGGGTGAGAACGGCGAGCGCCCTACGTCGCCTAACCCGACCTCAGGCCAGTGGTCTTTTGGTGAGAAGTTCCAACCTGGAATGACGCACATCCTCTTTGATGGCGTAGAAGTTCCCTACATCCCCAGGCCGGGCTTTATTGACAAATTCTTCCGTCACGGTCAGAACCTGACGCATACCCTGGCCATCTCATCGGGCAGCGAAAAGGGTGGATTCAACCTGTCGGTGGCAGACATGACGAGCAAGGGTATTGTTCCCAACAATGCATTCTATCGCCGGACAGTAAATCTTGGCTTCCAATATTCGCTGTCGGATAAGATGTCCGTACGTGGTAATGTCAACTACTCGAACGAGTATAATAAGAACGCGCCCAACGTCGGTAACCAGGACAACACCATCCCTGTGGCGTTGTACAACATGGCCAACTCCATGCCGCTCGACTTGTTGAACGAGAAGAAGTACAATGCAGAGGGCAATGAGTACATCTACTCGCGTTTCATGAACCGTACCAATCCGTACTTCACGCTGGCGGAACAGTTCAACAACATCACGCGCGACAGGTTGTTTGGCAACCTCTCACTGCGGTACGACATCACACCGTGGCTTTACATCCAGGGTCGTATTGGTCAGGACTACTGGTCACGTGATCAGGAGTACAACAACTTCCCGACCGGACAGGCATCGCGTGGACCGGCACCTGCCGGTTTCGTGAACGGCCAATACACGCAAGAAGCGCGTCGCTTCCGGGAAATCAACACAGACTTCCTCATTTCTGCGCAGCGGACGTTTGGCGACTTTGGCGCACAACTCACTTTTGGTGGCAACCACATGTTCCGCCGCACCGACTTGAACAGCGTACAGGTTACCGACTTCGTCGTTCGCGGCCTTTATACCGTGCAGAACGGTCGGGTAAAGGATCCGATCTATGCCCTGACAGAGTGGGAAGTCAATTCGCTCTACGGTGCAGCAGAAGTGTCTTACAAGGACATGATCTACCTGAACGGAACATTACGTAACGATTGGTTCTCAACGCTGTCTAAGGCGGAACGAAGCATTCCGTATCCCTCAGTATCGATCGGTTATGTCTTCACGGAATCGTTCTCGAACCTTCCTTCCTGGCTTTCTTATGGAAAGCTGAGAGCAGCGTGGGCTGAAGTGGGTAGCGATTCCGACGTAGCTCCGTACTCGAACAGGTTGTACTATGCTGTAAACGGCAATCTCTTCGCCAACCCGTCGGGTGCGCTCCAGCCTGTCGGCGGTATTTCCGGTCTGACGGTGCCTAACGACAAACTCAGACCGATGAGCGTGGTCGAAGCTGAAATTGGTCTGGAATTGCGACTCTTCAATGACAGGGTTTCCCTGGATGTAGCCGCTTACGAAAAGACCACTATCGATCAAATCGTACAGGCGCAAATCTCTGATGCCTCTGGCTTCGTCAATACGTACACAAACAGTGGTGAGAGCCGTGCCCGTGGTATCGAATTCCTCGTGAACATTACTCCTATCGAAACGCCGAACTTCACCTGGAACTTCACCGCTAACGGATCCTACATCAAGACCAAGGTGTTGAGAATACAGACGACAACACCTGGTGAGCGTATAACCGTAGGTACTCACCTGTTCAATGGTGAACTCCGTCAGGTTGTGGGCGAAGAAATGGCTCAGCTCGCCGGATACGGATACCTGAGAGACGCTCAGGGTCGTATTGTATACGGGTCGAATGGTATTGCCCTCGCGACACCTGCACCGATTCACTTCGGCAGCGCGCTGCCTGACTGGATCGGGGGCTTCATGAACACTTTCACGTACAAGGGCGTGCGGTTATCATTCCTGATCGACTACAAGCTTGGCGGAAAGATGCTGTCTGGTACGAACTTCAACGCAATCCGTCACGGCTTGCACAAGATGACGCTGGAAGGGCGTGAGACAGGTGTGATCGGAGAAGGTGTTAACGAAGCAGGCGAAATCAACACAGTTGCAGTATTTCCAGTTCAACCCTTCTGGGAAGTGGTTCGGTCGAAAGGTATTGTTGAACCCGTTATCTACGATGCCGGCTACTGGAAGCTGCGCCAGGTTTCGTTGGGATATGACTTCACCCGATTCCTGCCCGACAATTTCCCGATCAAGTCTGTCCGCCTCGACCTTGTGGCAAACAACGTGCTCATGCTGAAGAAGTGGGTGGACAACATCGATCCGGAATCCTTCGGATATACCTCGGATAACCTCGTGGGCATGGAGTCAACTGGTCTCCCCACTACGAGAAGTCTCGGTTTCAACCTCAATGTAAAACTCTAATAGGGTGGACATGAAAAAGATACGTAATCATATCATGTTGGCTGTCGGTCTGCTCGTAGCCTCCGGCTGCGATAGCGGATTTGACGAAGTCAATACCAGCAAGACGTCTCCGATCTCGTTGAACCCCGCATACCAACTCAACCAGGCCATTATCAGCACGTCGAGTGGTGGTGCAGCGGGTGGCAGTACGCTGATCTACGATATCGGTATTGTACAACAGATCATTTCACCGAACTCCGGCGTCTTGACGGGTGCAAACTTCAATCAGGACAACCCTGATGCGACGCAGACGCTGTGGCAAGGTTACTACCGCAACGTGATCCGGAACACCAAGGACATCATCAACGCGGTTAAGGATGACCCTGCGAGAGCAAACCTGTACAACATGGCGCGCATTCTCCAGGCCTATGCGTTCATGGTCCTTACCGACGCTTACGGTGACATCCCTTATACGGAAGCAGGAATGGGATACATTGAACAAAACTTCTTCCCTTCCTACGATCCACAGCAACTCATCTATGCTGACATCATCAATGAACTGAAGACGGCCGGCGCTGCATTGAATCCCTCCGGGACCATTGAAACGGCCGACGTCCTCTACGGGGGTGATGTGACACTTTGGAGGAAGTTTGCCAACTCTCTACTCCTGCGCGCAGGTATGCGGCTCGTGAAGGTGGACGCAACGCAAGCTCAGAGCATAGTATCAGCTATCGATGTTTCGGATCTGATCCTCACCAATGAGGAAAACGCGGTAGTCCGTCACGACGCCAATTATCAGAATGGAATTGGCGTAACCCTGAACGGAACTGAAGGTGCGAACTTTTACCTCACTGAGCCGTTTGTCAATCACCTGAAGAACAATAACGATCCCCGGTTGTCGGCAATCGCTGTCCGTTACATTGGCGCTAAGTCAGGTCCTGAACAGACAGTAGATCGTGCATCCTACGATCCCGATGATCAGATCGGTATGCCAATGGGGCACAACAACACCACGATAACGACTGTGGCTGCCGACCTGGGTCTCGCAAGCTTCTATGATTTCTCTCAGGCGGATCGTCGGCGCGTGACCAAGCAAACCGCACCGCACTTCCTGGTAACTGCAGCACAAACGAACCTTTTGCTGGCTGAAGCACACCAGCGTGGGTGGATCACCGAGGGCGACGCTGCTGACTACTATGAAGCAGGTATACGCGCACACATGGAACAACTCGGTATCGTTGATGCCGCCTCAGCAATCGATCCCGCAGACGTCGATGACTACATCGACGCCCATCCTTACGATGGAACGCTGGAACAAATCAACACTGAATACTGGATCGCCTCGTTCCTGAACGGACCAGAAGCATTCGCCAACTTCAGGCGGAGCGGATATCCGACCCTGGCACCTAACCCGTATCCCGGCAGGGAAATCGACGGGTTCATCCGGAGGTTGACCTATCCGAGATCCGAAATCTCAGTAAACGAGGAAAACGTCAACGAAGCAATAGCCCGCCAGGGACCCAACAAGCTTGATACGCGCGTTTGGTGGGACGTTGACATCTGATGTAGAAACAGATTGACAGGTGTGGGGCCCCGACTTACGTCGGGGCTCTTTTTTTTCCTTTATCATCCAATGCCCGTTGACCACGCCGACATACATCACAATTATACCTGAATACTGGGACTGATTTGTTGAAGCAAACGCACTATATTCGTACCCCGAACGTTCAATCCTCGGCTCCGCCCGCCTGAAGTCCGGCTGTTGTAATCTGATGTTCAACCCTAAATTATACCATCATGCCAAGTCCAATTGTTACTGATCCGCGCCAAAACCATCATGGTTGGTGGGGAACGGTGGTAATCCCAGACGATTCAAAAACCAATGGAGACTCTGATGTACACCACGTATTCGTCAAGACCAGCCGCGAGGCGCATTTCGTATCCCAGGGTACTGCTGTCATACTCGAAGATCTTGCGGATGATGTTGACTCGGCTCTACGCAAGCTACAGGGCAGCGTGTCGGAAACAGTTTTCCGCTTGATCGCATCGGACCTCGAGCAGCTTAAAGGCACCAAGGTCAAATTGCACAAAATTAAAGCCATCGACTACAAGGAGACTACGGCCCTCGCTAAGATGCATAACCTCGTTACCGAAGTGTGTTTCAACAACGATCACTGGCTTGACACAGCCAACGACATCGGAGTTGATGCTATCAGGATAGGCCGCAAACTTCCACCGCTTGAAAACAATGATGGAATGCAGGAACTAGCGGAAGGACAAGTGGCGGCCAGTAGTAATTGATGGTGATCGGCAATCAGTACTCGGTAATCGGTAGTCAGTAATTGGTAAGAACTAAGAAGTAAACTGATAACCGGTTACCGATTACACCTGCCTCCTCTTCCCTGCCCTCCTCCTCCGATACAGCAACACCCCTGCTCCCCCAATCAACAGGGCTCCGATCACATAGACGGCGGGGTTTATGTCGCTCGTTCGGAAGACCACGTCCTGTCCGTTGACAACGAACGCCGCCCAATGCGCGGGGTGTGCTGTTAGCGGATCTGACTCTTCAAGGAACTTAAGCTTGGCGTCGCGGAGAGAGGCGCTCACCGATTGAGCATCATTCAGATTTTCGTAAAAACGCGTCATGATGGTTGAGGTAAAAGCGTCGGGCACATCCCAAAGGCTCATCACAACAGATGGACAACCGGCATAGGTAAACGCACGGGCTATGCTAAGAACGCCCTCGCCGGCAATGTTGCGACCAATTCCTGTTTCGCAGGCGCTTAACACAACCAGTCCGGCATTCAGTTTCAGGTTATAAATCTCATAGGCGTACAGGGTTCGATCCGACATTGAATCTCCGCGGAAGATCAAACGGGAGTTATCCGCTACTTCCTCATCCCCCACTCCATGAACTCCAAGGTGGATGAGATCGTACCCTGCGGAATTGTTGATGAAATTTTGTTTTGACGCCGCCCCATTGGTAAACCGAGTCACTTTCTCGTACAACCGGCTCAACGTTTCCAATTCCACATAAGTGCCAGGCAATTCATCTCCATGACTTCGCCGCGTTAAGTAGGAAGGGTCGGCACCTCCCGAGTAACTGAACGCCAACACGTTTTCAATGCGCCCGCGCTGACGGGTGCGGTCTTTGAACAGGATGGTGGACGAATACGCATACGAAACCTCGTGATCGTAAAGGACATAGTTCAAGTCCCTGAACGTCAGTTCCGGCGATGGAAGATAAAAGGTGACCAGTGCTTCAAGCGGTACCATGCTCAGCGGCCCATCAGGAACCACCACGACGCGTCGCTTACGGATCGCCGGCGCAAAAAACTTTTGATAAACCTTGTCTGCAGCATCTCCATAAGCATTCGCGACAATCGGGCCGAATCTTGGTTGACCGCTAATGGTCTTGTAAACTGTTGTGATCAGCGTGTCCGTCGCCTCTTCGCGAGGCAGCGCCATCATCGCAGAGGCTTTGTCCGTTATCGAAAGGACGTAAATACTGTCTGTGCCCCAGTAGTACTCCAGCAGCTGTTCATCATCATCAAGCTGTTCTTGAATTTGTCCGAGCGTAACCAGGAGGTCGCCAACGGTTGACACTGTGTATCCCGGATAACCACTGATGCGGGTCATAAGCTCGCGCCTTCGATTGATCAGCGCCACAACCTCCTCATTCATTCGACGTATGGAATCCGACGGAAGCGTGGTGGCGGTCAGTCGCATGCGTTGCCGTAAGTTTAACTCACTTCTTACTTCTTCCAGTTCAAAGAGAAGGGATTTGGGTATGCCGGAATTGTTGGCCCGTTCCGCTCGCCCCAGAGCCTCCAGGACGTTGAGATACTTGGTCAACTCAACAAAATGAAGCGCATCTTCGAAGTATCGCGCTTCGCCTGCCTTGTTATACAACACGCGTGCGCACTGAATGCTGCGTTCAATACTTCTTGAAAAATTGCTCATCAGGAAAGTCTTCGAGAGATCATCGCCAATGTTTTGCCGGGCGATAATCATTTGTCCGTACGCCGCGCGGTAGTATTCGAGGGCATGTTCGAGATGTTCGCTATCGTGATCTTCTCCATACCATTTTACATACGCGTCGCCGGTATTGAAGTAAGCAGAAATAAGTGTGGCGAAGTAAGGGTTTTCCTCACGAATAACAGGTCCTTCCGGAACACTGTCCGGCAATATCGAGGCAATTGCCTGTCGAAAATCGGCGAGTGCCTGCCGGTAATCACCTTTATCCAGGTACATCTTACCGCGCACGTCGTAGAGTTGAGCCAGCTCACCGTTCTTGGCTCCGTGCATGCTCACGGCACGATCAATCGCGCGGTCCAAATAAAATGCCGCCGAATCATATTTTCCCATCACCCAATAAAGGTCGCCCAGGTGTGCATACAGGAGTTGGACATACGCCGGGTTCCGGGGTTCGGTGCGTTCCCACAATCGGAGGCCACTGGCCAGCGCTTTTCG
>Ga0207873_1001340_pt1 | contig 23991 bp, 19 predicted proteins | sample BGWIniCompost_FD_187373 | JGI IMG/M metagenome (GOLD analysis project Ga0207873, IMG submission 187373) | Cellulose adapted compost microbial communities from Newby Island Compost Facility, Milpitas, CA, USA - BGW Initial Compost (SPAdes)... ...
GCACGGGCCAGGTTCTCCTCCCGCCGACCCGGCTCGATCCGCATCTGCAGGGCGGCGAGCCGGGTGCGGGGACCGCGGAACAGGCTCATGAGACCGCCGCCTCGGCCGTGACGTCCTGGCACGCCTGCTGCAGCGCCGGCAGGAACTCGTCGACCGTCTCCCGGGTGACGTGCCGGGTGACGACCAGGCGCAGGGTCTCCCCGAACCGCTTGGAGGTGGAGACGATCCAGCCGCGGGACTCCAGAAGCTGCGAGATGCGCGCCGCGTGCGGCAGTCTGACCACCACGATGTTCAGCTGCGGCTCGGCGAACAGCTCGTACCCGGCGGCGCGCAGCGAGTCCACCAGGTACCGGGTCACCTCGAAGTTGGTGCGGGTGATGTCGCGGAAGCCGTCCCGGCCGAGGTGTTCCAGCACCGCGTAGACCGACACCGCGGCGGCGCCCGGCCGGGTGCCGAGCAGGGTGTGGTGCACGGGCGTGTCGACGAAGAAGGAGTCGACCGAGAAGCGCCCGGCGTCCTCGGCGCCCCGGAACAGGACGGCTCCGGCGGGCACGTTGGCCAGCCCGTACTTGTGCGGGTCGATGGTGACGGAGTCGACGCCCTCGACGGTGAAGTCGAACTGCGGCAGGTCGTGGCCGAGTTCGCGGGCGAAGGGGATGATGAAGCCGCCGGTGGCGGCGTCCACATGCAGGTGCACGCCCCGTCCGGCCACCACGGGCCCGATCTCGTCGACCGCGTCGACCACCCCGAACTCGCTGCTGCCGGCGGTCGCCACGACCGCCACGGTGTGCTCTCCGATGCGCCGCGCGGTCTCCTTCGCCGGCATCCGCAGGTCGTCGTCGACCGGCACCACCACCGGGGTCAGCCCCAGCAGGTGGAAGACCTTGGTGAAGGAGAAGTGCACGGTGCTGCTGACGACCACCTCGGGCCGCTCGGTCAGCCTCCCCCGGGCGCGCGCGGTCTCGCGGGCCACCAGCATCGCGATCAGGTTGGCCTCGGTGCCGCCGGAGACCAGGCTTCCCGAGCCGCCGGGATTGCCGAGGAGTTCCAGCAGCAGCCGCACCACCTCGCGCTCGATCCGCTTGGTGCCGCGGAAGATGCGCACATCGCCGAGGTTGGTGTGCGCCGCGCGGGACGCCATCTCCACGGCCAGTGGATGGGGTTCGGTGCAGATGGAGTTGAGCACCCGGTTCCAGGGCACGTCGTCCGCGAGCTGCGCCTCGATGCGCCGTCGCACGTCGGACGCCAGAGCGCCGGTGTTTCGCATCTCACTTCCCTTGCGCGGTCAGGTCCGTGTACAGCTCCGTCCGGCGAGCCCACAGCCCGAACCAGAGCGTCTGCTGGAAGCGCAGGTCGGGTTCGCGCAGGTACCGGATCTTCTCGGGGTCCCAGGGCGCCTCGAGCACGCCCTCGGCGGTGCCGGCCTCGGCCAGGAAGCCCTCGGGCATGGCCACCGCGCTGCCTCCGCCGCTGCTCTCGCTCAGTGCGGCGGCGAAGGCGACGGCGACGGTGTTGAGGGTGGCGATGCCCCAGACGGCGGAGCGCTGCGCTTCCCGCCGGGTGCCGTCGAGGGCCCCGGCCACCAGGAGCAGTTCGGCGCCGGCCAGGCACTGCACGCGGGGCGGTTCGACCAGCCAGAAGTCGGGGCCGAGCAGCACCCCGACGGTCCCGTACGGCGTCTCGACGACCGGGAAGTCGTCGCCGGTGCCGGTGGTGCCGTCGTCCAGGACGGGCCGTTCCACCCGGGCGCACTCGGTGCCGTCCGGGCCGAGCAGGCGGGCCACCTGCACCAGGGCGCCGCCCGCCCGTTCCTCGGGCCAGGAGCCGGTGAGCACGTACGTGCTCCGGTGCCGCGCCAGTGCGGTCAGGCGGTCCAGGCACCGTCCGGCCAGGTCCCCGGGCAGCGGCGCGGTGACGGCGCCGGTGGTGAAGGCGTTCTCGGGCAGGACGACGAACGACGCCTCCGCGGTGACCCGGCTCTCCAGGTCGCCGAGCACGGCGGCGGCCGTCGCCTCGGGGTCGCTGCGGCGGGCGTGCTGCGCTACGAACACGGTCACGGGCGGGCCCCCTCGGGTGCGCTGCTGGTGGCTGCGGCGGGCGGGGCGCCGTTCTGCGTCAGGCTGTCCCGCAGTTCGGCGGCAAGGTCGCGGTCGGCCCCGGCGTACGGGGTGAGCAGCCGCTGGTAGGCGGCGGGCCTGCGCAGCCGCTGCCACCGCCGGCCGTCGCCGGGGGCGGGCGGGTCGAGATCGACGACGAGGGTCTCGGGGCGGTCGCTGCCGGCCTGGGCGATCACGCCCTCGGGTCGGGCGACCAGGCTGGTCCCGGCGAAATTGATCTCCACGACCCGGTCGCCGCGCTTGCCGCGGACGACGCCGACCGAGCTGGCGTAGACGATGTTGACGTCGTTCAGGTACGCGGCCGTGCGCAGGGCGTTCACCATCAGCGGCTGGTTCTGGTTCAGCGTGCCGCCGGGTACGAAGACGGTGTGCGCGCCGGCCAGGGCGAGCAGCCGGATGACCTCCGGCATCCAGAAGTCCGAGCAGACGGCGATGCCGATGCGCCCGAACTCGGTGGTCAGCACGCCCAGCGAGTCGGCCTGACGGCACACCACCATCTCGTTGCCGAAGGCGTGCGCCTTGATCGCCTTGCCCGCGACGGCTCCCTGACGGCCGATCAGCAGCGAGGTGTTCCGGTACATGCCGTCCCGCAGGTCCTCGACGAGCGAGCCCAGCAGGATGTACGTGCCGAGTTTGCGGGCCAGGGACTGGAAGCCGTCGACGACGGGTCCCGGGATCGGTGTGTCGGTGCGCCCCTTGAGGCCGTCCTGCCCCGGCATGTACCAGGGCGGCCCGAGCAGGAACTCGGGGAAGCACACCAGGTCGATGTCGCCCCCGGCGCAGGCGTCCTCGATGGCCCGGTAGGCGTTGCGCCGGCCCTCCTCGTGATCGTCGACCCACTGGGTCTGTACTACCGCTACCCTCATACGTCTCGTCTCCTCGGATGCCACCGGTGGACCGGCCGCGGCGACCGCTCGCCACGCCGGGTGCGGGTCATGACCTGGCGGTGCTCCACTCCTTCGGGCCGGTGATGGTGACCTCGGCGCCGACGCCGAGCGCGTCCCGGATCCGGTTGCGCAGCCTTGCCCGCAGGGCGTCGGCGGGCGTCTGCTCCGGGTCGTCGACGGCGCAGGTCACCCGGAAGGCGCCGTCGAGGACCTCGCAGGCGAAGTGCGGTGCGAGCGAGGGCTCCCGGAACACGACCCGTTCCACGTCCACGGCCGTGACCGGTGCGCCGTCGGGTCCGGGCAGCGCCGTGGCGGTGCTGCCGAGCGGCACCAGGACCGGGCTCGCCGCGTCGCAGCCGCATGCCTCGCCGGCCGGGTGCAGCTCGGCCAGTTCGCCGGCCGGCGCGCCGTCGAGGTGCAGCTCGCCGCGGGGCCCGCCGGGGACCTCGGCCCGCAGCCGCGCGCACACATGGAGCGCGCCCGCCTCGCAGGGGACGGCCACCACCGGCGTCGACGGGGTGCCGTGGACGGCGGCGGTGCGGGCTGCCCCCCAGGCGGCGCCGACCCGCTGAAGCCGCTCCGGGGAGGCGGCCTCGCCCACGCAGACGACGGTGCGGACCGTCGAAGCCCGCGGCCGTTCACCGAGCGCGACCGCGACGCCCGCCAGGTGGGCGGCGAAGCCGGGCGAGCACACCAGTGCGGTCACCTCGTACTGCTCGATCAGGCCGAGCAGCCGCGGCAGCGGGCAGATGGTGCCGCTGGTGCCGGTGCTGATCACCGAGGCGCCGGTCAGCTCCACGGCCCGGTCCACCGCGGCGCCCAGGAAGGACAGTTCGTAGGGCACGGCCGAGACGACCACGTCGTCCTCGGTGAGCAGCCGGCCGAGCGCCAGCGCCAGGTCGATCTGGTGGGAGATCCACGCCTCGCGGGTGAGCGCGACCGGCCGGGCGGTGCCCCGGGCGTCGGCGCGTTCGCCGTAGCGGGCGAGCGGTCCGGCGGGTCCTTCCGGACCGGGGCCGCGGGTGCCGCCCGGGCGGGTCAGCAGGTCCAGGAACTGCTCGTAGTGCCGGGTGAGGGACGGGACGGTCGTCACCGGGCCTCCGCTTCCCGGGCGAACCGGCGCCACCCGTAGTCGTCGAGGGCGCTGTCGCCCTCGTCCTCGCGCAGCAGCGGCCGGCGGCCGTTGCCGGGGTCCATGTCGACGCTGACGACCGTCGCCAGGACGAACTCGTGGTCGCCGATGCGGTAGGTCGACTTCAGGCTGCAGTCGATGGTGCCGACGGCGCCGGGGAGCCGGGGGCAGCCGTTGGCGGACGGGGTCCACGCCAGCGTGTCGAAGCGGCTGTCCGGCCGGCCCTGGGAGAAGGCCTCGGACACCTCGCGCTGGTCCTCGCCGAGGATGTTGACGCAGAACCGTCCGGTCTCGGCGATGGCGGTCCAGCTGGTGCTGCGCGAGCGCACCAGGAAGCCGATCAGGGCGAGTTCGTCGGAGACGACGGTGAGCGAGCCGATGACCAGCCCGTACGGGGTCGGCCCCGCGTGCTCGGACCGGCGGGCGGTTCCCGCGACGACGGTGACCGCGCGCGGCAGCAGCTCGCCGATGACGCCCAGGTCCCGCATCGTGCCGGGCCGCCGGCCGCCGTCGGGTTCGGGCGGGGGCGGACCGGTCTCCTCGCCGAGCGCGCGGACGAACCGTCCGGTGACGCTGTCCGGGTGGGCGGCCACCTCCTCCGGGGTGCCGCTCACCACGATCCGGCCGCCGCCGCGCCCCGCGCCGGGCCCGAGGTCGATCACCCAGTCGGCGATGGCGATCACCTTCACGTTGTGCTCGATGACCAGCACGGTGTTGCCGGTGGAGATCAGCCGCTCGAACAGGGCCAGCAGGTGGCGGATGTCGGCGGAGTGCAGGCCGCGGGTCGGCTCGTCGAAGATGAACAGGGTGCGGCTGCGGCGCTGCTTGAGCAGCTCGCCGGCGAGGTTGAGCCGCTGCGCCTCGCCGCCGGAGAGGGTGGTGGTGGAGCAGCCGAGCTGCAGGTAGCCGAGGCCGAACTCGTCAAGGACGCGCAGCGCTTGGACGACCTTGGGGTGGGCGTCGGCGTCGAACCAGCCGAGGGCGTCCTCGACGGTCATCGACAGCACGTCGTGGATGTTCCTGCCGTTCAGCCGCACCTCGAGGACATGCTCCTGGAAGCGGCGTCCCTCGCACTCGGGGCAGACGATGAACTCGCTCTTGAACAGCGTCATCTCGATCTCGGCGAGCCCGAGACCCTTGCAGGACTCGCACCGGCCGCCCGCCACGTTGGGGCTGAACTCGGCTCGCCCCAGGCCCCGTTCGGCTGCCTCGGCGCTGTTGGCGAAGGCGTCGCGGATGTGGTCGCTGATGCCGATGCTGGTGACCAGGGTGCTGCGGCTCGAGCGGCCGATCGGCCGCTGCTCGACATGGATGACGTCGTCCAGGGCGTCGGCTCCGTCGACGCCGGTGCTGTCGGCCGGCGCACCGGAGCGCCGCCGGCCGACGGCCCGGGCGACGCGTTCGTGCAGGGCGGCCACCAGGGAGCTCTTGCCCGCGCCGGACACCCCGGAGACGCAGGTCAGCGCGCCGAGCGGGAACCTGGCGGTCTGGTCGGTGACGTTGTTGCGGGTGATGCCGCGGACCTCGATCCAGTCGGCGCCGGTGAGGTCGGTGCGGGTCCGTGAGGGTGCGCCGGAGCGCATGGCGGCCGCGGTCGGCGAGGAGCCGGACTTCAGCAGGTCGGCGAAGCGGCCCTCGAAGACGATCTCGCCGCCGCGGGAGCCTGCGCCGGGGCCCAGTTCGACGATCCAGTCGGCGGCCCGGATCACCGACTCGTCGTGCTCGATGACGATGACGGTGTTCCCGAGGTCGCGCAGCCGGCGCAGCGAGGTGAGGATCCTGCCGGTGTCGGCCTCGTGGAGTCCGGCGGTGGGTTCGTCGAGGACGTACATCACGCCGGTCAGGTCGCTGGCCAGGTGCTGGGCGAGCAGCAGCCGCTGCAGCTCGCCGCCGGACAGGGTGGCCACCGGGCGCTGCAGCTGCAGGTGGCCGAGGCCGACCTCCTCGATGTTGCCGCTCTGCTTGACGATCGCCGCGGCCAGTTCGCGGACCTGGTCCGGCAGGTCACCGGAGTCGAGGGCCCGGCGCAGCCGTGCGATGGAGTGCGACAGCTCGTCGCTCTGGAAGTCGTGGAAGGTGTGCCCGGCGACCGTGGCGGCGAGTGACTCGGGACGCAGCCGGCCGCCGTTGCAGCCGGGGCAGACCTCCCGGCCGAGGTAGTTGGCGAAGGCCTTCTTGCGGGCGGCCGAGGAGGCGGTGCGGTAGGCGCGGTCCAGGAAGCCCAGGATGCCCTCGAAGCGGAAGTCGTTGGTGACCTTGCGGATCTTGAGGGTGTAGACCTTGTCGTGGCCGTGCAGCACCCGCTCGGTCTGCTCGGGGGTCAGCTTCTCGAACGGCACGTCCAGGTCGATGCCGGTGTCCGCGGCCATCGCCTCGAAGGCCTTGCGCACATTGGGGACGGCGAAGGTGCCGGGGTCGGCTCCGTCGAAGATCTCGGTGAGCGTCTTCGACCGGTCGGGGATGATCTTGTCGAGGGAGAAGCCGACGAGTTCGCCGATGCCGTCGCACCGCAGGCACTTGCCTTCCTTGCGGTTGAAGCTGAAGTGCTTGGCGGAGTGCGGCTCGGCGAAGCAGCCGCACTCCTCGCAGAACAGGTCCGCTCCGGTGGGGCCGTAGCAGGCCGGGCAGACCGGGCGGGAGCCGGCGCCGAACAGCAGCCGGTACAGCCCGTCCAGGCCGGTGAGGGTGCCCACGGTGGAGCGGGGGTTGGACCAGCCGCCGTCGCGCTGGCGCAGGGCCACCGGCGGCTGGGTGCCGGCGATCCGGTCGAACTGGTAGTCGCCGTCGCCCATGTCGAGGGACTTGCTCGACAGGGCGCCCAGGTAGAGCGTCTTGGAGTGCTCGAACAGGGTGTCGATGACCAGGGACGACTTGCCCGATCCGGACACGCCCGCGGCGACGATCAGCTGCCCCTTGGGGAAGGAGACGTCGACCGACTTGAGGTTGTGGGTGGTGACTCCCTCGAGTCGAATGCTGTCCAGGCTCATGTGTGGTCCATCCGCCCTTCGGCCAGGTCGCGGGCCCCTGCTTCGCAGCGCCGCAGGTCGGGGTAGCGGTCGTAGAGCATCGAGCGGACCCGGGCGGGGTCGCCCCGGTTCCACGTCTCGTACAGCTCCTGCCGCATCCCGAAGCGGTCGACGGTCAGATCGGCGGCGAGCCGGAAGATGCGGGACTTCTCGTCCGGGCTCGTCTCCCGCCCGCACATGTAGGTGTCCAGGGCCGAGCGCAGGGCGGAGGTGCCCAGGTCGCCCTCGGAGGGCTGCATGATCAGACCGGAGGCGCCGATCTGCCGGATGATCTCCGAGGCGCGGCTGGAGAAGCGTCCTGCGACGGCGTCCAGCGCGGCCGTGGAACCGGGGGCGAGCAGCCCTGAGGCGGTGGGCCGGCTCTCGGCGTCGATCGCCTCCAGACCGAGCCGCACGAGCTCGACGTAGGAGGTGAGTTCACCGAGCAGATCGGTGACCTGCCGGAACTTGTTCACCCCGATCGCCTGGGCGAGCAGCGAGGCCACGCCGAGCAGGGTGCGCAGCCGGTGGTAGTAGCGGATCTGGCCGGTGTAGAGCGACCACTTGTTCAGCTCGGCGAAGCCGCGCACGGCGGTCTGGGAGTCGTCGAGCAGGAAGACCCGGTCCATGGGGACGAACACGTCGTCGAAGACCAGCATGGCGTCCTGCTCGTCGTAGCGCCCGGCGAGTCCGCCGGAGCCGGTGTACGAGGAGCGGCACAGCACGCGCAGCCCGGGCGAGGCGAGCGGCGCGGCGAACCAGCACACGTAACTGGGGTCCTCCCGCAGGTAGTTGGCGGGCGAGAGGTAGATCAGCACCTCGTGCGCGTACGGGGCGAGGGTGGCGATCTGCTTGGCGCCGCGCACCACGATGCCGTCGGCGCCGCGCCGCACCACCCGCAGTCCCAGCTCCGGCCGCTGGGCGGGGGTGGCGGACCGGTCGATCTGCGGGTCGCCGAGACCGTGGGTGAGGGTGAGGTCGTTCTCGCGGGCGTAGTGGTAGTAGTTCTCGGCGTTGCTCGCGAACCGCGGGTCCACCTCGGCGAGCTGGTGCCGGAAGTCGTAGAGGCCGACCACGACGTTGGACATGAAGTCGGGGATCCGGGAGAGCTGGCCGTGGGAGGCCTCGGCCCACCGGTGGGAGTTGGCCCACTTGCGGCCGAGGGCGTCCCGGTCGGCCGGCGCCAGGTACGACAGGCTGACCGGGTTGCCGGTGGTCTCGGACCGGTACAGCATCTGCCCGGCCCGGTCCGGCAGGTGCTGGGCGTCGTAGAGGCCGGCCAGCGTGGTCAGCATGGGGGTGAACTCGGGGTCGCCGGTCACGTCGACCCGGCGCCCCTCGCACCAGATCTCCCGGTCGTCCTTGAGGCTGGCGATGTACTCCGATCCTCGCCAGGCGCCGCCGGACGTGCCGGGCAGCAGGGTGGTCTCGCCGGGCCCGCCGGGGCCCGGGGCTCGGGATTCTGCGGTGGTCACCGTCGGCGCTCCTACGGGTTCCGCTCAGCCGCGCCGGAGCGGAACGGCTGATAGCTCTGCTCTTGGACCTGGGGGAAGTACTCGCGGGTCGCCTCGCCCACCAGCCGCATCAGCTCCGAGTCGAGGGAGCTGGGGTCGGTGATGAGCTTGACCAGGGGCGAGTCCGGCACCGCGTTGGCGAGGCCGGTGCGGCGCGCCCGGTGGACGGAGGCCAGCGAGTGCTGGGCGTTGGCGGCGTCGCGCATCTTGTAGACCGCCTGCGGCCCGTCCGGGATGCCGATCATGGACTTGGTGCCGCCGCTGCCCAGGCAGTTGCGGGGCATGTGCAGATGCTCGTGCCGCCACTGCTGGTGGGCGTCGTGCAGCCGGAACGCCCGGTCGAGCACGAGGTGCCGCAGCCAGGCGGCGGGGTCGTCGTGGCGGTGTGCGTCGATGTCCCGCACGGCGTCCTCCAGACAGGACGCGCCGAGCGAGCGCAGCCAGGTCTCCAGGTCGTTCCACAGGTGCTTGAACAGGTCCCGGAACATGTGCTGCTTGATGGCGAGCGAGTGGGTGCCGCTGGCGGGCCCCAGATTGATGCGGAAGGCGTGGTACTCACCGGTCGCCAGGTGCTCGGCCATCACCCGCTGCGCCTCGACCACCGGGTCGAGCAGCGTCCGGCACACCGTCAGGTGCTGGACCGCCCGGCTCAGCTCCGACGCCCGGATGGCCCGGATGGCGGTCTCCAGGTGGTCGTTGGCCTCGGCGACCAGGATCTCCGGGATCTGGTGCAGGGCGACGAACTCGCCGTGCAGGGTGGCGGCGTTCAGCTCGGTCGCGGCCACCGCCCGGGCCAGGGTCTCGGCGGAGATCAGCTCGTCGGTGCCGCGGCGCACCCCGACCGGCACGCCGGTCAGGTCGCTCTCCCACTTGGTGGCGTCGTGGCAGCTGAGCCGGATGCCGTGCAGCACCCGGTAGAGGGCGTTGTCGATGCTCTCGGTGGCGATGGTGGAGCGGACCAGCCGCGGCGAGGCGGTCATCAGGGTGGTGCGTGCCGCGTCCTCCAGTTCCCGCAGCGCGTCGACGTAGGCGGCGTAGCCGGCCGACTCGGAGACGCTCAGCGCGGCGGCCCCGTCGAGCGCGGCGGTCCCGAAGGCGCTGCGGACGTCGAACATCGCGGTGCCGAGGCCGCGCAGCAGCCGGTGGAAGCCGAGCGCCCACTGCGTGTAGCGGGAGGCGCCGGGGATGTCGCCGTCGAGCAGCCGGGCCTGGGTCCGTCCTGCCAGGCGGGCCAGGTTGAGCAGGCTCACCTCCGCGGCCTGGAAGACGGCGCACACCGTCGAGTCGTAGCTGCCCTCGGGCACCCCGCGGGCGGCCCGTGCCTCGCCGAGCAGATCGATGCGGTGCAGCTGGTCGTAGCTCTCGGCCACCGGGCCCAGTTCGGTCGTCTGCCGCCCGCCGGACTTCCGGCCGGCCGCGCGTGGATCGTCCAGGCTTGCCATTGCGCCATCACTCCTCGGTGGGCCCAGCTAGGTAGCGGATCGATTCGGTGGGGCAGGATTCGAAGGCGTCGAGAACCCGTTCGAGCTCGTCGGGCGTCTCGGGCTGCTTGCACACGTAGTGCACGTCGTGGTCGAGGTCCGCCTCGAAGTTGTCGGGCGCGAGGTCGTTGCAGAGCTTGCAGTCGATGCAGGTGTCGTCGATCTCGAAGTGACCTTCGAGCGGAAGGCGTGTGGGAAGCGGCAGTTCCACCCTCACCGCCGGTCACCTCCTCCCCCGTGGGCACTGAAGTTGCGCATGGTCGGTTTGGCAGAGGTGCGCAGCGCGGTCTCGAAGCGGTCGGTGTCCAGGAGGCGGAAGCGGGTGTCCGCGCCGAGCCGGTCACGGACGCCGGCCGCGATCGAGTCCCGCGTCGCGGTGTCGGAGCTGGACGGGGGCAGCGAAACGAGCAGGGCGTCCCCGTCGATGTCGAAGGCGAAGTAGTAGGGGGGCCGGGTCAGCGCGCCCAGCACGATGTCCTCGATCTCCAGCTGGGAGGTCCAGCGTTCGCCGAGGGGGATGCGGTCGCCGATCCGGCCGCGGTGCTGCAGCCGGCGCAGCGGGGAGCCGCAGGCGCACGGCGTGGCGTCGATGCGGCAGACGTCGCCGGTGCGGTAGCGCAGCAGCGGCATGGCGCGGGAGGCCAGGGTGGTCACCGCCAGTTCACCCGTCTGCCCGTCGGGCAGCCGCTCGCCGGTGGCCGGGTCCACCACCTCGAAGAACGTGCGGGTCTCGACCAGGTGCAGGGCGCGCTCGGGACAGAACATGGCCAGCGTGTTGGTCTCGGTCATGCCGAACATCGCGTAGGCGGTGGCGTCCCACTGGTCGGCCAGGCGCCGCTTCTTGGCGGGCGAGGCGCCCTCCCCCGCGGTGAGGATCTTGGTGACGGCGAGGTCGCGGCGCGGGTCGATGCCGCGCCGGCGGGCGATCTCGCCGAGGTACAGGGCGCGGGTGCCGGAGCAGACCAGGGTGGTGGCGCCGGAGCGCAGCAGTGCGTCGGTCATCCGCTCCGGGGTGCACGACGGCGAGGCGGCGCCGAGCGGCACGATGGCGCAGCCGAGGATCTCGATGGCCCGGTCGAGGTCCTGGCCGACACCGGCCAGTTCGTAGGGGACCGCGATGGCGGCGACGTCCCGCTCGTCGAGGACCGAGGAGAGCAGCCGGGCGACGGTGAGGTTGTTCTCCAGCCAGTCGGCCATGGTGAAGAACGCGGCGATGGAGCGCCCGTTGCCGGTGCCGGAGCTCTCGTCGAAGCGGATCACCTCGCGCCGCGGCACGGCGAGCATGCCGAGCGGGTAGGCGGCGGCCAGGTGGTCCCGGGTGGTGAAGGGGATGTCCTCGAACGCCTGCTCGCGCCCCTGTGCCACGGCCCGTGCGACCCCGGCCGGCACATGGTGTGCGTAGAACGGGGAGTTGCGGCAGGCGTGGGCCACGGTCCCGGCGAGCGCCTGGGCGGTCCAGGCGTCGAGGCCGTGGCGGTCCAGGGAGGTGACCGCGGCGACCTTGCGGGCGATGCCGAGGCGGGCGGCGAGGGTGTCGTGCAGCCGGGTGCGCAGGCCGGGGCCGGCCGAGCGGGCGAGGGTGGTCATCGGGACACCTCCTCCAGCCGTGCCATGGCCGCGCGCTCCTCGCCGGCCAGGGAGTCGACGATCACGGCCGCCTGCTGCAGGGCCTGGCGGGCGCCGTCCTCGCCGGCGTTCCGCAGGAGGTTCGCCACCTCGGTCCAGCGGTCGGAGATGCGGCGGTACGCGACGGAGATCTCGTCGTAGGCCTCGATCCCGGTCAGCTCGTGGGCCTCCTCCAGGAACCGCGCCCACAGCGTCCGGAACAGCCCGCCGCCGGTGCCGCCCTCCTCCATGCTGGTGCCGACGATGCGCATGGCCTCGCCGGTGTCGTCGAGCCGGTCAGGCCAGGCGCGCATCAGGGTGGCGGCCTTGGTGATGCCCTTGAAGCCCATGTTGGTGATGGGCGGGTTCAAGAAGTCCTGCGCGGTGGCGAGGACCGCGGCCTGGCAGGCCTTGGGCAGCCGGGACGGGTCGTAGCCGTGCGGGTCGATCCGCACCGACAGGTTGCGCGAGGACATCGGCCCGCGGGCGGCGCGGGCGCGCGCCATGCTCTCCCGCGAGGTCGACTGCACGCCCAGCGCCCGGGTCTCCACCACGACGAACCGGTCGTCCTCGTAGCCGATGCAGGCGACGTAGTGCGCGGCGAAGTGGTGGTCCTCCTGCGCGTAGTCGAGGTGGTGGCGGTCGAGCTTGAGCCCCACCACGTCGCCCTCGTCGAGCGCCTGCAGCAGGGTGGCCTCGGCCTTGGCCCGCGATGCGGTCTCCTGGGTGCGCAGGCCGAGGGCGAGCGCTTCGGCCGCGTTGCGCATCAGATGGTCGGGCTTGACCCGGCCGGCGAGGAACGGCGTCGGCATCTGCCGGGAGTGCCAGTACAGGAAGGACAGCCCGCGCCCCAGGCCGAACAGCAGCGGTTCGCTCAGCTCGATCTCGTGGTTGCGGAGCATGTTGAGCAGGGCGGTGGACTCGCAGTGGTCCCCGGAGTACGGGGAGATGTCAATGACGGCCATCGGCGTGCCCCGTTCCGTCGCGCGGCTCCTCGTAGACGATCTCCAGCACGGTGCCGCTGTCGTTGTTGCGCAGGTGCCCGTAGGTGTGGCCGACCTCGTCGGCCTCGGTGTAGGCGATGGTCTCCAGGTGACCGGCCTCGCTCTCGAGGGTGTCCAGGACGTGGCGGACGTCGTCCCCGGTGCGGACGGCGATGGCGACGTGCGACATCAGCCGGCCCTTCTCCTCGGCGGGCCGCCGCGCCCAGGGGCCGAAGCGGCGGCAGGCGAACATCTCGATGACCCGCCCGTCGGCGAGGGTGACGGAGTTCCACCAGCCGGGGGTGCCGTACTGGCGGGGCGAGATGTAGGAGGGGCCCATCTCCACGGAGGTGACCGGTCCTGTGGTCTTCAGCTCGTTGAGGTGGGTGTGCCAGTCGAAGATCTCCTCGTCGCCGCCGTAGTCGCCCATGTAGACGCCGATGTGGTTGACCCCGGCGAGCCGGCCGACGACGTGGTCGGGGGCATGACCGCACCAGGTGGCCAGGTACTTGGCGCAGTCGAGCTCCTGCCAGGCGGCGGACGTCTGGAGCAGCTCCTCCCAGGCCCCGGGGAAGCCGGGGCGTGCGGGGAAGCGGCCCTCGTGGGTGGCGGTGATGGCCGGAGAGCTCTGCCCGAGTGGATTCATGGCCCTTCCTTCCTGCCCGTGATGACGAGCCCCATCTGCACTTCCGTCACGGCGGCCGTCTCCAGCGCGGTGCCCCTCAGCAGCTCCTCGACCTCGCTCGTGACGTACGAGGAGCGGATCGAGGTGCGGAAGCCGGGGCGCATGTCGGCGGCGATGTTGGCCTTCATGAACTGGAAGGTCGTCCGGTCGATGTCCCGGCGCAGGTCGGAGACGCAGTACCGGCCGCCGGGCCTGAGCACGCGGTGCATCTCCTCGAGGGCGGTCACCGGTTCCGCCCATTCGTGCAGCGAGGAGGCACTGATGACGTGGTCGAAGCTGCCGTCCTCGAACGGGAGTCGCAGCACGGTGCCGCATTCGTAGGCGCACCGGTCGCGCAGGCCGTACTCGGCGGCGTTGGCGCTCGCCCGCCGCAGCATCGCCGGTGAGATGTCGAGGCCGGTGAGCCGGGCGGTGCCGGGCGCCTGCCGGAGCCATTCCAGGCCGAGGTAGCCGGGGCCGCAGCCGAGTTCCAGCACCCTGCCCGAGTCGATGCCGGCGGCGAGGATGTCGTCGATCTTCTCCTGCAGCCAGCCGTTGTCCCGGATGTGGCGCTGCATCTCGTCGTACTTGAGGGCCAGTTCGTCGCCCTGCAGGCCCTCGTCGGTCTCCGGCACCCGGGGGGCGACGGTGCCGCGCGCGCTAGCCACGGCCGGGTCCCACTCGCCGGATGCCCACTGCCAGACCTCTCATCGTGGCGCTCCCCATCTGCACGTCGGAACGGTCGTTGCTGGTCAGGTGATTGACCGAGGATCTGAGCGACTCGTCGAGGGAGGACTCGCCCGGATACCACCAGCCGGCGTCCGCCAGCACGACGTCCGGCGCGACGGAGTCGGAGATCCGGACCGTCATGCGCACCTCGCGCGCACCGGCCCGCGTGAACAGGGCCACCTCGTCGCCGTCCGTGAGGCCCTCACGCTTGGCGGTGTCCGGGTGGACGGTCACCCGGGCCGCCGGGCGGCGGCGCGCAGTGGTCGGCAACTGGTGGAACTCGGTGTTGTAGAACCGGCGCGGGTGCGCGCTGGTCATCAGGTACGGCAGCTCCGGGTCCGGCGGCGGGGCCGGGCGGTGCACCGGGAACGGCTCGTAGCCCATGGCCTTCAGCCCGTCGTGGCGCAGATCGACCCGTCCGGACCTGGTCCTGAAGCCGCCGTCGCGGTACTTGCGGTACCGCTTCTCGTTGCGGATGTAGCCGATCTCGGTGAACTGCTCCCAGGTCAGCCCGATGCCGGACAGCTTGGCGTCCAGGGCGGCGCGCACCGAAGGGAAGAAGTGCCGGGCGAGGCCGAGCCGTTCGGCGAGGGCGAGGATGATCTCCTCGTCGGAGCGGCAGCCCTCCACGGTGGCGACCTTCCGCCGGGCCGCGATGTAGGAGTTGAACTCCACGATCTGGTCCCGCTCCAGCCAGCTGGAGACGGGCAGCACCACATCGGCGTACCGGGCCGTCGGCGTCAGGAACATGTCGCAGACCACGACCAGGTCCAGCTTCTCCAGCGACCTGCGCACCAGCTCGGTGTTCTCGTGCGAGGCCAGGATGTTGCTGCCGAAGAGCAGCAGGGAGGTGACCGGGTACGGCGACCCGGTGACGACGGCCCGGTGCAGGTCGCCCGGCGCGACCCAGCCGGACATCGACAGGATCCGGTGCCGGTCGCCGCCGATCCGTTTCCTCGCCTGCTCCTCCGGGAGCAGGTCCGAGCGGGGGAAGGCCCGCCGGCCCTCGATCGGCATGGGCTCCCAGATCACGTCGCCGCCGGGGGCGTCGAGGTTGCCGCAGAGCGCGCAGAGCAGGGCGATGGCGCGGTGGGTGTCGAAGGAGTTCTCGTTCTGCGACAGCCCGGTGCCGGCCTCGATGCACGCCCGGGAGGCGGTGGCGTAGGCGCGGGTCGCCCGCCGGATCAGCTCCGGCTCGAGACCGGTGATCCCCGCGACCCGCTCGAGGTCGTACTCCCGTACATGCTCGGCGAGTTCGTCGAACCCCGTCGTGTACTCGGCGACGAAGTCACGGTCGTACCAGCCCTCGTCGACGACGAGCTTGATCATGCCGAGCGCCAGCGCGCAGTCGGTGCCCGGCCGGACGGGGAGGTGGAGCTCGGAGCGGGCGGCGGTCCGCGTCCGCCGCGGATCGACGGTGATCACCCGGCTGCCGCGTTCCACGGCCCGCAGCAGCTTCACCCCGATCACGCCGTCGGAGTGCGTGTCCGGCTTGTTGCTGCCCCACAGCAGCACCACCTCGGGGTCGCCCTCGTAGTCGCAGAAGGTGAAGGCGCCGTAGGTCATGATCGAGGCCATGACCCGCGGGTAGAAGCACACATGCGCGGGCCCCACCACATTGGGCGTGCCCAGCGCGTTGGCCAGCCGGAACACCCACTCCTGGTAGTTGCGGTCGGTGCCCTGGCCGAGTGCCACCGACTCCGGTCCGTGCCGGGCGATGGTCTCGGTCAGCCGGTGGCAGATCCGGTCCAGGGCCTCGTCCCAGCCGATCGGCTCGAAACTGCCCGAACCGCGTGGCCCGGTGCGCGCCAGCGGTGTGGTGAGCCGGTCCGGGCTGTGCAGCAGATCGAGCGAGGCCTTGCCCTTGATGCAGAAGTAGCCCTCGCTGGTGGGGTTGTCCGGGTCGCCGTGGATGGCGGTGGGAACACCGTTCTCCAGGTCGATGAGGGCGCCGCAGCCGCCGTGGCACATCCGGCAGACGGACTTCATCCGGGTGATCGTCACTCCGCCTCACCCGCCCGTTCGGCCGCGACGGCGAACAGCCGCTCGTACAGGCCCTGTTCGGCCTCCGCGGTCTCCGCGAGGAGCCCAGCGACGGTCCCGAGGACGCGCCGCCCCCGCTCGTCGTTCCCCGGGTAGCCCATCAGCAGGTCGGTCGCTTCCTCCCAGCGGCGGCGCACCTCGCCGAAGCCCTCGACGAGCGGGTCGAGCGCCGCGTCACCGGTGCGCTGCCGGGCCTCGTGCAGGAAGTCCCGGTACAACGTGCGGAAGTTGGCGCCCCCGGTGCCCGCGAACCGCCAGAAGCGGCCCACACCCGGCACCGACTCCCGCGCGTCCGCCAGGGTCTCGCCCCACTCGGCGATCTCGGCGGCCAGCGTGCGCAGGGCGCCGAGGCCGCGCCGCGGCCCGTGATCGCGCGACATCCGCCCGGCGGTGTCCCGTACGGCCGGCCAGATCTGCTCCCGCAGCACCGCGTCGGTGTCCGCGAGCAGCCGGTCGGGGAGCCGCTCCACATACATCTGCCAGTGCGGCGACGGCAGGAACCCCTCGTCCGATGCGCGGGCCCGGCGCAGCGACTCCTCGGGCAGGGTCTGCGCCCCGCCCTGCTGCCCGGTGTCCACGACATGGGCGAGCGAGCCGTCCAGCCCGTACACCGCGATGCAGTGCGCGGAGAAGTGGCTGCGGGAGGAGAAGTAGTCGAGGTGGAAGATGTCGACGGACACCCCCACGACATGACCGGCCTCGAGCAGCTTCACCGCCTCGGCCCGCGCCGCCTCCCCGTCCGGTGCCCGCGACTCCCGCAGCTCCGCGCCGAGCGCGGCGCAGGCGTTGCGGGACAGCTCGGCCGGCCCGATCCGGCCGGTGAGCATGGGCGCGGTGCGGCCGGGCTCCGGGCCGTCCCAGTACTGCACGTCGATCCCCCGGCCCAGGCCGAACAGCATGGGCTCGGAGATGTCGGCACCGGCGTGGTGCAGCATGTTCCGCAGGGTGGACGTCTCACAGTGGACGCCGGGCCGGGGCTGGAATGTCGCCAAGCGCATAGGGCTTCCCAATCGCGCGGTGCGGAAGTGCGGTGACGGGGGCGGGTGGTGAGGGCGGGGCCCGGGACCGTTTCCGGGCCGGGGCGGTGGCCTGGGCCGGTTGGCGCCCGGGCGGGCCGGTGACCGGGCCGGCCGGTGCCGAGGCGGGTCGGCCGGCCACGGTGACGGGGGCGGACCGGCGGGCCCGCACCTGCGGCGAGGCCCGGAGGGGACCGTGGGCGAGGCGAGTGCGGTGCCCTTGCCCTGGCCGGGCGCGCCCCCGCGCCTACGTATCGACCTGGGCCTCCCGCGTATCGCCCAGGACCTCGTGATAGCCCTGCAGGTCGAGGAAGCCGGCGCCGCTGGCCAGCACGACGATCACCGGTTCCCGCCGTTCCGTGCGGGCCTTTGCCGCCACCTCCACGGCCGCCGCCACCGCATGACTCGCCTCCGGGGCGAGCAGCAGACCCTCGGTCTGCAGCAGGAGACGGCCGGCCTCCAGGGCGGTGCGCTGGTCGAAGGCGACGGCGTCCAGGACGCCCTCGTGCCGCAGCAGGCTGACCAGGGCGGAGCTGTGGTGGTTGCGCAGGCCGCCCACATGATTGGGCGGCGGGATGAAGTCCTCACCCATGGTGTAGCCGAGCACCTCCGGCGTGAAGCCGCCCAGGTCGGTGCGGCCGTAGGCGTAGACGCCCTGCGTGAGCCGGGGGGCCGCCGTGGACTCCGCGGCGAGGAAGCGCAGATCCGCTCCGTCCGCCCTGGCCCTGAGGTGGGGTCCGACGAGTCCGCAGAGGTTGCTGCCGCCGCCGGAGCAGGCGATGAGGTGGTCGCCGCGCCCCTCCACGCCCAGCTCCTCGCCGTGCTCCGCGAGCTGCGCGGTCACTTCCAGGCCGAGCAGGGTCTGGTGGAGGTAGACGTGCGGCATGCCGCTGCCGGCGAGGTAGGCGGCGCCCGGCAGGCCCAGGGCGTGCTCGATCGCGTCACTGATCGCGGTGCCGAGGCTGCCGGGGTGGCCGGGCGTGTCCTGCAGGATCTTCCGCCCGATCGCGGTGCGGAGCGACGGCGAGGGCTCCACCTCGGCGCCCAGCAACTCCATGTAGTGCCGCCGGTAAGGCTTCTGCTCCAGCGAGCACCGCACCATGAAGATCTCGGCCCGCAGTCCGAACATCTTCGCCGCGAGCGCGACGCTCATCCCCCACTGCCCCGCACCGGTCTCGGTGACCAGGGTGGTCCGCCCCTCCTCGGCCGCGTAATGGGCCTGGGCGATGGCGGTGTTGAGCTTGAAGCTGCCGGTGGGCAGCACGTCCTCGCGCTTGAGGTAGATCCTCGCGCGGGTGCCGAGGTGCTGCTCCAGGCGGCGCGCCCGGTGCAGCGGCGTGGGCCGGCCGCACTGGCGCAGCCGTTCCATGACGGGCTCGGGTATCGGGATCCATTTCTGGTCCGTACCGTTCTGCTCGATCAGAATCCGGGGCCGGACCTTCTCGGCGATCTCCGCAGCACTGGGGCTCCCGGAATCCCGCACCTCGGGCACGGGCCCCGGAAGATCAGGCAGGAAGTTGTACCACTGTCCCGGCATCTCCGGTAACGCGGAATCACTCTGAGTCGTGGATATCACGTTCCCCCGCTTCGAAAGTCGGAAGCCATCGTACGAGCGCACTCGAACACGACACAACATTCCGGCCGACGGCCGCGATTTCTGTCGGCCCTATTCGGACCTATGACGAGAGCCCCGGTCACGGGGGCCGCTTTTCCGTTCCGCTCGGAAACCGGAACAGGAAACGCCAGGAATCAACGAGACGACACACCATTGAGCACAGCCTGCCGGCGCCGCCGGAGCGACGGAAATCAGCCCCGGCAACCGGCGTCCGAAAGGGCCGTACGACTAGGCGCCAGCTTCCCTGGAATGCAGCCGTTCCGTCAATGATTCGGCCAGCAGCTGCCAACTGACCGCCTGATGCCGGGCCAGTTCCGCGATCACCGGTGCGCAGTGGATCGGCAGGCTGCCGGCCATCGCCGCCCAGTCGTGCGGCTGAGCGGCCGAGGCGTCCAGCGTCCGCAGCAGCCTGCGGCCCACCTCGGTGAACCGCAGGGAGGGATCGGCCCGCAGCCGCCGGATGGCCAGCTGCAGGTCCGGGCACACGGGCTGCACCCGGGGGACCCTGGGGGGACGGGGACGCCGGACGGCCGCGGCAGCGTCGGCACCGGCGGCGCGAGCGGGCCCGTCGTCCCGGACGCTCGCGGCATCGACCGGCGGGGAGTCCCCGGGCCGGGCCGCACCGGGCCGCACAGCACCGGGCTGCATCGCACCGTTCCGCGCCTCACCGTTCGACGCGTCACCGTCTGGCGCCTCACCGTCTGACGCTTGACCGTCTGGCGCTTGACCGGACCGCGTCGCGCCGGGCGCGTCGTCCGGTTCGCCCTGTCCGGCGCGCACGCGCCTGCGCGCATCCTTCGCCGTGGTCAGCGAGATGCCCGCGGCGTGCGCGACCTCGCGCGCGGAGGCGTCCGGGTGCTCGGCGAGGTACGCCATCGCGCGCCTGCGCGCCTCCCCGGCCATCAGCGGATAGGCCACTCCGTCCCGGCCGACGCGGACGGTGGTCGGGTGCGGAAGTTCCGCAGCCGCCCTCCTGCGGAGCGCCGCGACGGTCTTGTCCGACAGACCGACGATCCCGGCCAGGCGCCGGTTGGACCACTCCGGGAAGTCGGCCAGCATCTGCAGCGCCGCGGCCTTGCGGTCGGCGAGCGTGAGCGGCAGTCCATGGCTGCTGTTCAGCTTGACGGCGAGGACGAAGGCCTCCCGCTCGTCCCCGTTGAAGAGGACGGCGCTGATATGAGTGGCACCGCTGCGCTGCACGGCCCGGAGCCGGTGCACCCCGTCGATGACGGTCATCGATTTCCGGTGCACGACGATCGGCGGCAGATCGGAGCAGACCTCGGCGAGCGCATTGATGTGCCGCGGATCCTCTCCGCCCGTACGAGGCGAGCCCGCGACCAGGATGCTGCGGATCGGTACCCGGGTGACTTCCGACAGGAGCCCGCCGAGGTACGAATCCGGACAGCGAAATCGGTGTTGCAAGGGTTTCCCCGCGGAAACCGGGGCGTGGCCCATCGTGTTTCCTTCCTCCCCTTCAGACTTCCGGCGGACCTACCAGGGTTGTGACGCATCCGGACACGGACGAGTCAGGCAGGGCGGCGAACCGCAGTCCGAGGAAAGGGAGAGCTGTTCCGGGTGGTCGCAAAGCTGTGGAACATCGTGTCTCCCCCATGACCCAATGCCGAGAACCGACGACTCTGGCACCCTGCCAGGAGGATGAGGCCGGCGCAAGGTTTGCGTCCAGCACTTCTTCCGGAAATGGGATCACCCCTATTGATCATTGATCAAGGTACCCGCCCGGAAATAGAAAGGGAGCCGACGATTCCGCCCCTTCACCGACGATCGTCCTCCGCGGCGCCTTCGGACTCATCGCTCGCCCCCGGACATGGAGAAGCACGCGCGGCCGCAAGAATGCCTTTCAGCCAATTTTCCTGACCGATTCAATGACGACCCGGTCAATTGAATATTCAAAGAATGGGGAGCGCTCCACCATCGGACCGGTGAGCCCGCACCCGCACCCTCCCCCTCGGCGTCCAACGAGCTGATGGGCTCGCCCGGCTCGCCTCTCAGCCCATACCGAAGTCCCCGACCGCGATGCGCGGTCGGGGGTTGCCTCTTGCGGTTACTGCCCCCTGTCGTCCTGACCGGCGGGTGCGGCCCGGTCGTCGATGACGACGTGGACGGGGTCTGCTCCGTCTCCCCGGTGGGGGCGGGTGACGATCTCCTGGACGGTCTCGGTGAGCCGCCCGTGCAGATGGGCGGCGATGGCCCGGGTGCCCGCGTCGCCGGCGGTGTGACTGACTCGGTGGAGACGGGTCAGCGCGGCGACGAGGCTGGGGCCGGAGACCTTGGCGAGGATCGTCCCCGCGGCGTCCTGGACCTCGGCAGGCAGGTGGAAGTGCTGGTCCTGACCGGCATGCTTGACCAGGAACTCCCACGTGTCGCGGTGGGCGTGGAGGGTGGCGGCGGAGATGCCGGCAGCGGCGCGGAGCACCTCCAGGTCCTGTTCGCCCTCCGGTCCCGGACGCGGTTCCGGGTCGGGGGCCGGTTCGGGCGGGACGTCGTCCACGGCAGGCGGTGGCGGTGGCGGCGGCGCCACCGGTGCGGGGTCCTGTTCCGGCACCTCGGTCGCCGGCGGCGGAGCGGTGCGCAGTCGCCCTTCGAGGCGGTTGATGGCGCCACGGATGGCGACGAGTTCGCTGCCGATGCCGGCGAGGGGCTCGGTGACGACCTCGCCGGTCCGGTCGAGTGCGCTGCGGGCGACGGCCCGGATATCCGCGAGACCGCTATTGATGGCGGCGGTGGCGTCCTGCTCCCGGATCTGACTGATGGCGTGCTGCTGATTCTCGACTTGCTGCTTGAGGGTGGCGAGGTCAGTGGCGAGATTCTTGAGTTGCGCGGCGATCTGCTCGAGTCGAGCCCTGTCTGCACTGCCGAACGGCACATTCCCCCCTTGCGGTCACCGGTGACCTTGAAAGGGTGATGTGCGGGGCAATATGTCGACAAGGGCGCAAATCGGCCACCGGGGCACGCCGAGGTGCGCAACCGGTCGCGGCGGTGCCCGCCGTGATCAGTCCTCCGGGGACCCGTCGTCCGGCCGGTAGGACCTGTTCCAGGTGGCGCCGCAGCGGCACTGAGCGCTTTCGAGCAGCTCGCCGTCGTCGCCGACGCCGGTGACGTCCCAGATACGGACGTGAATGTGTTCACCCATCGTTTCTCCTCACGATGAGCGCAAGGCTAGGCAGGCGTCCGCCGAAATGACCAGGATCGGCTCACATAGTGAGATTCACCCCGGATTCGGTGCAGCGTGGGACGGCCCGGGCGGCCAGGTCGGCTCTACGGCCGGACGACCCGGTCGGCTCTACGGCCGGACGACCCGGTCGCCGTCCGCGCGTGCGACGGTGGTGAGCCAGCTGATGATCCGGTTGATGTCGGACTGGGTGACGATGCCCACGAGCCTGTCGTCGGCCAGGACCAGGGCGCGGCGGGCCGGGCTCGCCTCGACGGCGGGCAGCAGGTCCACCAGCCGGTCCTCGGGATGCGCGGTCGGGAGATCGCCGAGCGGCACCATGACGTCCATGACCGGCGTGCGATGACGCGTGTCCGCCGGGACCTCGCCGGCCCGGTGCACACTGATCAGCCCGATGGGCAGTCCGGTCGCGTCGGTGACCGGGAAGGCCGAGTGCCGGTAGACCCAGGCCGGGTCGCTCAGGAACTGCTGGACGGTGATGGCGGCCGGCACCGTCTCGGGATCCGGGGTCATGGCCCGGCGCACCGGGACCGTGCCGAGCAGTTCCCGCATCCTCGCCTGACCGCCCTCGGCGCTCGCCATGGCGGTCATGAACCAGCCGATCAGCATCAGCCACAGCCCGTCGACCGCGGCGCCGGCGAACACCAGGAAGATGCCGGCGACGACGAGCAGCCAGCCGAGCACGCGGCCCGCGCCGGTGGCGACCTCGGTGGCCCGAAGCCTGCTGCCCGTGCGCCACCACACCAGGGCACGCAGCAGCCGCCCGCCGTCCAGCGGCGCCGCCGGGAGGGCGTTGAACAGCGCCAGCAGGATGTTGATCGCCGCGAGCCAGGCCAGCGCCTCGATCCACAGCCCGGTTCCGTAGGCCTGGCCGAACAGGACGGCCAGCAGTCCGAACACCACGCCCAGCGTCAGGCTGACCAGCGGGCCGACCCCGGCGATGCGCAGCTCGGCCCCAGGGCTCGGCGCCTCGCTCTTCAGGCGGGCGACCCCGCCCAGCAGCCAGAGCGTGATCTCGTCACTGGCCACACCATTGCGGCGGGCGACGATCGCATGGCTGAGCTCATGGGCCAGGAGCGACAGCAGGAAGAGCACCGCCGTGGCCACCCCGGCCACCGCGTACAGCCAGTCCGACCGGCCCGGGTGGGCGTCCGGCAGCCGCCCGGCCGCCAGCCCGACGGCGATCAGGCCGAAGATGACCAGGACACTCCAGTGCACCCCGATCCGGATACCTGCCACACGTCCCAACGAGAGCGTCGCCTTCATTGCGATTCGCCTCCGCAAGACTGCGCCATTCCGTCGATTCCATGGTGCGGGGCCGGGGGCGCTCGAGGCGAACGGCCGGGACCGGCGCCTCCGCGGCGGCGCATTCTCCCCGGACTCTCTCCGGCGCCGGATCCTTCGGAAGGCAGCAGAGGCCCCCCGCTGCTGCAAAGACTGAGCGGCAGACGAGTCGGGCTGTACGCCGGGTTCTCCAGAGACCCTTCTGACCTGCGACGTTGTGGGGCGAACCGTCGGTAACCTGCTAGGACAGGTTGCAGAGGAGATTGGAGGGGGATGCCTGTCACCGCAGGGGTCAGGCACATGAAAGTCACCAGGACGGCCATCCTGGAGGCTCATCGCTGGGCACCGCTCGGACATCAATTCCGGACACAGCCCGTGGTTCTAGCGGGCCCCGGTGACGGCTGGGCGCGCCGGGCACGGACCGGCCGGCCAGGAACTGGCCGGACGACTGGGTGCAGCGAAGTACGAGCGATCACCGTATCCGGACATACGAGGCGCACGCCCGTTTCCGCCGCCACCCTCGCCGTCCTGTAAGGCATGAGTGCGTCCAGAAGGCAGGACGCGTCGTAGGGTCGCCGAATTGGTATGACACTCGCACCACCACGATCAGTAAGTAGGCTGTGGCGGTCGTGCAGTCGATGCGGAAGTATCGGGGGGTGTGGTGAACGGCGCGACTCTGCCGCCGCGAATTGGACCGTATCTCGTCGAGCGGCGGCTCGGCGCCGG
>Ga0207873_1001342_pt1 | contig 23982 bp, 16 predicted proteins | sample BGWIniCompost_FD_187373 | JGI IMG/M metagenome (GOLD analysis project Ga0207873, IMG submission 187373) | Cellulose adapted compost microbial communities from Newby Island Compost Facility, Milpitas, CA, USA - BGW Initial Compost (SPAdes)... ...
TCGCGCTCCTCCGTGTCGCGCTCCTCCGTGTCGCGCTCCTCCGTGTCGCGCTCCTCCGTGTCGCGCTCCTCCGTGTCGCGCTCCTCCGTGTCGCGCTCCGTCTTGCGCTCTGCGTTGCGCCCCTCTGTGTTGCGCTCTCCGGGAAACCAAGGAAAGCTCGCGGGACATGAGAACTGCCGTCTTGCCCGTGCTCGTCGCCCTCTTGCCCGCCCTGATCGCCTGCGCGGGAGAGGACGACGCGAGTCCTGGTCCCTCCAACGACGCGACCGGCGGAGCGCCGACCGTCCCCGGCTCGGGGGGGCAAGACGCGGGATCCGGCGGGGTGGACGTCGGCACCGGCGGCGCAGGGATGGTCGGAGGCACGGGAGGGGACACGCCGAGCACGGGGGGCGCCGATCCGGGCAGTGGCGGCGCCGATGGCAGCGGCGGCGCCGATTCGGGCGACGACTCCTGCACGCCGAACCCTGCCGCCGGCCTGACCGTCGTGGGCGACGTCGTCGAAGACGGCGCGACGTGCCTCACCTGGATGCGCGGATCCATCTCGTCGGAGGACGCCAAGGACGCGGTCGACGATCCATACCCGGGCGCCACCAAGGCGGACGCCGAGGCGGCGTGCGAAGCCCTCGAGCTCGGCGGCTTCAGCGACTGGCGTCTCCCGACCCTGGGAGAGCTCAGCACCATCGCCACCCGCTGCGCCCAGTGGGGTGAGCCGCCGCCCCTGCCCTGGGCGGTGGAGTTCGAGGCCACGGGCCCCGTGTGGTCGAGCACCCCGGCGTCCGACGGCAAATTCTGCGTCGTCGACGCCAGCGCTGGCGGCACCCCCTCGGGGTCGTACTCGAGCGGCGCGGGCGTGCGCTGCGTGCGCGGCTCCGGGACGGCACCCTCACCCACCGAGTGCGCCGCGCAGTCGATCCCCAGCTGCCCCTGAGCACTCCACGGCGACTCCCGTCGGGGTCGCCGTGGCGCCCTTCCCCCGCGGAGTTCCGCGCCCTTCCCCCGCGGAGCTCCGCCGCAGAGGCCGCGCGCGGGGCACCTCGCTCAGCCGGACGATCGCTGCGCACCCTGGCGGGGGGAGCTCCACCCCGCCCGGCATCGTCCGTCCGCTCCCGCGGGGCGTCCCCGCGCACCCCGCGACCACGTCCCTGCGAACGCCCACACGCGGCGAAGCACGATCGCCGGGCGCCCCCTTCGCGGCACCCCCAGCAAATGGTTAGCGCAGCGTGAGTGCCTCCGACAGCACGAAGTCGTTGCCGGCCGCCATCTGGTGGCAGCTGTTGCAGGTGCCCAGAGGGTCGCCGCCGTAACCTTCGCCGTCGGGCGCTCCGAGGCCCCGCCAGTTGATGGCGACCCCCCGCGGGCCCTCGACGAGCTCGAACCACTCCCAGCCGCGGGCGCCGAGCGCGTTGAAGTTCGCGCCGCGCTTGACCATGGCGAAGTGCTTGCGCGGCTCCTCGGACGACCGGGGCCGTTGCGCGAGGTTCTCCTTGACGATGATCGTGCCGACGGGGAACTGGGTGGAGCCCGGGGGCGGCAGGGCGTTCACGAAGGCGCGGAGGTTGCCCTCGTCGTGGGTCTCGCCCTGAGCGGGGCGCTCCCCGAGATCGAGGGAGCCCCAGCTGCGGAAATCCTGGAAATCTCGGGCGAGGGCAACGTAGTGCTCGCGGGGGGGCAGCTCGCGGACGACGGGCTTGGGTGTATCGCAGCTCGTGAGCGCCGCCACGGCGACGATGGCGAGGAGGTGGTGATTCATCGACGACGTTCGCGGAAGAGAGGGGAGGGGCGGCGCGCTGGCGAGCCAGCCGTCGCCCCTCCGGTGGGGTCAATGTTCGGCGCGGCTCACTCAGCCGAGCCCGGATCGAAGAGGGCCTGCAGCTGCCCGCCCTCGACGAGCTCCGCGTTGCCCGCGTTGTAGTGGGCCTGGGTGGCCGTGAGGAACCAGCCGGGGCCCAGGATGTTCGACGCGTCGATGATGCCCGTGCTCTCCTCGTCCTGAGTGAGGAAGCGCGCGCCACCAGACAAGAACGCCGCTGCGTCGTGGCGGGCGACCTCGACCAGGGACCCATCGGCGATGTCATAGCGCCAGATCTTGCCGAGGTGCGCGTTGTTGCCGACGTCCTCCTGGAGGTAGAGGCGCCCGCGCTGGTCGAGTGAGACGTTGTCGAGCATGCGGTGCCCCTCGCTGCCGTCCAGCAGCATCTCGATGGTGCCCCCGAGCTCGGGCCGCGCGGCGTCCACGAAGGCGAGCCGCCAGAGCCGGCTGTTGCCGCTGAAGCTCGCCGTGGTGACGAAGTAGAAATGGTTCGGGTCGTTGGGATCCCAGGCGCCGTCCTCGGGCCTCTGGAACTTCGTGACCAGGTTGGCGTTGCTCTCCGCCTCCAGCCGCGCGCCCGTCCAGTTCTCCACGTTGCCGAGCTCGTACATCTCGAAGGGCGCCGTCGGGATCCCGGTGGCGTTGTTCTCCACGGGGTGACCGACGACCCGCAGGCCGTAGAGGGTGCCGTTGGTGAGCCCCGCTCGTTCGACGGGGCTGCCGCCGTCCGTCTTGGTGCCGACGTACACGTACACCTGACCTCCGCCGCTGTCGTCGAGGTTGGCGGAGATCGTCTTCACGCCCGCCTTGGGGCTGAGGACGATGTTCTCCCAGCTCGCTTTGCCGAAGCGGGGGAGCTCGTAGGTGACGCCGTCGAGCCCGTGCGCGAGCGCCCGGCCCTCGCTCCCGATCTCTTCGCCGTTGAAGTAGAGCCGCCCGTCGAACCCGAGGCCCGTCTCCACGTCGTACAGGGCCGTCTGGTCCGGCAAGTCCGAGGAGCAGAAGCGCCCGAAGGCCACGCCCGTGGCCGGCTCCGCGTAGGAGGAGGTGCTGGGGTCCCAGAGCGCGGCCCGCTTGATGAGGTCCTCGCCCGACAGCACGGCCAGGTCTGCCTTGCGCACGATCCACTTCGACACGAACGCGCCCCGAGCCCCGTGAGCGCGAACGACGCCGTTGTTCACGCCGAGCTCGTGGTTGGCGAGCAGGGTGAACGTCCCGTCCCCGTTGTCGAAGGCGCCGAGCCCGTCGGGGACGCCGACCATGCGATAGGGGGAGCCATCGGGCTTGGTGCCCACGGCGTCCCCGACGGTCAGGATCGGCTTGATGCGCACGCCTGGCTCGCTGGGGAGCAGGTAGGACGGCTGGCTGCTGAACACGCCGCCCGTCAGCGGTGCTTCGTCGCCCACGTTGCCGTGGTCGTCGTCGAAGTCCACGCCGATGGACGCTTGCCCGTTGTGGATCATCGCCAGGGCGATGTGCGTCCTGCGGTCGGCCTGGATCCGGGCGGCGACCGTCTCGCTGAACCAGGTGGGGGCCACGTCGTTCGCCAGGCCGTTGCACTCCAGGGCGAAGGCGTCCGCCGAGACGCTGACGACGCCTACGGGGAGTCCGTCCAGGACGAACACCTGCTTCTCGCCGGGGGTCACGGAGAACGTGCGTACGTCGCTGCGCTGGCCATCGACCGAGATGCGCAGACAGGCGACGTCCTCCGGCGCGTTCGTGAGCGCGACCTCCGCTTGGCCGAAGAGCTCGCCGCCGTCGTCTTCGCTGCTGCAGCCGAGGAAGGCGACAGCGGTGATGCTGGCTGCAATCGCCAATGTGAGTTTTCTTTTCATGGATTGTCTCCCAATACGAGGGGCTTCCCTGCCCATCTGGCCGCGAACGGTAGCGGACGGCGTTTGGCGCTTGGGTGACTTGTCGTCGAAGTTTGCGCGCGGAGTCGGTGGGGATCCGGTGTGCGACGTCGGCGCGACGATCGTGATGATTCGATGACGAGCGCGACGAGCGCGCATCTTCTCCGATCCAAGAAGCGTTCGCCGATTGACGGTCTCACTGAGCTCCAACAAGGTCCGCCCCATGCCACGCCGAACTCGCGCGCTGCTCCTGGCCCTGCTCGCCGCCTGCGCTCGAGCCCCCGAGGACTCCACCGTGGACGCCGTGGAGGCCGTGGAGGCGTCGGAGGCGCGCGTCGTGCGCACGGACCGGGCCGACCTGCCCGTCGCCGAACTCGAGCCGGAGCAGCTCACGCGCTTTCGGGAGGGCGACGGCCTCTTCGAAGCCGTCTATCGGGAAGTGGACGGCCTGGGGCCTGCGTACATTCGCGCCTCGTGCAGCGACTGCCATCGCGAGGACGGTCGCGGGCCGGGCGTCGTGACGCGTGTGGTCCAGACCTCGCCGATCGGAGCCAGCCTGGTGCAGGCGGGCTGGTCTCCCGCCTCTCCCCTGGGCGACACGGAGCGCCCCTACGTGACCGCGGGAGCGACGATTCCCCTGCTCTTCCCCGATGGCCCCGAGATCCGGCGCACGCAGCGCCTGCCTCCCGCCGTCTTCGGGCGCGGGCTGCTCGAAGCCATCGCCGACGCGGAGATCGAGCGCCTGGCGCGAGCCGCCGCCGACCGTGACGGGCCCGTTCGCGGTCGCATCGCCCGCGTCCGCCTGCCGGGTGCGTCGGAGGAGCTCATCGGTCGCTTCGGCCTGAAGGCGGCGGCGCCGACTCTGACGGACTTCACCGCGCGCGCACTCCACGGCGACATGGGGCTCACTTCGCCCCTCTACCCGGAGGAGGCCCCCAACCCGGAGGGGCTGACCGACGACGCGAAGCCCGGCGTCGACGTGACCCTCGAGGACGTCGAGCTCCTGGCAGATTACGTCCGCATGTTGGCGCTCCCCACGCGAACGTCGGCGCGAGGCGAGGGCGCGCGGCTCTTCGAGGAGGTCGGCTGCGCCACCTGCCACACGCCCTCTCTGCGCACGCGCCCGGATTACCCCCTCGCCGCGTGGGCCGACGTGGACGCGTTCGTCTACACGGATCTGTTGCTCCACGACATGGGCGACGGCTTGGCGGACGGAGTGCGGGAAGGCGACGCGGGCCCGCGGGAGTGGCGAACCGCGCCGCTGATCGGCCTGAGGTTCTTGCCGGCTTATCTCCACGATGGCCGCGCGCCGACCATCGCGGCGGCCATCCGCGAGCACCGGGGGCCGGGGTCCGAAGCCAACGACGCCGTGGCGGCCTTCGACGCCCTCGGAGACGAGGCGCGCCGGGCTCTGATCGAGTTCGTGTCTGGATTGTGAGGGAACGTGATCGAGAAAGACGGTAGCGGTCGTTGGTTCGTGCCCGCGTCGCCGACGCGTCGAGCGGGGCCCGTGTCGACTCTCTCGCCCGCGCGGCTGATCGTCTGGGCGCTCCTCGGAGGGGCGGCGCTCGGCGGATGTCGCGCGACGGAGGCGAAGCAGGAGGAACGCAAGGAGCGCCTGGAAGAGGTCGGGGCCGGGATGAAGGCCTGGCTCACGGAGCGGATCGACGCCTGGCAACGCGCGGCACGCGAGCTCGCGGACGCGGCACCGGCGCCTCCGGATCGTGGCTGGGATCCGGAGCTGGACGGCCCGGCCCTCGCGCAAATGAAGCGGGCGTGGCTGACGGGGCGAGACGCCTACGAGCACATCGAGGGGGCCATCGCACCCACGTTCCCCGAGTCGGATACGGCCACGGACGCGCGCTACGACGACTTCTTGCTGCAGCTCGGGCCCGTCGGTGATCCCCGCCCCTTCGACGACGAGGGGGTGGTCGGCATGCACGCGATCGAGCGAGTGCTGTGGGCGAACTCGATCCCGGAGGTCGTCGTCGACTTCGAGCGGGGGCTCCCCGGCTACCGACCGGCGCGGTTCCCCGAGACGGCGGAGGAGGCGGCGGAGTTCAAGGAGAAGCTCGCGGGGCGGCTGACGCGAGACATCGCGGCGCTCCTCCGAGAGTTCGAGCCGCTCGTCCTCGATGTGTCGTTTTCCTTTCAGGGGCTCATCGATCTCTCGGTCGAGCAGGCGGAGAAGGTGGATCGCGCGGCGACGGGCCAGGAGGAGTCGCGCTATGCGCAGACGACGATGCGCGATCTGCGCGCCAATCATCGGGGGTGCCTGGAGGCCTACCGCATCTTCCAGCCTTGGGTGCGCTCCGCGCCGGGTGGACCTGCCCTCGACGCGGAGGTCCTGACCGCTTTCGATCGCCTCCGCATCGCGTACGAGGCTGTCTCCGGCGACGCCATCCCGAAGCCGCCCGCTGGTTGGAGCAGCGTGAAGCCGCGAGCCGAGCACGCGGAGACACCCTTCGGGCGTCTGTTCCATACGGTGAAGCGCGAGTCCGATCCGAGCGTCGAGGGCTCGTTGACCGAGCGCCTCTACGCGATCGCGAAGTTGCTCGAGCTGGACGGCGTCGTCGTCCGTTGATTTCATCCGCGTTTGGTTCCGTCTCGCGCTGACGGTCGCGCGTCGCTCCAGCAGCAAAGACGCGCTCCCGGAGCGCGGGTTGCGGCTCGCGGAGACTCGGGCTAAAACTTCGAGCACGATTCCCGACCGGGGTTTCCCTCCTGCCGCAGGCCGAGCGCGGCAGACCCTCTCGGCGCGATCTTTCGCTCGTTCGCTTCCGTGAACGAGCGCTCGACCGTGCCTGCGGCGCGTTGGCTTGCTTTCGCCTGCCGAACGATCTCGTCCGTTGAACTGCGTCCAGTGAGCTGGACCTTTCGTGCCCCCGGTTCGCGAACCGCGATGAGTCATCACAGCGGCGGCCACTCGAAGTGGTTCGCCGCGCAAACGGTACTGGGCGGCAGGTGCACACGTCGCGCCCTCAGGTCTTCTACTCGAGGGCCGATCGGCGAGGGCGCGTCGACGCAACCGAACCGCTCGAGGTCGGTCCGCGCGCAGCAGCGGCGGGGCGACCACGCGTCGAGACGTCCTTTGGATCCGTCTCGACCGGACGTTCACGAGGAGGTCGACGAATGACGAGCAATTCCAGCCGACGACGCACACTTTGCATTGGCTCCCGAGGCGGCGTAGGGCGCGCAGTGTGCGCCCTACTCGAGCGTCGCCCCGATTTGCTGGAGCGAACGCCCACCGAGATGTTTTTGTTGGACGCTCAGTCCGAGCCAGAGGTTGCCCGACCGTTTGGGGCTCAGGTATTGCCGCCGTTGAAGCTGGACGGCACCTCGCTGCGGCGCCTCCTGCGTGAGCTGGAGATCCAAGAACTCATCGACTGCTCCACCCTCGACACCGCGATCGCCATCGACGCCGCCGTCGAGACCAACACCGATTACCTCTCCACCAGCATCTCCACGGACAACCTGACCACCCACGTCGCGGTGGAGCGTTTGTACGCCGGTGTCCCCGCCACGAAGAACAGCCTGCTGGTGTGCAGCGGCATGAACCCGGGGATCGTCAACGCGCTGGCGTTCGCTGGCATGGACGCCTTCGCGAAGCGCGTCGGCGTGGAGGCGAATCCCCGAGCCCTCGAGCTCCAGTCTCTGCTCGTGACCGAACAAGACACGACCGAGCGCGCCGACGACATCCCGGAGGATGAGTCCGTGTTCGCGATGACCTGGGGCCCGGAGATCGCCCTCCAGGAGCTGTGCGAACCGTCGGCGGTGTACTGGAGCAAGGGGGTGCACGGGATGGAGCACCCGCCGTGGGGCGCCTTCTACCGGGTGCGTTGCGGCGACGAGCAGGTCGAGGGATTCCTCGTCCCTCATGAAGAGGTCTTCACCTTGGGCGCCCGCCTGGAGATCCCGGAGGTCGCCTTCGTCTATCGGTTGCCCGGCGCTGCGCAGCGGCGTCTGCTGAACGCGCCGGAGACCCACGCCGAGTGGCCCCTGCGTCGGCTCACGCCTCCCGAGCAGGATCGACTCCGCGGCTCCGATCGCGTGGGTGTGCTCCTGGTGAGCGCTCGCTACGGCGAGCTGTGGATCGGCTTCGACACCCCCGTCGAAGCGGGCGCGCCGTACAAGACGAACGGCACGTTGCTCCAGGTCGCCGCGGGCGTCATCGCTGGGTGGAACCAGCTGGGAGAGCGCACGGGGCTCCACGTTCCCGAGGAGCTCGATTATCGGCGGTACATGAGCACCGTGTCCGCGGTGCTGGGAGAGCCTTTGGTGGTCTACGACCCCGACGCGCGTGCCGTCCCGCTCGCCGAACGCCGCGTCGCGTGAGCCAACTCTGGTGCTCGCGAAAGCCTCGCCACTACCCCGAGCTTGACGGGCGCTGTCTGCGCCAACGTATCGGGGGCCGACGGCCGCGCGACGACTGGTTCTGAGCCAAGGCGCGCCATATGCCAATGTGACACACGGCGCGACAATTTGTCGCGCCGTGTGTCAATCTGTCATGCGGCTCTCGAGGCGATGTGCGGGGGCCAGAGTCGCGCGAGGAGCTCGCTCCGCGGAGGCCGCGCTCCCCCCCCGTTGGGGCGCCGCTTGGGTCGGGGCCCATCGCCGGTATCTGAACGGACCAGGACGCCCGCCGATCTCGGGTTTTGGCTTCGCCCCATCCTCGGGGCCCAATTCTCAGGGGGAAGGGGCGCTGCGCTCCGGTGCTCGAGTACCCACGTACGTTCACTGCGCCTGCGGCGCTCCCTCGCCAGGGGCGAGGGCCGTAGGCCTCCGTGCACTCCGTCCAGCGTGCTGGACTTCGTGCACTCCGGCTCCGCTCCGGTGCTCGCGAAAGCCTCGCCGCTGGCTATCAGGGGAGCGGCCGAGCTTGACGGGTGGCGCCCGCGCCTAAGGTATCGCGGCTGGGTCGGGGCCTGTCGAGGGGGAGCCGCCGCTCAGGAGCGCCGTCGCCTCGCTGGTGCTTCAGAACTGCTTGAAGAAGTTCCAGGACTCCCGGGGGATCCAGTTCTCGTTGCTCCCGGGATCGCTGGCGATGTTGGTGTGCCCGCCACCGAAGGTGCAGACCCGCGTCGGGTGCTCCGGGTTGCAGTCCTCGAAGTCGTAGCAGAAGTGGGGCCCGTTCTGCCAAACCGGGATGTCGTTCGGGACGGTGCAGCCGTTGTCCGTCGCCTTCTCGATGGCGATGAATTTCGCGCCGCGCTGTTGCTGCTCGTTGTTCACCCAGGGGCAGGTCCCGTCGCTCATGCCGGTGATGTGCATCCAGGCGATGGGCTCGTGAGTCTTTTGTGGGAGCCAGATGTTGTAGTTGGCGGGCGCGATGCCGACGGCGGCGCGGATCTGCTGCTGATGGTTCGTCGACAGGGAGTAGGTGATCATCCCGCCGAAGCTGAACCCCGTCGCGAAGACGCGCGTGGTGTCGAAGCAGAGGTTCTCGTTCAGGTGCGCCATGATGTCGTCGAAGAGCGCGTGGTCCTTCTCCTGCCAGGTCGCGCCGTCGGAGGAGGGCGCCACGAAGATGGCCTGCTCGCCGTCCGCTTCGATGAGGGGCTTGAGGAAGTAGAAGTTTTGCCCCTCGACGTCTTGCCAGCGACTGCCGATCCAGTGCGACGTGTAGAACAGGCGGTAAGGCTTGTCCGGGTCGTAGTTGCTCGGCATGTCGACGTAGTAGACGCGGTCCTGGCCGGAGCTCGAGATCGTGTACTCCTTGGTGGTGATGCTGGTGGGCTTGCCGCAGCCATCGCTCCCCACGGGCGGGTTCCCCATCGGGATTTGCCCAGCGGTCCATCCTCCCGATCCGTCTCCGCCGCTGCCTCCCGAGTCGCTGCCCCCCGAAGGCGTCACGCCTCCCGTGCCGCCCCCCGTCGCCATCATCGTGCCTCCGGCGCCGATCGGCGGCGCTCCGCCCGTGCTCGTGACGTCGCCCCCCGTTCCTGGCGCCGCGCCCCCGGAAGCCTCTCCTCCCTGGGAACCGCCGTCGTCGGTCCCCGAGCAAGCGCCGAAGGACAAGCTCAAAGCACAAGCGATCGAGATTACGCGAACTGACGTCATGGGGCGGCTCCCTGTCGTTGGTGGGATGGTCGAACCGAGGGGTCGATTGGGTAGAAATTGGTGGGAGCGCTGCACTTCGAGCCCCTGTTGACGAGCACCGAAGGGCGCGGGCGATCCCGCGCGGGGGCTCGGCGGGCAGCGTGTCCTGCTCTCAGGCTAGGGGTACCGCGCGCCGGACGGAGGAGGACAAAACGAACACCCCACCGCGAAAAAATGCAGGCCGGAGTGCAATTCGCGGGGAACCCCCCCTCGCCTCCCGACGAGGTCTTCACGGGGCAGACTGGAGCATGACCTGCGCCCCCGTGTTCGGTCGAGGGTGTTCGGTTGATGGGAGCGCGCTGCAAAGACAGGGGGTGACGTTACTTGGCCGACCTTCGCTTGTGGGCGGCAAACAGCGGTGGGTATTCTCCCCAGAATGGGATGTGCAATTTGTCGATCGGACCGCTTCTCCCCCCAGGGGGGCGAGTTCGCCTATCCGGGTCAGCTGTGTGTTGCCTGTCAGGAGCGAGCCGAGCCGGAGTCTGGCGATGACGACGTGGACACGCTCGGCGACACCGGCCCGAACCCCGTCTACGTGGACGGCATCAAGTGTTGGCGCCGGTATCGGTTCGGTGGCTACGTGACCATGCGAGACGACAGCCCGCGTCGATCTTTGGAGGAGTTCCAGGGGATGACGTTCTCCGCCGGGTGGTCGCAGTCCCTGTTGGATCGCGCCGTCGAGGTCCTCCAGGTCGCAGGCGAACCGGTCGCTGCTGGACTCGGGGCTGCCGGCACGAAGAGCCGTCGGTACATGGGCGCGACGTTCGAGCATGAGGGCTGCGCCTGGGTCGTGTGCAGGACTGCGCTGGTCTCGGACAACGCTCAGCTCCTGGACGCCACGGTAGCGCTCAAGGCGGCCTGCGGCGCCGAACGAGCGCTCGCCATCCTCGACGCCCCGGAGGGCTTGACGGAACCCCACGGTGCGTCTCCTGAGTACGTCGCTCGCTACCGCCAGGCGGCGTGGCACGGCCTGGGCGTCGCCTTCGGAACCGTTGAAGAGTTCCGCGGCGGGTGGACCGTCGCCCCCGTGCGTCCCCCGAGCTACGGAGGCTGGCTCGAGGACGTTCTCCGGGAGGTTCGGGGTGGCTTGAAGACCCGTAGCTTCGACGTCGAAAGCTTGGGGGACAGCCGCGCCGCCGAAGCGGTAGTTCGACCAGTGTTCGCCGAGGTCCTCGCTTCGCGCGGGTTCGTGGACGCACCTTCCGCGCAGTACCGGACCTACTGGCGGCGTCCGCGAGCTGATGGTGTCTGGGTGCGGAAGGAGCCACGCACTGGGCCGAGGCGCGTTCACCTGGAGGTAAAGCTCGCGGAGGACGACCAGGCACCCTTTTGCCAGGTGTTCGAGGGGCTGGGCGAGGCGGACGCGGTGCTCCAGGTGCGGCTCGTGAAGCGTGCCATGCGCGAGAAGCTGGCGGCGCAGCACGCAGCGAACCCGTGGCTGCTGGTGCTGAAGGCACGCGTGGAGGAGCGATTGCCGGTCAGATTTCTGGAGTGGCCCGCCCGATGAGGTCCGAGGGAGCGAGACGGTCGACGAACGCTCGATCCGCTGGGTGGGACACGCCGCTTTGGGTCCGTTCATGGAAACTGATGGTCGTGCGAGCGAGATGATGGTCGGAGGGCGTGTGAAAGCCGCACCTCATCGGTCCGTGGATGCCCCCGGTCGTTCTGGCGCTGGCGCCGGTCTATCGACCTTCGAGTGACGGTGACGAACGAAGACAGTATCCTGCGACCGGTACCGAACGTTCTGCTCGCTCATGCCTGACGAAGCACCGATCAGTGACCCGCGGGGAGCGCTCTCCCGCGCACGCAAGCGCGGCATGCGTCGGGTGCGTCAAGTGGGGCGTGAGCGCGCCATCGAAGACGCCGTGATGGCGTGCCCGGAGGCGCTGGGGTTTCCTGGCGCGCTGGCGATTCGGAACGTTCGGGTGTCGCCGCCTGCCGGGCGCGTCGACGTGATGCTGCTCCCCGTCACCGGGCCATACCGCTTGGTCCTGGTCGAGGCGAAGCGATGCGCGGCCCCCGACGCCGCGTCGAAGGTGAGCGGTCAGCTCTTGATGTACTACGCGGGAGCGCTGAGCCTCGGCGCCAACGGGCTCCGATTCTTGAGGCGGTTCGCGTCCAATCCAAGCGCCGCACGAACCTACGAGCCGAAGTCGGCCAAGCAACTGACCTCCGGCGTATCGCCGCCCGCCGCTGCCTGGGCCCAACTGCAAGCTGGTGAACCCCTGGCTCCGTCCGACATCGCCTTGTTCATCGCGTTGGATGGTCCCCCGCCGGCGGCGTTGCAGGGCGTGCTCTCGGTCCTCGCGGCGCACCATGGGTTGAGGATCGGTCTCGTCGTCGTTCGAGAGGGGGCCATCCACGTGCTGCAGCAGCCCAGTTCCGTCAGCGCCGGGCGCAGCGTGGTTGCGCAGTGACGGGGGGACCCTCGTGCGGGCGGAGCGCGCGCAGGCGCAGGTGGGTGGAGTGAGTTGTTCGTTTGTTCGGCTCTGCTGCGCCGAGCACGCGAGCACCGCGCGTGAGGGACCCCCGCGCGCGCAGCAACGCGAGCACGCGGGGCCTTACGGTGACGCCACGCGTGGGGGAGCAACCCCCGCTAGCGGAAGGGCTGAGGCAGGGCGCGAGCCTCCCCGGTAACGAAGGCTCGTGAGGAGCGGCTGGGGGTTCATCTCCCGTCGAGGCGCTCCCGGCGAACGACGCTCGAACTTCGGGGATTTCTGTGCCGATCGCGGCTGAGAAGGCGGGGCCGTTCGGGCGGCCGCGTCGACGACGCAGCCGAAAACGGCTCTCGATGTGGCGCGCCCCGGAGGATTCGAACCTCCGACCTGCGGATTCGAAGTCCGACGCTCTATCCAGCTGAGCTAGGGGCGCAAGTCGCCTTCTGAATACTCCATGGGAGCCTGAGGTCAAGGGGGCGCGGGCAGCGACCGGGGCTTGGCGCGCAGCTCGTAGAGGGTGACGCCCTCCATCGTGGTCGTGGCGTCGTAGTGCGCCCCGAACCAGCGCGCGTCCAGGGAGGCGTGGGCCGCCGGGTGCGCGTCGTGGCTCGCGGGGTCGTGGTTCGGCGCGCCGTGAGCCGCGCCGTCGTGGTTCGCGGCGTCAGCGGCGTGGGCGTCGGTCGCTGCGGTCGCCTCCTGCGCGCGGGCGGCGGCGTCGCCCGGGGAGCCCTCCGTTGGAGCCTCCGTGCCGGGCTCCGGGGGAGGCGCGGGCGATGGGTCGGCGTGGAGCGCGGGGAGCGCGCCGTCGTGGGCGGAGGGGGCGCGGGGGCGCGTCGCTTCGTCGTGGGGGGGGGCGGGCGACGCCGAGGCCCGCTGCAGCACGTACTGGGGGCGGAGGCGCTCGAGGGGCGTGGGCAGGCGCCGGAGCTCGGGAGGGAACGGGGGCGGCGTCGGGGAGTCGGGGAAGGGCGGAGGGGCGCCGCGGACGAAGGGCGTCGCGGGACGCGCGGAGCTGAGCCAGTAGAGCAACGGCTCGTCGAAGGTGACGTGGAGGGTGTCGCCGGGGGAGAGCTCGTGGCTCAGGTGCTCTGCGAGGCGACGGACGGCGGCGAGATCGTAGTCACCGTGCCTCGACAGGCGGGCGTCGAGGGCCTCGCGGGTCGTCGCGGTGCCGGCGCGGAGCAGATAACCGAGCCGCACGGCGCTGCGCCGCCAAAACCCGTCGGCGAGGTCGCGGGTGGGCTCGCGCATGGATCCGACGACGAGGGTGAACGCCGCGAGGGCGAGCAGCCCCGACGGACCGCTGGGCAACAAGCGGCGCCAGAGCTTGTACCAGCCGAGACCGGCGACGAAGGCGAGCAGCGGGAGCGTCGCCCCGAAGTGGTGGGGCGTGAAGGTGGCCTCGAGGGCGATCGTCGCCAGCTGGAGCGACAGCGCTCCGAACACGAGGAACAGCGCTTCCCGTTCCCGCGCGGCGCCAGGGCGCTGCAACAAGGCCGCCAGGAGGCCGACGGCGATCAGGGAGGAGGCGCCGACCAGGGCCTCTGCGCTCGCCGTGTAGAAGAGCGCGGGTGCGGAGCGGCCAGCGGCGGCCACCTCGGCGCGCGTCGTGGCCAGCTCCGTGAGCGTCCACCACAGCTCGGCGGAGGCGCCCCGGCGGTGGAACCACAGGAAGCACACGAGCGCGGGGACGAAGGCGCTCAGCGCCGTGAGGAGAGCGGGCGCCACCGCCGCCGCCGCGCCGCGGGTGATCTGGAGGCGGCGCACCAGGTGAGCGACACACACGACGCCGATCGCGGCGAGGCTGGGCTTGAACGAGAGCACCCCCCCGAGCAACGAGCCCAGCAGCACGGCCTGCCTGTGCACGCTGCGATCGAAGCGCAGCGTGACGGCGAGGGCGCCCACCGTGAAGAAGCCAGCGAAGCTCTCCGGCTGACCCGTGTGCACGAACTCGAGCTGCGCGTGGACGAGCGCCGCCAAGGCGCCGCCGACCAACCCCGCCGTGGGCGAGCCGAAGACGCTGGCGCCCAGGGAGCGGCAGCCGAACACCAGCCCCAGGAGGCCCAGCACCTCGACGAGCCGCAGGGCGAGCATGCTCTTGCCGAGCAGCGCCTGCACCGCGGCGTGGAGCAGAAAGATGCCCGGGGCGCTCGGATCCCAGACGTCGCGGTAGGGCATGTCCCCCCGCAGGATCGCTTCGCCCACGAGGGCGTGCGCCGCGTGCTCTCGGCCGAAGCCGAAGAGCAAGATCTGCAGCAGCGACAGCCCCACGACGAGCCATGCCAGCGCCGCGAGCCAACGGTCGGGATCCCGCGCCTCATCCGCCGTGAGGACCTCGGCGACCCGCACCTCGACGGCCCGCGGGGGATACGAAGCGCTCGGCATGCGTCCCGACGCTACTCAAGGTGCGGCCCGCGACAAAACGTCCCGCGGGCCGCGCGGCGCGCGTCCGGCGGCTCCTCGACTCGAGTCGGGATTTTCCTTCGAGGGGCGGGCCGAGGCGTCCGCTCCGTCCTCGAGTGAAACCCCTCGCGCTCCTCCCGCTCCTGGTGCTCGCCTGTTCGGGGGGAGCGGGGACGGAGCGCGCGGGGCCTTGGGTCCCCCCCGAGGGGGACCTCGACGGCCGCCGGGGCGCCTGGGGCGCGGCGGGTGGCGAAGGGGGAACCGCGGGGGCCGCCGCCGGGGCGTTCGTGGGGAGCGTCGTGTGCGTGGAGGGAGAGGCGCGGGAGTGCCTCGTGCAGCACCAGCTGGCCAACGGGGTGCCTACCTGCTGGGAAGGGGTGCGCGTGTGTGTGGCAGGCCGATGGGGGCCCTGTGAGACGCCTCCCGAGGAGGAGGAGTGGACCGTCATCGAGCGGGCGCGGTGATGCCAGCGGTGGGGTCGCCCCGTGTTAGCATGAAGGTTGCTTTGACCCCTTGGGTCGGTGACCGCGCGTGCCCTGGTGCTTCGCGCCGGAGCTGCCGCGTCCCCGAAAGTAACCGCCACCGTGGCTTCTTTTCCTCTTCCTCCTGGCTCGGCTCCCTCCCGACCCCTCCGGCGTGCGCGGCGCGCCCCCTACGAAAACCTTGCGGGGCCCGAAAAAAAGTTCGTCCGAGCCATCCTGCTCGGCGCGCTGCTCGTGCTGGGAGCGCTGACCCTCGGGTGCTCCTCCGACGGGGACCTCCCGCCCTACCGGGGCGGTGAAGGGCCGTCCTCCCGCAACTACAAGGCCGGCCCCTGCGAGGCGGGCGCCGAGTATCGTTGCTCCGCGACCCTCGAGCAGGGGAACGGCTTGCTGTCGTGCTGGCAAGGGACGCAGCAGTGTGTCGATGGTGTGTGGGGGCCCTGCGTGGGCGGGCTCACCACCCAGGTGGACCCGCGCCACCACGGTCCCCCGGGAGGGCTCCGCACGCTGGCCTTGAGTGAGCCCGTCGAGTGCGTCGACAACCCCTGCGATCCGGGGTGTCAGGTGTTCCACGAGGATCCGGAGGACATCTCCGCCCCGCCCGGGACCGGGGGCGAGATCCCCGACTGGGAGAGCCCCCCGGGGACCGCGCCCTGCGAACACCAGCTGTGCGACGTGGGCACGGCCTTGAATCCGAGCTGCCACCCCTGCGTCGCCACCGTGTGCGCGGTGGACGCGAGCTGCTGTACGACCGCCTGGACGGAGGCTTGCGCGGAGCTGGTGCGCACGGAGTGTGAGAGCACCCCGCAGCCACCTCCGGTGAGCGTCTGTGACTACACCCTGTTCTCCACGACGACCCTGACGGGCGGAGGGAACCAGGGGATCATGGTGGGTGGACCCGTCGGCGCCGCGGACGCGGGAGGCGTGGGAGACAGAGCGGTCGACCTGGGGCGCGTGACGGTCGATGAGGTCGTCTCGGGGGGCGGGGTCTTCCTGGACGCGACGGACGTCAAGGGGACCGTCTCCGCCAACGGCAAGATCACTTGCCAGAACAACCCGGTGATCGGGGACGAGAGCATCGGTCGCTGCGGCATGACGGACGACTCCAGCGTGGAGTTCCCGGAGATCCCGACGCGATCGGTCAGCTGCATCTCCGAGAGCGGATCCGTGCCCGTCGACGACGAACAGACGTTCCACCCGGGAGAGACGCGCCGCATCATCATCGGCAGCAACACCGCTCGGGTCATCTTGAGCGGTCCAGGGGATTACGCCAACGTTCACTTCAACTCGGACGGGACGCTGATTTTCGCGCAGCCCGGGGTGTACACGTTCAACTCCCTGCACCTGGGGGGGAACAACCCGAAGGTGTTGGTGCCGCCCACGGGCACCGTGAACATCGACACCTGCTCGGATCTCCAAATCGTAAACGGAGCCCAGACCTACACCTGGACCGATGACTCGACGTTTGCCCAAGGGCCGCGTCCCGACCCACTCAGGGTGCAGTGGTACACCGCGAAGGTGTGCAGCGGGTCGGAGGAGGTGAAGCTGGGTCCCGGGGCGCTCGCCTCCGGCGTCCTCATCGCGCCTCACTGCAAGGTGCACATCTACAGCGGGAACAACATCGGCACGGTCGAGGGGCTCGTCTATGCCCACGCGCTGCAGCTGCAGCCCGGCGTGCACATCGACGCGACGAACCTCGTGGGCGAGGCGTGTCGTGACGCGGGCATCGGCGAAGAGCCCCCGAGCTGTCCCACCCTCGACATCCCAGAGTTTCCGCCGGTTCTGAACGAACCCTGCCGTTCGGGGCTCGACTGCCAGGTGAACACCCGCTGCACCGACGTCGCCACGGATCCTGCGTGCGATCACTCCAAGTGCCTCCTCGGTGAGGCCCTCGACGCGGGCTGCGATCCCTGCGTGGCGCGCATCTGCGCCGAGGATCCCTCGTGCTGCACGGAGGAGTGGAGCGCGAGCTGCGTGGCGAAGGTGAAGACCGTGTGTGACGCCTGGTGCGGCTCCGTGACGGGCTGCACACACCCGGTGTGCGACGTGGGGGGGCCGCTGACGGCGGGCTGCAGCGACTGCGCCACCACGGTCTGCTCGACGCCGGGGCGGGAGTACTGCTGCACGACGGCCTGGGACGCCGCCTGCGTGGCGAGCGCGCACACCCTGTGTGGGGGAGCGCCGCCGCCGCCGGAGTTCTTCGCCTGCGACTACGCGCTCATGGTGGGCAACGACTCGAACGGCCTGGACGCCTACGGCACCACCATCCGCGGGAACGTGCGCCTGGGGACCGCCGAGAGCTCGATCAACGCGGAGGGGTTCAAGCGATCGCAGGTCGATGGTGACGTTCACGCGCTGGGGTCCTTCACCCTGAGCAACAGCGACGTGAGCGGTGGGGTGCAGGTCGCGGGGACCTGGAACAACGCGGGCGGCAGCGTGGGGGCTCCCCCCGTAGGATCCAGCCCGCTGAACCACGCCCTGCCCACGAAGACGCTGACGTGCCCGACGGGCGGCGCGAATCAGACCTTCACAAACCACGCCACGTTGGCGCCGGGCACCTACGGCGACGTCCAGGTGAACAACTGGGGCAGCAACATCACCCTCACCTTGCAGGCCGGCACGTACAACCTCCGCTCGCTCCGCCTCGCCGCCGACACGCGCCTGCAGCTCCCCGCGACGGGTACGGTCGAGATCAACGTGTGCGGCTCGGTGCGCTTCGAGCAGCAGACCCAGATCCTCGGCCTGAGCGGCGGAGCGGATCCCCTGCGCTTGCAAGTCTACTCCGCGTCTACTGACACGAACCCCTGGAACTGTGACGCGAACGCGATCTGCATCGAGAACCAGGCGTCCCTCGGCGGCGTGTTCTCCGCGCCCGGCGGCGGCGTCTACCTCGGGAACGGCGCGCGACTCTACGGGCAGCTGCGGGGGGCCATGGGGCGCCTGCGCCCGGACAGCGTGCTGGACGCCAGCGGGACCACCGGCGACGCCTGCCGCGCGGTCATGTCCACGTGCCCGGTGGAGACCCCCGATCCCACCGTGGGCGACACGGGTGAGTGCGTCGCCAACGCGGCGGGCTTCACGGATCCCTCCTGCGCCGCCCCGGATCTCGCGGTGGGCATGCCCTGCGGCGCGGAGATCCCGGTCTGCAATCATGGGACCGTCGACGCTCCTGCCGGCGCCGTGCTCACGTTCTATCCGCGGAGCGGGCAGCAGTTCGCGACGACCAGCCCGGATCCCGCCTGGGCGGTGGGCACCTGCACGGTCACGGCGCCGATCCCGGCGGGGACCTGCGTGGAGCAGCCCTGCGATCCGGCCCTGCTCGACGAAGAGCTGACGATCCTCGTCAACGGCAACGGGGCAGTGCCCGAGTGCAGCGGGCTCGACAACTGGTCGCTTTATCCGAACACGACCTGCGGGGGGGACCCGATCGTGGTGACGGAGATCTACGAGGCCACCTGCCCCTACGCCTCCTCGGCGCTGTGGGGACTGCTGGCTTGGGAAGCGACGACGCCCGGCGGCTCGCGCGTCACGTGGAGCGGGCGCACCGCGACCACCGAGGAGGGGCTCGCCGCGGCTTCGTGGATGCCTCTGGGCGTCGCGGCGTCGACCCCCACCGACACGCAGAGTTGCCCCCTGACCAGTGAGCTCCCGGGGTGCCCCGTCGACGTCACCCAGGCGCTGTGGGATCCCGGTCCCCAACGGCGCAACCAGCCTGCGTTCCTGGAGCTCCGGATCGAGGTCGAGTCGAGCGGAGCCGACCTCGCCACCCTGCATGACTGGAAGGTCACCTACAGCTGCGTCCACGACGAGTGATCCCCCAAAGTGACCCCCACGGGGTCGGGCGCGTCCGTTTGCGGGGGCGCCTGGGGCAGCGGTACAACGGAGCGTCCATGAATCGCCTTGCTTTGCGTTCCTTCGTGCGGCTCACCGGAGCCGTTGGTGTCCTCCTCGGTGGGTGCGCCCTCGTCGTGGCGTGCTCCGGCGACGATTCGCCGGGGCCTCTGGGCTCTGCGGGAGGGACCTCCTCCGGTGGGGGCTCGGGAGGCAAGGACGGAGGCGGCGGCTCGGGCGCCGGGGTGGGCCTCGGGGGCGCGGGCGGAGCCGGGACGGGCGGCGGGGGCGAGGTCGTGGGCACCGAGTGCGAGAGCGACAGCTGCGCCGCCTTCGGGCAGAACTTCGCTTGCTACGAGGAGGGCGGCGCGGCGGTGTGTCGGTGCAAGCCGGGCTTCGCGGGCAACGACTGCCGGGACGTGAACGAGTGCGCCAGCGCGGACGCCTGCCATCCCGACGCGGTCTGCGACAATCACCCGGGGGGGCACGTCTGTGAGTGCCGCCCGGGCCACGTGGGCAACGGCCAGAGCTGCTCGGACGTGAACGAGTGCGCCTCCGCGGCCCTCCATGCCTGCGCCCCGGGCGCCCAGTGCACGAACCTGGCGGGCGGCTACGAGTGCGCGTGCCCGGCGGGTCAGCACGGTGACGGCTTCTTCTGCAAGGCGACGGACGCGTGCGCCTCCGACCCCTGCACCGCGGGCGACTGTGTCAACACCCCGGGCGGCTACAAGTGTGAGTGCCCCCTCGCTCACGTGGGACCCGACTGCGAGGCTCAGTGCGACACGATCGTGTTCGCCGACGCGCTCCTCGACACGACCGTGCGCCTGCTCATCGGCAAGGAGACGGGCGACATCACGCCCGCGGATCTCGGGGGCTTCACGACCCTCTTCCTCCCGGAGGACGACCGCGCTGGCGGCCCCACCATCGGGAGCCTCGCGGGGCTCGAGTGTTGGACGACGCTGCGTGAGCTGTGGGTCGGCGACAACGACGTCACCGATCTCACGCCCCTCGCGAACCTCCACTCCCTGCGGGTGCTCGATCTCGGGTGCAACCCCCTGGGTGACCTGAGCGCCCTGGCGAACCTCTCTGGCCTCGAGGAGCTCTATCTGGACCACCCGTCGGGCTGCGGAGAGACGGCGAAGCTCACCAATGCGGATCTGCAGGCCCTCGAGGATCTCGTGGGGTTGCGGCGCCTCCATCTGGGAGGGCATGGGCTGACGGACCTCTCCGCCCTCGCCGGGCTGGGTCGGCTGGAGGTGCTCGAGGCCAACGACAACGCGCTGTCCAGCGTCGCTCCGCTGGCGAGCTTGCCCGGCCTGCACACGGTGCAGCTCTCCGGGAACGCCCTGGTCGACCTGACCCCTCTGGCGGCCCTGCCGCGGCTTCGCGTGCTCTCCCTGGACGACAACGGGCTGAGTAGCGTCGCCGGGTTGGCGGAGGCCACGGAGCTGCGTCGCCTGAGCCTGCGGGGCAACGCTCTGACGACCCTGGCAGGCCTCGAGGACCTGGTCGCCCTGCACCGCCTCGACGTCGTCGGCAACGCGCTCACCTCCCTCGAGGCGATCGCGGGCCTGGCGCAGCTGACGGATCTCCGCATCTCCAACAATTCCATCACGACCCTGCAGCCCCTCGTGGACAACCCGGAGTACGGCCGCGGGGGCGAGCTGTGGATCATCCAGAACCCGCTGCCCTGCAGCACGCAGCAGCCGCTCCTGGACGAGCTGTCGGCTCGAGGGCTCACCGTCATCGGGACCTGCGCCGAGTGACTCGGAGGCCGTGACCGGGCGGGGGGCAGGAGGGCGGAGCCGCTTGGCGCACGCCCCGTTCCTGACTAGCCTCGCCCCGTGAAGCTGTACACCTTCGACGGTGTGAGTCCGGCCCTGGAGCTGCTGCCTCTGGCGGCGCGCCGCGCCCTCGATCGCGGGGGCTGGAAGATGTCCCTGGTGGCCTGGCAGCGCCTCGAGCTGGCCGCCCGGGAGCGTATCACCACCCTCGGCAGCGAGGTCGACTTCGATCGGGACGAGCTGGCCGCCCTGTGCGCCGCCGCCGATCCGCCGGTCACGCCGATCCCGGCGCGGGAAGACCCGAGCCCGGACAGCGTCCCGGAAGAGCTCCTCGCGGCCCTGGGCTCCGATCGCCCGCTGCCCGTGTCCTTGTGGGCCCTGCTCTCCCCGCTGGACCGTTATGTCCTCGTGAAGGTGGCCTCTCGAGGCAACCCCGAGCGCCTCACCTTGGCGTATCGGGAGATCGTCGGGAAGAGCGGGAGCTCGACCCATGTGGCGCCGACGGGCGGCGTGCGCATGGTGAGCGTCTCCGGCAAGGCGCCGACTCTGCGCCGCGCCGTCGCCGAGAGCTGGGTGACCATGTCCGAGACCGCCTATGCGCGGCTGGAAGGGGTCGACTCGCCCAAGGGAGACGTGCTGGCGACCGCGCGTCTGGCGGGCATCCAGGGGGCGAAGCGCACCGCCGACCTCATCCCCCTGTGCCACCCCCTGAGCCTCACCCACGCTCAGGTGAGCTTCGAGCCGCGCAAGGAGGAGCGCCGCATCCGCGTGCTCGCCGAGGTGGAGGTCATCGATCGGACCGGGGTGGAGATGGAGGCCCTCGTGGCGGCGTCGACGGCCGCCCTGACGATTTACGACATGCTCAAGTCCGTCGATCGCGGCATGAGCATCGGGCCGACCCGGCTCCTCGAGAAATCGGGGGGGCGCTCCGGTCACATCCAGCTCGCTGGGGGCGTTGACGACGAGCCACGAAGCGGGGCGTCGACGGGGACCGAGGGAGGGAACCCATGACGGCCCTGGTCGCGGTGCGCGACACGCCCCTGGACCTCGGGGAAGCCATCGCGGCGGTGGGCGCCGATCACGTGGGCGGCGTCGCGGTGTTCCTGGGCACGGTCCGGAACCACAACGACGGTCGAGCCGTGACGCTGCTCGAGTATCACGCCTACGAGTCCATGGCGGAGCGGCAGATGCGCAAGATCGTGGACGGCATCGCCGCGGAGATCCCCGGCGTCCGGCTCGCGGCGCTGCATCGCGTCGGGGAGCTGCGCGTGGGCGATGTCGCCGTCATTTGCGTGGCGGCCTCGGAGCACCGCGGGGAGGCCTTCCGCGCCTGTCGCGCGTTGATCGATCGCATCAAGGCGGACGTGCCGATCTGGAAGCGAGAGCACGGCCCCGACGGCCCCTACTGGGTCGGTTGGCAAGACGCCCGCTGCGCCGGTCACGACCACGCTCCGGCATCCGGCCACGAGCACGCCCACGACGACCACGGCTGAGCCCGCGGTGGGTCGTCGCGGTGGGTCGCCGCGGTGGGGCGTCGCGGTGGGGCGTCGCCGCGCGCTCAGCAGTCCGCGAAGGAGAGCACCTCCACGAGGGATCCCGCGGAGAGCTCGCTCACGTCCTCGGGCACGACGACGAGGCAGTTCGCCCAAGCCATGGCGGTGACCGCGCCGGAGGCCTGGTTCGACAGGGGCGTCACCCGATCTCCGTCGAGGGCTGCGCGATAGAAGCCGCGGCGCCCGGTCTTTTGGCGGAGGGGCGCCGTGAGCTCCGCGCGACGGAGAGGAGGGAGGGAGCGGCGATCGCCCTGCATGTGGCGCAGGAGGGGCAGGCCGAACAGGGTGAAGGTGACCAGCGCCGAGGCGGGGTTGCCCGGCAGCCCCAGGACCGTCGTGTCCCCGAGGCGCGCGAGGAGCAGAGGTTTGCCCGGCTTCATGCGCACCTTCCAGAAATCCACGGTGGCGCCGAGCTCCTCGAGGGCGGGGCGCACCACGTCGTGTTCCCCGACGCTGACGCCACCGATGGTGATCAGGAGGTCCGTCGTCCCAGCCGCTTCGGCGATCGCGTCTCGAGTGGGAGCGATCTCGTCCCGGGTGAGGGGCGCGCGGCGAGGGATGCCCCCTGCCTGGGCGGCGAGGGCGCTCACGGCGACGCCGTTGCTGTCGGCGATGGTGTGGGGCGGACCCCCTCCCGGCGGGCGGAGCTCGTCGCCCGTGCACAGGAGGGTCACCTGCGGGCGCCGGGCGACCAGGACCTCCACCCGATCCAGAGAGGCCAGCAACCCGAGGTCGTAGGGGGAGAGACGCGTGCCCCGGCGCAGGGCGAGGGCGCCCGCCTCCAGATCTTCTCCGCGTCGGCGCACGTTGTCTCCCGCTCGCGGCGCGCTGGCGAGTCGCACGCGGTCTCCCTCCCGCTCCACGACCTCCTGCATCACGACGCAGTCGGCTCCCTTCGGCAACGCGGCGCCCGTGAAGATGCGCGCGGCCGTGCCCGGCTCGAGGGGCGCGCTCTCCTGCCCCGTGCGTTGGTGCGCGGAGACGGGCAGCTCCCAGGGGCCCGCGCCCGTGACGTCCGCGGCGCGCAATGCGTAGCCATCCATCGCGCTGTAGTCGAAGGGAGGCCAGTCCCCGGCGGCGTGCACGTCTTCCGCCAGCACCCGGCCCACCGCCGACCACAGGGGGACGCGCTCCCCGCTCACGGGGCGGGCCGCCGCCAAGATTCGTTCTCGCGCTGCATCGAAGTCGAGCATGGGCGCGCCATCGTCCGCGCGTCGCGCGTGGGGGGCAAGGGAAGGCGTCATCGCGAGCCGGTGAGGCCCGGGTGGTCGGGCGCGCGGTGTGGGGTCGGGGCACGTTGAGCGTGGCGCGCTGGCGGTGGCGCGCTGGCGGTGGCGCGCTGGCTCGACGTTGCTACGCTGCGACATCGCGAAATTTCTTCGATTTATCGGCCGAGAGCCGTTGCCCAAGAGAGGACTCGGGTCATGTTTGTAGTGATGGCGCGGTCGAGGCGCCTGAGGGCCGCTCGAAAGAGCGGGCTTTTCGTCCTCACTTGGGCGTTCGCATCAGCGGCAAACGTGCCGCACGACGTCCGTCGAGAGCCGAGCGGAGGAGGTGACAACCACGCAAGCTCCACGGGCACGCGGCGCGACATCCCGAGTGAACGAGTACCCTCATCAGGGTCGGAGAAGCCACTCGCCGCGTCATCGCAATCTTCCTCCCCCCCGGGGCCGCCCAACTCAGACGATTGGACGGCCTCGGGTGTGTCGGTGGCGGACGGAGCGGCGGG
>Ga0207873_1001345_pt1 | contig 23952 bp, 14 predicted proteins | sample BGWIniCompost_FD_187373 | JGI IMG/M metagenome (GOLD analysis project Ga0207873, IMG submission 187373) | Cellulose adapted compost microbial communities from Newby Island Compost Facility, Milpitas, CA, USA - BGW Initial Compost (SPAdes)... ...
CGGATCGCGGGGCTTGCAGACCGCCGCCCGCACGCTGGCTTACCTGCCCGGCACCCGCAATACCGACATTGGCCGGATGGCCGACGAATTCACCGAAGGCTCGGTGCTGCGCCAGGTCGGTCAGAGTATCCCGCTCGTGGGTGGTGTCGCCGGGCCGATCCTGGCCGCCCAGATGCTCAGCGACCGCGGCGAGCAACCGAAACGTAAACGTAGCTTGAGCCTGCCCGCCGAACCGGTAGACCGGGAAGACGGAGACAACGTCCCATCTGAACGCCCGTCCAGGCCGCGTCGTATAGGGACTTTCACGCCGGAGGATGCGGTGAGCGCTCCGGCTGTCATCCGGCCCCCTGCGGTTGGAGATGACGTGCAGCAGCGGGTCAGCGCCGTTGGGGCAGATGTCCGGTCACAGGCGGGCCAGGCGAAAGCCGACCGCGAGCGCAGCGACTACGCGGATGATATGCACGGCGAAGAGATCGAAGACCGCATCGCCACCCTGGGCGCGACGCTGCAATCCGGGCAAGCCCAGCACGTCCTGGGCCTGATGCGAGTTGAGGGAGCCGCCAACATCGCCGGGATCATGGGCGACTTCATCTCCCAAATGCGCGTGCAGCGCACCCTGGACGGGCTGCCGCTGGCCGGAGGAGCCGACCACTTCACGGTTGCTCAAGGCGTCGCGCGGGCGATGGGCGTTGCGCCCAGGGAAGACGACCGCGCCCCCATCCAGGGCGATGTGTCGCGGGTGGGGCTGTTTGCTGACCGGGCGCTGCGACTGGGTCTGACCGGCCAGCAGGCGGCGCAGGTGATCTCCGAGGTCAAGAATTCGCCCACCGGCCAGCTTACCCCGCAGACACAGGCGGTACTGGTCGAGCAGGCGCACGGCACGCTCAATACCGGCTGGGAAGGCGCGCAGCAAGCCGTGAGCGCCCTGCAGCGAGCGGCAGTGATGCTGCCCAACGCCCTCACCGTGCGCGGGACGGTGGCCGTTCCAAACGTCAATGTCACACCGCAGGTGCAAGTGAACGTCAGTGCGCCTGCGTCATCCGGCAGCAGCCTTGACGATGCAATGAAATCTCAGGCGGTGCTGGCGGGAAGCCAGGTCGCCGCAAAAGGAAGTGGAGCTTGAGCGAACAACTGAACTACCATTCCATCGACGAATTGCGCGCCCTGAGCCTGGACGAACTGCGTGCCTTGTGGGAGTTGGTCCCGACCGACCGGCAGCACCACTACCAGACCGTCTACCAACGCGAAGTGCGCACCAACGGGGCCGCCGGATCGGACGCGCTCGAACAGCAGGTTGTGACCGCGCTCATCCGGCGTTATCAGGATGGCGCGCTGGTGCCGATTGGCGCGCGCTGGGCTAAGACCCCCGCCCGCATCCAGGCAGCAGTCCAGGCAGGCGAATCGTTGGTCTCGCCCGAAGCGGAATTCACGCCGCCTGCCCCCAAGAAGACCCAGGCGCTGCTGATTTTCGGCGGCGCGGGGGCGTTCCTGGTCTTCTTCCTCTTCATGCTGCTATCGCGCGGCGGCGACAATGAGCCGGAGCCTACCGAGGCGGTCAGTCTCTCCGGCTACGCCACGCCGACACTGCGCTACACCCCGTCACCGACACCCATTGCGTTGGAAGAGCAGGACGTCATCATTCGCGACGGGGTGCGCGACCGCGCCCCGGCCTATCCCGTCAACCTGCAAATCCTGCCCGCCGGGCAGACCCAGCCGCGCGTGTTTGTCGTGCAGCGGCGCAAGGTCGAACTCTCCGAATGGCAGTACGACCCCAACCCAGACACCGCGTCCTTCCTGCATGGCCTGAGCGTGCGCCCGGTCATCGGCGTGCCCTGGTCGCCGCAGAATGAAGCGCTGTTCGAATCGCTGGGGCCGGGAGCCACGTTTAGCATTCGCCTCAACACCGGCGCGGTGCAGCAGTTTGCGTTCGCCAGCAAGACCCAGGTCAGCCGCAGCGACACGAGCGCGTTCCGGCAAGTCGAGCCGGGCCTGGTGCTGGTCCTGATTGGCGAGCGGGACGAGCGCGGTGCGCCGACCGCCACGCGCCCCCTGGTGCTGGCAACTTATCCGCCGGAGCAGGAACTCGCGCGGGATGACGTGCTGGCGGCTGAATTGGTCGAATTACCACGGGTGGACGTGACGCCCACGCCGGACGCGCCGACGGCCACGCCGATCCCGCCGCGCGACCTGCTGCATGTGGACGTGATCTCGGTGGAGACGGTGCCGGGGAGAATGACGGTCCAGCTGAGGGCCTACAACGGCCAGCCGGAACCGGTGGACATCCGCCCGGAAGACATCGCGATTGCCTTCGGCTATGCCCCGCAGCCGCCCGGTCCCTGGACAACCGCCGATGGGCTGGAGCCGTTTACGCTGCTACCCGGCCAGGCCGTGGATTTGACCCTGCATTGGGCGTGGGCGGGTGAGCCGTATGCGGTGGTGCGAGTGGGGGTGTACCGGTACGCCGTTCAGCCAGGGTAGAAACATTCCCCGCTTCCTCTCAAAGCGGCTTGCTGCAACCAAGCCGCTTTTTTGCGGTACGTGATCCGGAATTTTCCATGCCTGCGATGGCAATCCTCCAGCCTTTCGCCCCCCTCCCTTTGATATCCTGAGCGTGTCAGGTGTGCGGGGTGGCCAGTCGCACCGGGACCTCACCACTCAGAAGGAGAAGCGCGTCGTTGACCGCGACTCCCACCCCGCCCCGACCCATCCGTCTCATCCACCTGTGGAGGGCTTTTTCCGTGTCTCTGTCTCAGACGATTCAACAGTGGTTTGCCGAAGCGCAATCCGTCGCCCAACTGGTCGCCCCCATGGCCGCCTTCCTGGGGATGATCGGCCTCGGCGTGATGTATATGGGCTCGTCCTGGCCCATCATCTCCCAATGGAAGCAGGATAACCCGCGCGCCGCCAACCAGGTCGTGGTGGGTCTCCTGTTCGTCATCGCCGCGTCCACCGTCGCCAGCCTCATCTCGTTCTCGTAGAAGCGGTTAGCCTTCAGCCCTCAGCAGTCAGCCTCACACATCGGGTTGGCTGCTGTTGGCTCCAGGGCGGGAAGAACGATGGCGGCAGATTTCAAATCGCACGTCTTGCGCCGCGACGAGAAGGGCTTCGCCGGCATTCCGTTCAAGCGCCTGCTGCTGGGCGGAGTCAGCGGTGGCATGACGCTCATCATCGCCCGTTTCGCGGTAGGGAACCTGGCATTTCTGCTGGCCGCACTCACCTGCATCCTGGCCCTGGTCCTGACCGGCTCGCGCGGCGGACTGCCGCTCTGGCAGCGCCTGCTGTACCGCCTGCGCGGCAGCCTGATGCTCGCCGCCGAACGCAAGCCCCACAGTCTCAGCGGTCGCCTGGGAGCCGCGCTTGAGATGCCCACCGGACTGGTCGTGCTTGACGCGGAAGCAGTGTTCGCGCCGCCGGAAGGCGAAGTCGAAGCCGATATGACCGAGTGGATCACCTTCGCCCGCGCCGAGGAAGCAGATCACGATGCCGGGCTGGTCTTCGTCCAAACGCCAGCCGCTCTGTCGTTAAAGGAAGCCGATCATGGCTGATAAATCTGTGCCCGCCCGCACGTTCCTCATCGAGCCGTTCGACATCATGCTGCACGCCACCGAAGAGGGCGTGCAGGCCCTGCAAGCACGTTTCGCTACCTGGCTGCGCACGCTGCCGGGTCCGGCGCGCTTCTTCTGCTGGCAGACGCCCGCCAGCCTGGACGAGAAGATCGCCCAGGTCAGCCGCGCCGCCCGTGAAACCGATGACGAGCGCCGCGCCGCCCTGCTGATGGAATACCGCCGCCATTACGAGCTGCTGCAAGCCGAAGCCGACTACCAGCGCACGCTGTGCGGCATGGCCCTGTGGTCGGATGAGACGCCGCGCGCGCTGGCGGGCGGTATGCTCTCCGCCTTCGACACGCCCATCACCGAAGCGCCGCTGCCGCCGCTGTTCGACGGGCGCTACGAGCTGCGCGAATCTCCAAGCTGGCATCTCGCTCCGGTTGGGCGACCGGGCGGTCGTCCGTTGCTGGCGATGCTGACCAGCTACGAGTTCCTCCCCGCCTCGTGGAACTTCTTCCGCCCGCTGGCCAACGTGCTGCGGCTCAATTTCCCGCTGGCCTTGGCCGTGGACATCCCCAAAACCTTCGAGCGTAACGCCGCCGTGGATGCGGTGGAGAACATCATCGCGGCCTACCAGGTCCACCTGGCCGGGATTCGCGGCGAGGACAGCCGGTCGGTCACGCGCATCACCGACTGCCGCCGGACTTTGCAGGAAATCAACGCCGGGGATGCGCTGCATCAGGTGCAGATCTCCATCGCGGTCTTCGCGCCGGACCCCAGGACCCTCAAACGCCGCGTGCATGAGGTCATCAACGAGACGCGGCCCTGGTTCCTGCTGCGCCAGGAAGTGGGCGAGCTGCTGTCGCGGTCGGTGCAGTTCTTCTCCCACACGCCCACCCGGCACATCAACGTCCCGGCGACCACCTGGCCGGTCACCTCGCGCGAGCTGGCGCTGATGCTGGCGCCGGTCGGCTACCGCAAGCTGTCCACTACGGATGGTGTCTTGCGCGGGGAAGCGGTCGGCGCGGCATATCCGGTCTTCCACAACTCGTGGCGCGACAAGCGCGCCACTCATGAGGTCTGGGTGGGCACAACCGGCTTCGGCAAAACGTTCCTGCTCAACGGCTACCTCTCGCGTGAATACGCGGAAGCCGGTATCCCGTTTGACCTGCTGGAGCCGATGGGTCATGGGCGCCACATTGTGCAGGCCTTCGACCTGCCCTGGTACGTGCTCAGCGCGCAGCACACCTGCCTGAACCCGCAGGACGTCATGTTCCCGACGCTCATCGAGCAGAAGTCGCACACCATCCGCATCTATGAAACCGTGCTCGGTCGGCAGTTGTCGAGCGGTCAGCGCGAAAACCTGGAGCGCGGGCTGTTGGGGGAGGCGTTGGAGATTCTCTACAACGGTTTTCCCGACCTGGAGTCGGTCACGCCGGACATCACTCCGCTGTGCGAGACGGTGTGTGACGTGCTGGCAGGCTTGGGCGACAAGCCGCACATCCAGCAGGTGGCGCGTGACCTGGCCGATGAGATCGCCGGGCTGTGTACCGGCTCCGGTCCCTGGGCCAGGTTCCTCAACGGCCACACCACCGTGGATTTTGGACGCAGTGGTCGCCAGCAGATTGGCCCGCGTGTCTTCTCGTTTCACGAACTGGAAGGCGACCCGGTCATGACCGCGCTGGCCTATGCGCAGGTGCTCTCCGCCATCCGTCGCGACAGCCTGCATGACGAGCAGCCGCGCATCATCGCGGTGGATGAGGTCTATCGCCTGATGCGCCATCCGTCCCTGCTCGACTTCCTCATCGAAGCCGCCAAGACCTTCCGCACCCGCCGCAAAAAGCTGGTGGTCATCGACCAGCAGATGAGCGTGTTCCTGGAGGGCAAGGCGCGGCTGGTGTTCGAGAACTGCCCGATTCGCGTCATTTTCTCGCAGCGCCAGGGCATGAACGTCTTCTGGGAGGATGCCGCTTTCCAGCACCTCAACAAGCATCACCTGGACATCATCGCCGGGCTGCCGCGTTTTCAGTACGTCCTGGACATCCAGGATGAGGGGATTTTCTGGCTCGTCAATCGCGCCCCCCTCTCGGAAATCGCCCGCTTTGGGACCACGTAATGGAGCGGCTATGGCCAAGCACCCCAGCACCAGCCCGTTCAAGGTCATGGAGGAAGAAGCGTATCACGCTTTTCTGGAATGGCCCGTCTGGCTGGTCCTTCGAGAGAAAGAACTCGCGGCCTATCTGGCCGCGCATCGACCGCAAGCGGACCCGCGAGCAGCTCAGGGCGCTCGTGCGGCTGCTCAAGCTGACAAGGAAAACTGACCGATGACCTGCCGGTTACTTTTGGTCGAAAGCCCGGCCAAACAGAAGCGTATCGCCGCCATCCTCGGCGCAGGCTGGCGCGTGGAAGCCACGCGCGGCCACGTGCGTGACCTGCCCCAGGACCGCCTGGGCATTGACGTCGAGGACGATTTCCGCCCGCAGTACGAGGTGCTGCCGCGCCGGGCCAACACGGTCAAGTGGCTGCTCAAGGCTACCCGTGAGGCTGAGGCAGTCTATGTGGGATGTGATGCCGACAGAGAGGGAGAGGCCATCGCCTGGCACGTCTTGCAGCTGGCCGACCTGCCGCCTGACAAACCCGTTTATCGGGTGGCGTTTACCGCCATCACCGAGAGCGCGGTGAAAGCGGCCATCGCCGCACCGCGCCCGCTGGATGTGAGCCTGGTCGAAGCGCAGCAGACGCGCCGCATCGTCGACCGGCTGGTGGGTTATCTCGTCTCGCCACTGGCCTGCAAAGCGCTGGATGGTTCTTATTCCGCCGGGCGCGTACAAAGCGCGTGCTTGCGGTTGGTAGTCGAACGCGAGCGGCAGATTGCCAATTTCACACCCGACACCTACTGGACGCTGGATGCCGGGGTAGCCACTGATGCTGGTGAGTTCACCGCGCGGCTGTATTCGGTCAAGGGGCAGCCCATCCAGCGCCTGAGCGGCGACCAGGTCGCCGTGCTCACCGAAGGGCTGAAAGAAGCGGTGTTCTGGGTGGGCACAATCCAGGCCGGTGAGCAGGCCCGTCACCCTGCCCCGCCGTTCACGACCAGCACACTCCAGCAGGCGGCCAGCCAGGCTTTGGGGCTGTCGCCGGAACGTACCATGCAGATTGCCCAGCGGCTCTACGAGGCGGGGCACATCACCTATCACCGCACCGATGGGGCTGATGTCGCACCGGAAGCGCAAGATGCGACCCGCCGCTTCATCGCGCAGACCTGCGGCGGGGACTACGTACCCAACCAGCCGCCGGTCTACCAGGCCAAAGCCGAGCACGCCCAAGAGGCCCACGAGGCCATCCGCCCCACCGATGTGAGGCGTCTGCCTCAGGAGGTTGAGGGGGACGGAGTAGCGCTCTACTCCCTGATCTGGCGGCGCTTTGTCGCGTCGCAGATGGCCCCAGCGCGTTACGCGGTGCAGGTCGTCGAAATCCTGGTAGGGAAAACGCTGGGACAAGCCTACCCGCTGTCGTTCCGGGTCAAAAGCCGGACGCTCGTCTTCGATGGGTTCCTCAAGATCTACCAGGACCCGCCCGACCCGGATGCTGAACCCGAAGAAAACCCGCTCCTGCCGCCGCTGTCGGAAGGAGTAGCACTTCGGCTGGTCGGGTGGCTGCCGGTCGAGCGCCAGACCCAGGCTCCGCCGCGTTTCACCGAGGCCTCGCTGGTGCGCGAGTTGGAACGGCTGGGTATCGGTCGCCCGTCCACCTACGCCAGCATGCTCCAGACCCTGAAACAGCATGATTACGTCAAACTTCAGAAAGAACGTCTCGTCCCGACCAACACCGGCACGCTTCTGTGCGACTTCCTGGTGGCGCACTTCCCGGACCTGTTCGCGGCGGGCTACACCGCCCATCTCGAAGAAGCGTTGGATGTAGTCGCGCGCGGCGAAGCAACGCGCCTCAATGTGTTGAAAGCTTTCTGGACTGACTTCACGCCACAGTTGGGCGCTGCCGGTCGGGCCGCCCGGCAGCAAACCCAAGCCCGCCACCCCACACCCCAACCGACCGGCCAAAGCTGTCCCGCCTGCGGTGGTGACCTGGTCGAACGCAGCGGCAAACACGGCAAATTCATCGGCTGCGCCAACTACCCCGACTGCGGCTATACGCGCGGCCTGGAACACAAGCCCGTCACGCTGCACGGCGCGGGAGTCAGGGGGTAAGCCATGACCTACGCACCCGATTATTTCCCGCCGGAACCGCCGCCGGACGAGCTGCGCTTCCTGGAAGAGCCGCCGCCGGAGGAATATGACTATGAGCCGGAGCCGTTTTTGGTCGCGCCGGGTCAGCAGGCGCTGCCCGGCATGGAGCCGCCGGATGAGCCGCCGGATCACTGGGCCTGGCTGGATGCGCGCTTCGTCGGCCTGGAACAGGTCGATGCCGATGGCAACCTGACCGGCTACGAGGTCGGCTGCGTGGACCTCTACGCCGACACCGTGTCGGGCGACCTGGGTGGCACCTTTCTGCGCGTACAGGACTTCGGGCCGGACGAGCTGGATGAAGCCGAAGACCTGTTCAATCGCCTCAACAACTACGCCTACGACCGAGGGCTGGCCGCGCACGAACTGCCCAACCTGGCCGAGAAGGTCGCGCGCAAAATTGCCGGGCGCGAAGGGTACGAGCCGCCACAGTGGCGCGAACTCACGACCGGCGAATACGACCTGTTCGCGCGTGAGTTTGGCCTGGGTCAGGAAGCCGGGCCGGATGTCCCGCCTGAATATGCGCGGGATGAACTGCTGCGCACCGCCTATGAGTTGGGCGGCGTGGAGGTCGAGCAGCCCGACCCTGCCGCCCAGGCGCTGCAACGGATTGGCCTGTCCGCCGAAGGGTTCGACCCCGACCGCGACAGGCCGCCCTTCTACGACGAGACCACCCACACCGCCTACTGGGTCGGCATCTACCAGCCGCAGGCGGATGACCGCGAGGTCTGTTTCGCCAGCATTCTCTCGCTTACCCGTGATCCCGACTCCGGCGCATACGAAGCGCAGCTTGCGCCATGCATGGTCGGGGACTGGGACCAGGCCTATGCCGCCGGCGAGCACCTCATCGGCATCGCGGAGCGCAGCGGGGACATCGAGCGCGTTTTCGAGGCCGCCGAGGGCATGGCCATCGCCGCCCACCAGCGCGAAGGCTGGCAGCACGAGCGCGGCGTCTCGCTGGAGCCGGAGTCCGCGCAAAGCATCGGCTATTATGCCGTGCGGCAGTGGGAGCTGGACCTATGAGCGACCTGACGACCTCATTCACTTTCCGCCTGACCGACGAAGACAAGAGCGCCCTGTCGGAGCTGGCTGAACGCCTGGGCTGTGACCGGGGCGCGGCGCTGCGGCGCTTCATCCGGCAGGCGTCGCGGCGGCCTGCGCCCCGCCAGGCCGGTCAGTTCACGGTCAACGGGCATGTGTTTCCGCTCAAGTTGGGTATGGGAGAACGCAGAGAATGACGGAAGAACCGATTATCGTCCGCAAGGAATTTCCCAACGGCGACGTGGCCGTAGACGAGGGGAGCGGCCTGGTCTACCACACCCCGGACGCCCGTTACACGGTAGAGATGGTCCCCCCGCTGCCGCTCAGTGAGGCCCCGTATGGCGTGGACCTGGTGCGCACCACCCGCAACCAGCACGGCCTGGAACGTGAGCAGCGCCTCACCCTGGCCGAGTACCGTTCCTTCATGTCCGCCGAAGAGCACGTCCGCGAAGTCGAGGGAACCCTGCTGGAGCGGGGCCGCCAGGGGCTGCCGACCGAAATGGCCCTGGTCGAGGCTATGCCCTTCGAGCCGGACACGGCCACTTACCTGACCGGCATCTACCCCCCGGAATGGAGTTCTGGCCAGGTCACCCTCAGCGTCATCCGCCTGGACGGGGAGCGGGTGGAGGTCGCGCCGGTAGCATGCGGCCCGGCGGACAGACTGGCAGCCGTAGACCGGCGTCTGGAGCAGGCCCTGGCAGAAGGCGGTCCCGCCCGGCTGCTTGAGGTGGCAACCGCCGCAGCGGTACAGGCAGGCCTCCTGCCGCCCGGCGCACCGTTGTTTGCCCCTGCCGGGGGAGACTGGGAAGCAAACAGGCCGCTGACGGTAGAAGACTGGCCCGCAGGGCCAGGGCTCGCAGTGCCGGGGCTGCCGGTGACCCTGGGAGAAGACATGACCCCTTATGATGCCCAGGGACGGTATGTGGCACACCACCGCGACGAGACGGGCACGGTCCATTTCTTCGCCGTGGTAGAGTGCCCATCGGAGAATCTCATGCCGGGAGATGCCCCGCGCGAGCTGCGCTACTTCCGAGCACAGAAGACTGCCGAAGGCCAGGTGCTCCACGACGCGCTGCCGGTGATGCCAGTGGCTGCGCCCGGCTCTCCCTGGCCGATCCCGATCTTCAGCAGCCTGCTGGAAGACAACCGGTTGGAGGACGTGCAGTCGCTAGCATGCGACCTGGCCCACCTGCACAACCTGCCCTTCCCGGATACACTGTCCCCGTTAGGGCAAGAGCCTCTGCCGGAGAGCGGCTGGTACCACTACGACACCGCGCTGGTCCTGGCCACGCCGATGGGGGTAGACGATGGCTACAGCGTGGGCGCGGTCGATGTCTACCGCAACCACCAGCGCGAGGCCTGGGCGGCGCGCTACCTGCCGCTGGGCGAATTTGACACGCTCGATGAGGCGCTGGGCGGCGAATTGATGGTGATGCGGATGCGCAGCGAGGAACGACAGGCGCTGTCTCCCGCGCAATTCCGCGACGAGCCGGCCATCTACGAGCGCATCGCGCGCGCCGAGGCCGACGCCGCGCTGACCGACCTGCTGGAGCAGCACGACGGGCGCCTGCCGCCCGACTACGACGGGGACCACGAGCCGCAGTGGGAGCCGCTGAGCACCAAGGAGTGGGAAGCCTACCGCGACTTTGTGCAGATGATCCGGGACGCGGACCCGGAGATCGCGCCTGCCTGCGGCACGCTGCCCACCGCCACCCCCATTTTTGCGTCGGATACCCTGGTGGCGGCCAGCGCCCAGCCGCCCCTGCCCTACCGGACGCCGGAGGACTTCGTGCCGAAGGTCGTCGCGCTGCCGACCGATCTGGCTCCCACCTGGCGGCTGGACATCGTGCCCGCGCGTGACCCTGAGGGCACGTCGTTGGGGTATTCCGCCGTGTGCGTAGTGGAATTCGGCGATCTGGCCGAGACGCTCTCGCCCGACTCACCGGAGCGCGGCCAGTGGCTCGAAGTCGCGCAGTTTGCGACAGAAGAACGGGCGCAGCAGTTCCGCGAGGATTTTATGTCGGTGGCGGACAGGGAACACCTCACCGGGCCTGTGTTTGCCAAAGCGGTCGCCGAGGAGACCGGGCTGGGCGGCGGGTGGCAAACGATGGACAAGGAGTCGCTGGAGAAGCTCAAGGCGGGGGAATGGGCGGTTGAGCATCCGGCGGAGCAATGGCAGCCCCGGCTGAACGAGGCATCCAGTCCGGCACTCGAAGCCGCATACCACGATATCGACCTGTAAAAGGTGCGCCGCCTGAGCGTTCGTCACCTACCAGCACAGGCAGCGCTATTCTATGTTTGTCCTTTGCATCGGGCGGGAACATCCGGCTCTCTTACGCCGCCCGCCTATCTGTAAAAGGCGTTGTTGAATGAATGCTCCTGAGACAGGCTGGGAGCATGGTCAAGAACCAACGAGACGCAAAAGGAACTGAACAGGCTGACAAAAGCCCACGCAAGACGGGTTATCGTGTGAGCAATTGGGCCGCGTACAACGACAGCCTAGTCCAGCGTAGTTCGGCGACGGTCTGGATCAGGTCGCTGCTCTCAATCGCATGACACAACTTGGCACGCCTGACGGTTACAAAGTAGCTGCTTTCAGCCTGGTCGAGGACCAATATGCCTATCAACCCCATTCACTCAACAAAGCCGCTGTCAACACGGCCATGGTCTCCGTCGAGTGCCTCAGCGAACTTTTTTCCACACCGCCAGCAGAGTGTCTAGAAAATCCGCTACCGGTCCCCGCTTAAGGAGTGGGTGATAGGTCTGGTTGCTATAGTCGCGCAGACAGTGATAGCAGCTTGTCTCTGGGCCGCAATCCTGGCAGTGTACCGTACGGTTTGCTTCGTGCAGCACCAGGTAGAAGTTGTCCCGTATCTGCTGAACGTGCCCTGCTCCACCTGGTACATCATCATAGAGAACTACGCTCTGTCCCCATCCCCCGTCTTCTAAGCGAGGATAGAGTACTCCATCAATGTCACGGCGCTCGATTTGTAGGGCATGGCTCGCGCCCTGAATAAGCGCGTACATCAGGGACAGCCAGAAAGAGAAGTCGTCGGGGCGCGGTACGTTCAGAGAAGACGCTCCCACGAATCGCAGGTGCAGGGTGTCTGTCCTCTGGATGTGGCCGAGGGAAACACGCACCGGGCGTACATCCGTTACGTTTTCCGCCAGTCCACCAACCAGAGGGATTTCAAACCCGCGACCAAAAACGCCCTCGTTGACATACAACAATTCTCCATCCCGCTCATACGCATAATAGACATGAGGGCCAAGTACTTCCTCTGTAAGCGCACGCCCCGGAATCAGGGCAGAACGCATAAGATTCGACTCGACGCGCACATATTGTTTGGCAGGTTGACCACTTTTTTTAGGATCCGCGCGGAAACCATCTGGAATAACGAATCTCGACACCTCACGTCGGCGTTTCGAGGGGGCGGAATGGCATACTGGGCATTCATTGGTCTGATTGGTCAGAGGGATACCAGCCTCTGGACTGATCTGCAGGTAATTGCACACTTCGCAGATACGATACTCGCGATCGCGCACCGTGTCGCGGAAGAAGACCACGCTCCCGCTACGCCAGATACGCTTGTCTGCCACAACCTCAGACCCTGGAGCATATTCGCGAATCGCGTCGCTCAAGTCTCGCTGTAGGCGCAAGTGCTCGGTACGGCTTTCATATGGCAGCATCAACTCCACTGTATGTAATGGGAAAGAGTAGCTGGGTAACACTCCCCGATTACTTAAGTAGTCGATCAGCTCTTCTTTTCGCAGACGATCCAACAGCTTTTCGTAGCGTTCCTCTCGGTTGCGAGCCTCCTTACGCGCCCTTCGATCTAGTTGTGCGCTCTCGATTTGCTGCAGGTAGTAATCTGCTGCAACTCGGTAGTGTCCAGTGTAGGCTTCCTCCAGGGCTGTCCGGTAAGCTTCAATCCAGCCTTCAATCACCACCGGGTCGTTTACGCCAAGCGCTTCGCCAAATACAGCTAATTGGGTGTAGATTTCGTCATGATCCCAATCGAGCCACCTGGTCAGTGCCTGGAAGTGAGCATTACCCTTCATTACGTCGCTATCAAAGAATGCTCCAACACTGTCCAGGTTCTGGAATCCTTCCTTCATTCGGTAGCGCAGGAACAGGCTGAGCAGGATCGCATTAACATGTCTCTGTCGAATAACGGGATTGTTCAGAGCGAGATACGGGACCCGCACCTTTCCCCGGATGATCTCATCAGGCGCTCTGAAATATGCCTGGTCGTGAGGGCGATCTCCTGCCCAGGTCAGGATGAAAGCAGTCCCACTGGTGCGTCGCCCTGCTCGCCCGGCGCGCTGACGATAGTTGGCCACAGTGGGAGGCACGTTGTTCATCACCACTGCCTGTAGATCGCCCAGATCAATGCCCATTTCGAACGTAGTGGAACAGCTTAGAACGTTGATATCCCCGTCGCGGAACTTGTCCTGGTACTCTCGCCCTTTTTCTGAATCGAGCTGTGCAGTGTGCTCTTCAATCCGCATCGGCACGAGCGGGCGATCGAATGTCCAGAAGAAGAAATTGTCACGTAACGCGGTTGGCTCAGCGACAACACGCAGTGTGCCGCCACAGTTAGGCTGCGGACAGGGCAGCGAATCGCCACGGTAGTGCAAACGCTGGCATCGTTCACAGCGATACCAGATGCAATCGGTGCGGAAGAACAACCGGTCGTTGCGCAGTCGATAACCATCACTTGGTTTACCTTCCAGGAGATCATTCTCCTGAAGCCACTGCCAGAGAGTGTTCAGGGTAGCCCTAACCGTCTCATCGTCTGCCGGTAGCCGGTTGGCTTGCAGCACCAACTGCACATATTGACGACGGCGCTGCCGGGGCGTTGCCCCGATCCAGGGCTGCTCATGCAAGCCCGGTTTTCCTTCACGGATCAGGTGAGGACAGAACTTATTGCGCCCAAAGACCGGATCGTCGTATTGAACTCCTCTGGGCAGGACTATCAGCTTCTTGCTGCGCAGGTCATCCAGCAGGTACTCGACCAATGTCTGTGCCTGCTCAGCAGAAAGTCCAATCTCACGAGCGAGAGGCGTAAAGTCAGGCTCGCTTCCTGCCTCAAAGTAGGATATGCCTACCAATCCCAAGGCCTCGAGAGATTGGCGGTCTACACGCCGAGTGCTGAACTCAGCGATGATCTGCGTCTGGACCTTTTGCGTCAGCCGAGCTCTTTGGTCACGACTCAAGTACTTCTGAGTCTTCCGCCATTCTTCCGTATCGGGGTCGTTGTGAAAGATCTGATATTCCCAGGCCAGTTCAGTGCTGCGCTGGCTGACCGCTTCCAGATCAGGCCACCAGCCGTTCTCCTCACTCAGCTGGGTCACCGCCAATGGGATAATATGGCGATAGCTCTGTTGGTTGACCACATCCTGCATGAAAGCCGCGAAACGCGCTGCGCCCTGGCGACTGTCGTAAAAGGTCAGCAGTTTGCGTCCCTCACCAGGCTTTTGCCTGATTTCCGCCTTTGAGGCGGAGGGTAGTGCTCGATAAAGTTCATAGGCCAGGATGGATGGCGGGGTCAGGCCACTCACAGCGATCGCTGTCGCGATCTCGGTTTCGGGCACTGCTTGCGAGCGACAACGCGGACATTCGTTCATTTTGTTTACTGGCTCTGTTCTCTGGCCGCGTCTGTCGTTTCTCACCAGGTGAACTCCATACAATGTGAATGGCACACGGTTTTGGCAGGAACAGGGCCGACTGCTGCCACAACTAAGGCATATTTCTTTCGGCGGGAAAGCAAAAGCAGAGGGAAACGTTCTCCGCTCAGGAAGCTCTTCCTCTTCGGCTTCTTCCGTACTGGCAAGCGCACGGTTTTCAACGATGGATCTCCAGGTGAAGTAGTGCACCGGGGAATCGACGAACAGCTCCTTTGTCTCCGGTACAAAACGCCCAAGTTCATCTTCCTGGGTGCGGATATATACCTGCCCACACTCACGACACACATAGAGTGGGTAGACCAAGCAGCCACAAACATCGCATCGTTCCCGGCGCTCGCTAAACAACCGCGACCAACTGGCTCCTTCTGAGGAATCTCTGCCAGGGCAATGGGGATTGAGACATACCCAAATGCCCTGTGGAGAACGTGCGAACAGGTGATAGCGAGCAGGCAAGAGAGACGTTTTGTCCGGCGCGGGTCGCGCCATTGACCCCAACTCAATCAGGCGATAGAGAGCGTCCAGACGCTTCTCGCCGTCCAGGCTCCCAAAGACATACGCTGCGGCCTCCTCAACTGGAACGGGTTCGTCCATTCGCTCAAGCATCCACTGGCGCAGCCGCGTAAGATCAGCATTACTCTTGAGGGCGTCGTATAGAAACGCCGCGGCACTGCTGTACCGATCCCCTTGGCTGGCAACATGTGCCGGGATCAGACCAAGTGCGTGTAATTCCCGCGCCAGAGGCCCCAATTCGGCGTGGCTCTCATCTCGTAGGGTGTCCAACAATCCTGCCAACCGCTCGTCACAGTACGTCGAGGGCTCAACGACGTGTAGATAGGGTTGCGCCGGGACAAACTCATGCACGATCTCACCAAGTATGATGTCATCCTGAACGAATTCCTCGCCAAACAGATTTTGCGCGAAGGCGACAGCGGCTCCAGGGTCGTCGTCGGTAAGTGTGGCGCTGGTGGCAATGCAGCGCATCTCACCTCGTTTCTTCCCCAGACGCTGCTTAAGGCGGCGAAGCAACATCGCGACCTCAATGCCCTGTGCCCCGGCATAGGTATGAGCTTCGTCGAGTACGACGAAATGCCACCGCCCTGACTGAAACAACGGGGAGTCCTGGGGGCGCAGCAGCAGATATTCCAGCATGGCGTAGTTGGTGATCAGAATCTGCGGGAGTTTGCGCCCTGAGCGGATCTCTTCGCGGCTGATGACTTCGTTGGGCAATGGATCGCGCAATTGCTGCAACGCCTCTTTCTGGGTCGAGCGCAGTTCACTGGTGTAGCGACCGAAAGTGATTTCGGTGTCTTTAAGCACGCAACGCAGGCGATCCAACTGATCGTTGACTAGGGCGTTCATCGGATAGATCAACAGTGCGCGCACTCCTGGCGCAGGATCGCGGAGCAAATCGTCCAGAATAGGGATTAAGAAAGCTTCGGTCTTGCCGCTCCCCGTACCTGACGAAATCACGACCCCACGTTTTTCGGCACATAGTCTACGAATGGCGCGTTCCTGGTGCACATACAATGGCACATCCGGCGAAATCGGCTGTCCGTGCTTAAAGCACGGCAGATCCAACAAGTCCGGAGTAAGCACACCTTCGTCACATAGGTCGCGCAGCGAGCACCCAGTTCGGTAAGGAGGGGTCAATTCCAGGAACGGCCCATTGGTCAAGGCTTGGGGTCGGCTCAGGCGCTCTTTGAGTGCTACTGCCAGCTCAGCTTCCTGGCCATCACGGTTGACATCGAAGATGGTGAGCAGGTAGTGTATCAGAATGGATTGAATCTGTTGGGAAAGCTGAATCGGATTCATGCCTGTTTCCTAGCTTGGCATCGGTTACGACACGGCATGGACACGGAATAGCTCGACCCAGGTGAGCGCCCACTCCAGCAATAGGGGACAAGTCTCAAGGGCCAGTGCAAGTATTGCCCGAAGATCACCCTCTCCTAAGCCAGAGCGGAGGAGAAGTTCTTGGTAGGTTCTGCGCGCAGACGCACGGGAACGCAGGAGTAGTGCCAACATGAGCATGTTGCGGTCGAGCAAAACATAAGGGTTGTTGAACGGGCGCTCCGCCTTGATGGCATCCAGCAGGCGGTTAGTGGCGGCTAGCATTGGCTCGGTGTCAATCGCGCGCCGCAATTCGTCCAAACGTTCAAAGCTTTCGCGCCATTTCCTATCGCCCACGAGTCTCTCCACAGACTCGCGATGTCCGGAACGGTAATTGCGCAGCCATTCGTCAACTGCAAGGCGGTAGGCTTCAACATCAAGGGGGCTGGAGGCTTCTTGTGATCGATTCCCTATGCCTGGTTTCCCCAGTCTGTACAGCAAGTAGTCTGAGTCCAGCGACTGACAGGGCGAGAAGACATAGCCCAAAGCCTCTTCTCTCATGACCTTAACGGAAACATGTAGGTCATAGCCGTAGACAATATCGCGAAACCTCTCTCTTTTATCATGATATCTTATGCGATGTCCGTGTGCATTGAGGATGCTGGGACTGAGTTTAAGATAGGTTCCTGACCGGCTGCCCACGATTCTCCCACAAACCGAACATTGATAAGCGGGCCATAGGTCATCCTCATCCAGGCTGGAGAAAGGTTCCAATACCTCATGCGTGGGAATCCTGATTTCCAGCAGGGAGGAGAACAAAGCATTTCCCGCTCCGTCTCGTAGTTTCCAGGCGGCATAAGCGCGGATCGGGGTATCGCCCTCGAGGTCTAAGTCCACATACCCTTTGCCCGCGCGTCCTTTATGAGAAGCCATTTCTGGATAGACTTTCAGCCGCACGCGGTGTTCGCGGGTAGTCAGGATCAGCGGATTGCCCACTACAGCCCACGCCGGCAGCAAACCATATGTCCCAACCCACTCATCCGGGCGATTGATCGCGGCCAGCCGTTGAACCAGGTTTGGCACTGCGATCACTTTTTCTGACAGTAACCGCTGAATATCTGTCCCAGGCCAGACAAGGACGCTTAGAGGGTCGTCAGGAGTGCCAACCTGAATTGGCACAGGACTTTCCACAACCCTTAAGCTGGATACAGCAGGATTAATATCGAGAGGCTCTCCGCTGCTCAGGATTTGAACGCAGTAATGGCCAGGGGGTAGCTCGATTTCAAAGGAGAGATGGGGTTCAAGCCTCTGGAAATCGCCAATAACCCAGGGAATTTCTGTGGTTGCCTCTAGGTCGAGCAACTGCAGTCGGAAATCCCCTTCGCGCACATGGCCTACCTGAGATTCGAGGACCAAAAGCTTGTGTTGAGAGTCAAAGGTGATACGTTGAAGCGTGAAATCGGGTTTGCGTACATAGTCGAAGAGTTTCCACTCGCTGTCCCAAGCCTTGACGTTAACAGTAACATAGGTATGAGGACATTGCTCGATCATATCAATGAGTGGATCTTGGCTTAATTTGCAGTCAAACTGCCCTCTGGCGTTGAGCCGAAAGCTGCGTTCCTGACCATCGTTGGCGATTCGCCAGCTAACGAGCTGGTTCGGTTGGCCACGGATGGAGATAAAGGCTTCGTCACGGTTTCGCGAGCGAAGTCTGCCATCGGCGCTCAGACCCTCGACCCAGGCATAAATGCGCGTAATAGGCCAAGCCAGGGGAATTGACTGTCCCTCTATCTCAAGACGCAGTGAGCAGTCGGAGTCCCTGAGATCACGCCAAGTGATTGAAACGCCACGCTCCTGGGGCTTGCAGACAGCGCGATGTCGCTCCACAGAAACTTGCTGTGCTAAAACCCCCTCAATATATGCCTGAGGAAGATTCGTTGGTGAGTAACGCTGGTTTTGGTCCGGCGGCACCAAGATGACCCCTGGGAGAAAGATGAACTGTAGTGGCTCATCCAGCAGCGCCTTCAAGTTGCGCCGCAGAATGATCGAATACAGGCCAGGCTTGTGAGGAAAAAGACCGTCCAACTGAATGACATATTGGCCGTCATCTGTTTTGGTCAGGTTGCCGTTCGCCTGCAATTCGTACAGAGTGTTTACAGAATGCGGCTGATTGGATCTTATGGCGAGGGTCATGTGTCGCAGACGCTCGGCCTCCATAGCTGGAATATGCAACCTAACAGGCAGCCCGGTAAAGACTGGCGGAATATGTGAAGATAGCTCCGCTTCCAGATGTGGACCCTCCAGCCTGGGTTGCCCAATCTCATCCTGGTTTCTTTCCAGGCACAGGATTTCGCCCCCGTCTTGCAGAACAGCCACAGGCAAGCGCAAACGATACAGTCCCGCCTTAGTGTGAGCGCAGCACTGGCGCAGCACGTCCGGGACATAGTGCGTCTCAATCGGTGCCAGTACCTGTCCGTCTGCCCCCTGCAACTCCACACCTTCGGCCATGCTGATCAGCCATTCTCCATCAACAATCCGCCTGCTGTCCTCAAGCAGGACTCCCATTTCACTTTGCTGCAGCCGGAAAAACAGTATCACTCCCTGCGGCAGAGAGGGAACATCTGCCCGGTAGAGAATGTCAGGGTCCTTCTCATCCTCGTGTTCTTCCGATAACACCACTATCTGACCATCCAGGGGTCCTCCTGCCAGGAAAACCTCGTCTATCAACCATCCCTTGCCGTGACTTCTGAACGGATTCAGCGGAAGAGCAATTTTGCTCCTGGACAGGCTCACCTCGGCCTTATCGGTCCACACGCACAAGTTGGGCGCGTGGCGTCGTGGGTCAATGTACAGACTTGTCAGGCGAAGTTTTAGCTCAGCCTCTGGGAGCGACCAAATCCACGTCAGTCGGGGGCGCGGAACCCGGCGTATCTGCTCTTTCTCGACCTTCTCTTCCAGTGCTTTTTGAATTTCTGCCCACAAAGCGCGCTGAATTGGATTGACCATCAGGGGCGTTACATCTTCCCCTTCCTGATACAGCTTCGCGGCTTCAACCAAATGTGCGATCAGCTCTGCTGCGGTTTCTGCCGTATCCTCTTCAAGGATGAAGCGCTGCAATGAAGGCGGCACCTGACTCAAGCTTGGATCGTCGCGTAAGAGATGCGGCAAGCTGCTTGCCTGGTAATCGCAAAGTTCGTCCAGATGGGCTGTCAGCCAGCGCGCAAAATCGTTTTGCAGGTAGAACGGAATCACAGCATGATAGAAAACAGGTTTGACCACACTTCCCTCACGACCAGGGATGAGGGGAAACTTGAACCCGTATTGTTGTTCCAAGTACTTGCGACAGTGTGCAAAATGCGACCGGCACCGATTCTGAAAGGATTGCGAGGCTTCGGGTAAATGCCACACCAGACGTGCGTAGGGGATCCAGAAGTCGCGAGTATCTTCTCTGGAGTAACGAGCGCAGAAGACCATTGAGGTGATAAACAGCGCGGGCCATATCCTGGGAATATGCACGTCGTTGCCATCGACAAAGGTGTCACGCATCAGCCTCGCAATCTGAGTAAAAGCCTGTTCGCTGATCGGCAATTCGCCGATCTGATCTACTTCCCAGAAAGCATCCATCAAGAGGGCATCAAGGCGTCGCGCTGTGAGATCCGTGCTGCTCAATTCACCCTGATCTGCCCTCTGTAGAAACTCGTCGAGCTCCTCGCGCGAGACGTGAGGATGCTGGGTGAGGTCGAACTGCGGTGTCGGAGCTGGTTTGACACGGCTCTCAGCAGAGGGGCGAAGAAGGGGGGATCCAGGGGCGGGAGAGAGCGTTGCATAGGCCTGTGCAGGTAGCGAAGGTGGAGAGTGTCCTTCTTTGTCTTCAGTCCCTGTCTGTTTGGTTTCATCGGGAGCGGGTAGTATCCTGAATTCCCCTTCATCAACAGGGGCTATCTCGGCTGATTCGCTTTCGGGGAGACTATGTTCCTCCGACGGCGGGGAGACCTCAACGCCCGCCTGGATGGGAGAAGCGGTATCAGGCGGACCTGTTTGTGACAGTTGTTCGTTTGCAATCGGTGTTCCGCTGAACGTAGGGGAAGAACTGTATCCGGGTGGCAAAACCGCGGATTCAGCTGCTGGTTGCCGCTCCTCTACTTCGGCAGCAAGATCGCTGCTCGGCATGATCTGTTCGAGGGACGGCGAGATGCGAGCGCTTGGAGCGAAGAAGTCATGCGTCGAAGGCAATTCTGTGAGCATATCGGTTGGCTGAAGCCTCTCCGACTCATCGCTATCTCGTCCCTTGTCCTCACTTCTCCCTGCCTGCAGAGAACTACGCTCGCCAGAATGTTGTTCTGTCGGGCCGGATGGTGCGCTGACTTTGTCCTCAGATTCCCAGGCTGGAGCAAAGTAGGAAGACTCAACTCTGGTGCGTCTCACCAGTGCCATCAGCTTTCTGGCCCAGTTGACGATCCGGTGGAGGCCTTTCCCTAAGGACATCCCGTCACTCTCCCGCAAAAACTAGAGGTGGCCAGATGGAGGCATTCTACTATATTATACTTTTCTGATCAACACGCAAGGGCAAACCTCGTTGGCGAAACGTTTCAAGATGCGCGTTGACGATCTCGACAAGTCGCTTGCCCGCATACGCTCTGGTGGACACGCGAGGGCGATATCTCGAATTGCCGCACCAGGTCGGTTGCCCTCTTCCCTTGGGCGTATGGCGCTATGATCTCGGCATTGCGAGCATATTACGCTGGAGTGCCATTGTTTACGGGCGATGTTGGCAATGGGCGAGCGAGGTGGACGATCCGCAAGTCAAGGTCAAAATCACTTTGCCCGAGAAATGGACAACACACCTGATTATGGTGTTGGTTTTCGGTTAGCACAAAAGTATCGGCTATTAATCCGCGCTTTTAGGCTTTTGCTCGGCCTGACCACCAACCGGTGAATTACCCGGCGCGGTTCCCCCGTACTCAGCATCCCGCGCCGCTCGCCCCGGTCAATGCGCTGCACCTCCAACACCAGGAAGTTCTCCAGCTCAATCCGCCCGCCGGACGCCAGTTCGTCGCTCCACACGTCGATCAGCGCTTCCAGCACCCGCTGCACGTCGTGGTTGCGCAGGCGCGTGCGGCGGCCGATCTCGCTCACCATCTTGCTTTTGGTCAGGCTCATCTTACCTCTGCTGCGCAGCGGCAACCCGCGCCCGGTGCGCTTCCCTCATCCTGGCCAGCGGAATGAGCGGCGACGGGATACTTTCCATGCCCGCCACCCGCTCCATCAGGGCCCGGTCAGGTCCGGGTGTGGCGGCGGGGACGATCTCCGGCACCGCCACCGGCTTCAGGTCCAGAGAGATGCCCCGCTCCAGCAGCAGCGGTTCCATGTTCTTGGCGGTGGCGAATCGCTCGCGCCAGTCGCGGCGCTCATACAGGCGCGTCAGGCGCGCGGTCAGAATGACCTGGGTGGCGAAGTTCGGCTCGACATAGCGCGCGAAAATGGTGCAGTTGCCCGCCTGCGGGGTGATGACCTCATCCACCGTCAGCAGCGGGCGCTGCCGCAGGTGGCTGTTGGGGTCGTCTTTGTTGGCGTCCGCGGTGGCGATGCCCGACGCCTTCGAGTAGTATTCCGCCGTTTCCGCGTCACAGCCGCCAAACACAATCTGTGTGGCGAGGCCGGTGAGCAATGCCTGGGTGCCTTCTTGCCCGTAGATCAGGTGGAACTGCCCCTTGGTCTGCGCGCCAATCAGGATGCTGATACGCCGCTTGCGCACCAGGTTCACGTCGGCCACCAGGCTGTCCAGTTTGCCCAGGGTGGGGAACTCATCCAGCACCACGCCCACCGGCACCGGCAACGGCCCGCCGTTCAACTCGCCGATGGTATCGAGGTCGAGCATCAGCTTGCGCAGCGTCGCGCCCAGATACGAGGCATAGACCGCCCGCATCCGCCCCGGACAGGTCAGCACCACGACCGTTGGCTGCGAGACAATCAGCTCCGCGCCGAAGTCGGACGCACTGGTATTGGCGCGCACGTCCGCCGACGCCCAGCCGGTCAACGCGGTGGCCAGCGTGGCGACCACATTGGCCGCGACTTTGCCATCCGACTTCGCGCTGGCGATGAACGCGTTCGCCAGCAGGGAGGCGTCGTCTTTGCCCGAAGCGAGGGTATCCGCCAGCGTTTTGATGTCGTTGAGCGCGTTGTAGATGTCACCCAGCGTATCGAAACGAATCAGACACGCGGCCAGCAGCGCGGCGGCGCTGTCGCTCCAGAAGCGGTTGTCGCCGTGCGCGCCGGGAACGAGCACATCGGCAATCGCGCGGGCGTCGGAGACGCTGGTGATGTCCGCCGCCAGGTTGTAACGCGGCCCGGCACTGCTGGTGGGATCATGCACCGCCACCAGGTGCCCGGTCACCCCCGCGAAACGGATGACGTGGTCCCGGAGTTCGCCCTGCGGGTCGGCCACGACCAGGCTGTGCCCGGCCAGCATCCGGTCGCCGATGACCGGCAGAATCACGCCTTGCGTCTTGCCGGACCCCGCGCCGCCCAGCGTCAGGATGCCGCGCGCCGCGTCTTCGCCGCTCAGGTGAAAGGTGCCTGCGCCGTAATCCAGGCGTTGCCTGTTCTCGCCCCAGAACGCGCCCAGAAAGCTCACCCCTTCCGGGTCGTGGCGGCGGTAGCGGCGATATTCGCGCATGGTGCAGAAATGGGATGAGCCGAGCGATCCCCGCCGCACTGCCGGGCGGCGCAGCCGATCCACCCGCTCGCGCAGCCACCCGCCCTGGCGCAGACCCTCATGCACGGCCACGTTCGCCACACACACCGCCATACCCCCCAGCAGCCCGGCCATGAACAGGCGCATCCGGTTGACGGTGGGCGGTCCGCCCGCCACTGCCGCGATGAAGCCGTTGCTGTCTGCCTGGAACAGGGTCACACGACGGATGGCGAAATCGCCTATAAGGGTAAGGTACAGCGCCAGGATGCCCGGCGAGACGATCCCGTGCGCCAGCAGGCGCAAGATGAGATCGCGGCGAGTGCCCTGCTTTTCCCGGTCGGTGCGGCGGATGGATGCGCCCATCAGCGCAGCAGCGATAACCGGAGCCAACGGCATCAGGCATAGCAGCGGTGCAAGACAACCGCTCAGGGCGGCCCGACCCTCGGTGAACAGCCAGTAGAACATCGGCACTCGCCCCTAACGCGGGAACCATACGTCGAGACTGCCGGAATCGGTCGGGATGTCGTGCGCGACTTGCGGTTCTTCACGCAGCCTGCGCCACTCCGGGCCGATAGTCCGATCCAGCGCCTGCTCAAATTCTTCGTGCGCGATGGTGTTGAACAACTCATCATGCCCCTGCCGTTTGTTGATGTACAGGGGTTCCCACCCCCCCACGGTCGGAGCCAATCCCGGCAGGATCACGTGCGTGTGCAGCTGCTGCTCGCCTTCTTTGGTCTGCCGGTCGTGCAAAACATAGGCGTAGGGGGGCGTCTGATAACCGCGCGCCTCGTAGTAGGCTTCCACGATACGCTCGGTCACGTCCATGACCAGAGTTCGTCGCCGATCTTCGGGAACCAGCGCCATCAGGTCGGGTGCAGGCGAAACCACCCAGGTCCACGCCAGTACATGC
>Ga0207873_1001346_pt1 | contig 23949 bp, 16 predicted proteins | sample BGWIniCompost_FD_187373 | JGI IMG/M metagenome (GOLD analysis project Ga0207873, IMG submission 187373) | Cellulose adapted compost microbial communities from Newby Island Compost Facility, Milpitas, CA, USA - BGW Initial Compost (SPAdes)... ...
AAACTCCTGGCGCACCATCTCGAAAATGCGGTCGGCTTTGAAGATGGGGTTGTAGGAGCTGAACGGGTCCTGAAAGACGCCCTGCACCTTGCGGTAGTATTCTTTCAGCTCGCGCCCCTTGAGCTTCGAGATGTCTTCACCGTTGAAGGTGATCCTGCCCGAGGTGATCGAAATCAGGCGCAGGATCATCTTGCCGATGGTGCTTTTGCCGCTGCCGCTTTCACCAATTAATGAAACCACTTCACCGGGCTGCACTTCGAAGCTCACATCGCTGACGGCGTGCAGCTCTTTCCCGCCAAAGGTGCCGGTCCTGTAGATCTTGGTCAGGTTCTCAACTTTAATCATGGACGGGCATCTCCTTCCAGCAGGCGACATAGTGGTCTTTCTCTACCTCTACAAAGGGGGGCTCTTCCACGCATTTGGCGAAGGCAAACGGGCAGCGGTCCCGGAAGCGGCAGCCGGTGGGCGGGTTGAGCAGCATGGGCGGACTGCCGGGGATGCCGGTGAGCTTTTTCTCGGAGTATTTCACACCCACCTCGGGCAGCGAGGAGATCAGCAGCTGCGTGTACGGGTGGCGGGGAGAGTGGATGATCGTCTCGGTGGGCGCTTTCTCGGCCAGCTTGCCGGCATACATCACCAGGATGCTGTCGGCGATCTGGTACAGGATGGAGATGTCGTGGGTGACCACGATCATGCTTTTCACGAACTCGCGGTCGCGAAACTCCACCAGCATCTCGGCCACAGCTTTCTGGGTGGAGACGTCGAGCGCCGAGGTGATCTCGTCGGCGATCAGCAGCGAGGGGTTCAGCAGGGTGGAGAGCACCATCACCATGCGCTGCTTCATGCCGCCCGAGAGTTCGATGGGGTACATGTCGAGCACGTCCTGCGAGAGCTGCACCAGGTCCAGCCTGCGTTTGAGCTCGGGCAGGTAATCTTTGTAGCGCAGCCGGCGCGATTCGAGCAGCTCGCGGGTCATCTTCCCGATCTTGCGCGTCGGGTTGAGGGCGTTCATGGCGTACTGGGGGATGATCGACACCTTTTTATAGCGGAAGTCCACCATGCGCTCGTTGTCCCAGATGGGCAGCTCTTCCCCGTCAAGCATGACGCAGCCTTCCACGAAGCGCTTGGGCGGGGCCAGGTGGATCAGGCTGTAGCCCAGGGTGGTCTTGCCACAGCCCGACTCGCCGGCCAGTCCCATGATCTCGCCGTCGCCAATGGAAAACGAGACGCCGTCCAGGGCCTGGACGTCCCCGTGCAGGGTCTGGTAGTAAATTCTCAGGTTTTCTACGGATAAGCTCATCGTCTCAAATCTCCCTGAGTTTGGGGTTGAAGACCTCGTCCAGACCGACGTTCATAATATAAAGCGCGCCGACGATCATCATGATGGCAACGCCCGGGGGAACAAACCACCACCACATCCCCAGGTGCAGGGCGCTCCACAGCACAGCGTTGTTCATCATCAGCCCCAGCGAGATGCCGGTGGTCGGTCCCAGGCCGATGAAATCCAGCGTGGCGGCGTTCAGGATCGCTCCGCCGAACTGCAGGATGAAGGTCATGAACAGGTACGACATCATGTTGGGGGCGATCTCGGTGAAGATGATTTTCAGCGGCCTCATCCCGTTCAGGCGGGCCAGGTCGACGAAGTCGCGCGTGCGCAGCGAGAATGTCTGGGCGCGGATGGCACGCGCCGCCCAGGGCCAGGAGGTAAGGCCGATAAAGATGCTCTCGGTCATCACCCCGCGCACCTGCAGATAGGCGGCGATGATCAGCAGCACGGCCAGGGTGGGCAGTACGAGCACGATGTTGGTGACTACATTGAGGAACTCGTCGATAATGCCGCCGCGGAAGCCGGCGGTGAAACCGATCAGCAACCCCAGCAGTGTGCCCAGCCCGCCGCCGATCAGCCCTACCTGGAAGGTCGCTTTCAGGCCGTACACGAACTGGGTATACACATCCTGGCCGAAGGTGGTGGTGCCGAACCAGTGCTCTGCAGACGGCGGGTGGGCGCCCGGGCCGACGTAGGCCATGGGGGCGTAATCGGTTAACAGCGGGCCGATAAAGGTGAGCAGCAGGAAAAACACGATCACAACCAGGCCCACCTTGAGCTTCGTGTTCCTCAGGGTAAAGTATAGGAATTCGTTTTTGCTGGTAATCATGCTGTTTCACCCTGCATGCCCATCCGGGTACGCGGATCTACCAGAACATAGGCGACATCGATCAGGAAATTGGCGATCAGCACACCGATAATAATGAAGAGGAAGCACCCCTGGAGCAGGAAGTAATCCTGGTTCTGGATGGCCTGCAGGATCAGGTATCCGATGCCGGGGTAAGAGAACACGATCTCGGTGGCCAGCGCCCCGGCCACGATCACACCCAGCTGCAGCGCCAACCCGGTGACCTGGGGGAGGATGGCGTTGTTGAAGGCGTAGCGGCGGATCAGTCTGTGCGGTGCGCCCAGGGCTTCCAGGTAGTGCGAATAGTCGGCTTCAAGTTCGTAAATGATCATGTTGCGCATACCGATCGCCCAGCCCCCAAACTGCACCAGAAAGAGCGAGGCGAACGGCAGGAACCAGTGCGAGAGCACACTGGAGATGAAGCGCCAGGTGAAGGCCGGGCGCAGCGAAAAATCGTAAGCGCCGGCGATGGGGAAGATCCCCAGGACGATCCCCAGCGCCCAGCCCAGCAGGAGAGCCAGCCACATATAGGGGGTTGCCGTCAGCAGGTAGCCCACCGGCAGGACAGAGTTATCCAGGATTTTAGAGCGGGCGGCGAAAGCACCAAAGCGGTTGCCGGCGAACCAGCTCAGCAGGATGGCCGGCAGCAGCAGCAGGATATCGTACGGGACGGCGTTCTTGATCACGTCGATCACCGGGGTGGGGAAGAGGTACATGCTGATGCCCAGGTCGCCGTGAAAGAGCGCCTTCCAGAAATTGAGGTACTGCTGCCAGACGGGCAGATCCAGACCAAAGGCCTGGGTGTAGTAAGACAGCATGGCCTGGGCGGCGTCGGCGCGCAGCCCGTAGCGGGCCAGCATCACCTGCACCGGATTGCCGGGCATGAAGCGCGGGATCATCCAGTCGATGGTGACGGCCAGGAAAAACGTGAGCGCGTAGATAACAAGCTTCCTGCCGAAATAACTCCTCACGATACCTCCTCGAGGGTCCTGCTGTGATCAGCGCACGAGTGACTTCCAGGGAGAAGGACCGCCGCCCCTCCCAGACCGGGGAGAGGCGGCGGTCTGTGTTGAGTTTATTCTGCGGGCGGCACCGGCTCCAGCTCGGCGAGCATAAGGATGCCGGTCATGTTCAGGTAGCCGCGCCACATGGCAGGCAGATAGTGGTTGGCATCTTCTGCCGCAGATGGCCAGTTCGTCCAGGCGGCGGTGCTGACCTGCGACCACAGACCGTTATACCACAGCGGGATGAGCGGCATATCGGTCAGGTGGATGCGCTGGAGCTGCGACATGATCTCGCGCATGCCGTCGATGTCCTCCACCGGGACCCGGTCGAGGGCGTCCACCAGATCGAAGGCTTCCTGGTTGTCATAGCGGCCGTAGTTGCCGTTCTGCAGGGTGGCGATATCTTCGATCGGGTTCTGGAACATCCAGTTGTAGTAGGTCCAGGGGGTGTTGCTCATCTGCGCATCGTTGGCGATCATCATGTCGAAGGTGCCGGCGTTGCGCTGTTCGACGTACTGCGGGTAGTCGGGGAAGTCGGTCACCAGGTTAATGCCCACAGCCTGGGCGCTGGCGGAGATCACGTTAATCGACTCCATCCAGTCCGTCCAGCCGAAGGGGACCATCACCTTCAGCTCGATCTTGGAGCCATCCGGCGCTTCGACGAAACCGTCGCCGTCGCTGTCCGCATAGCCGGCCTCAGCCAGGATGGCGCGCGCCTGGTCCGGATCGTAGGTGAAGCCCAGCTCGTCCACCACATCCTGGTCTACGTACTGGTCCCAGATGGGCAGCAGACCGGTGGGGTTGGATTTCTGGACGATATTGCCGTAGACCACGTTGACGATCTGGTCTACGTCGATGGCGAAGGCCATCGCCCGGCGGAAGGCGGGGTCATCCATTGGCGGCTTGGTCAGGTTCATGAGCAGCCAGGCGGTATTGGCCGAGAGCATGTACGGCGGCTCCGGATAGTAGGTCTGGATGCCGTATCCGCCGCGCACCAGGGTGGCGACGCCCGGGAGGAAGTTGTTGCTCAGGTCCAGGCCGCCCTGCAGCACCATGCCCATGGCCACGTTGTTCGAGCCGTTGACGATGTCGACGATGCGGGTCGGGGCGATGTCCAGGCCGAGGGCGTCGGTCGCCCACCAGCCGTCACGCTTCACCCAGACCATGCGGCTCTGATCGTGCGATTCGTACACGTACGGGCCGGAGCAGATCGGGTTTTCGTTGGCACCCGAGGTGATCTGTTCCACCGTGAACTCGCCCCATACATGCGCCGGTACGATCGGGGTGGTGTAGAGGGTGTTGCCCCACTGCTGGTAGAGCGCTTCCTTGAAGGTGAAGACCAGGTTATAGTCGTCCACGGCTTCAACGGAGTCCAGCCAGTCCCACACGGTGCTGATGTTCACGGGGGCTTCCTGGGCCATATCGAAGGTGAACTTGACGTCCTCAGCCGTCAGGGGTTCGCCGTCGCTCCAGGTGATGCCCTCGCGCAGCTTGAGTTCGTATACCGTGTCGCTGGTGAACTCGCCGCTTTCCGCCAGCCAGGGCTGGTACTCATTGGTGAGCGGGTCGTAGATGAAGAGTGTCTCGTAGCACAGGCCAATGGTTCCGGTGGCGTAGTTGCCGGTGTTGAAGGGGTTCCAGCTCGAGGGCGGGCCCCACTGTGTACCGGATGTGTACAGGGTCTCGCTGCGCTCGAAGACTTCGCCTGCGGCCGGGGCCTGCGGTGTAGCCTCCACGATCACTTCCTGGGTGACCGGGACTTCTACCGTCACGACCACCTCTTCCCCTGGGACTTCCACAGTCTGGATGATCGTTTCAGGGGTCGGTGAGGCGCAGCCTGCGAGAACCATGCTGGCCACGATGAACAGACTGAAAATTGTAAGTAGGGTCTTGCGCATTTTATTCTCCTCAAGAATAGTCGCTGCGAAAACGATTTGGGTGGAAGGTTAGAACGATTTTCTCAGGACTTTTCACCTCCTTCACTGCCTGGCCCATCCCCTCTGGGCCGTGGATAAGCGGTTTTTTGTGCACAGAAAACGGCGTTTATCGCAGATGGGTGTTGGTTCAGGCAGGCCCGGTTTTGCCGGGCGCTGACCTCTGCGCCGTTAACCCAGCCGGTCAGCGGTGCTTGCACCGCAGGAGGCCCGCACCACCAGCTCGGTGTCCAGGATCATCCGGCGGGGGGGTGTCAGGCCGTTTTCAACCAGGTCCATTAAGACTTCCACCGCCATCACGCCGAAGCGCTGGATGGGCTGGCGGATGGTTGTGAGCGGGATGTCCACCATCGTGGCGATAGGGAGGTCGTCATACCCCACAAAAGCAATATCGTCCGGGATCTTCAACCCCGCTTCCCGGGCTGCGCGCATGGCGCCAATGGCCATGATGTCCGATGCAGCGAAGACGGCATCGGGGCGGGCGTCCAGGAGCTTCTGCATGGCGTAGTAGCCGCTGGCCTCGGTGAAGTCTCCGGCGGCGATCAGCGATTCATCCACATCCCTGCCGCGCTCCGACAGGGCTTTGCGGTAGCCCTCGAGGCGGTCGATGCTGACGGTGCTGCCCGGCGCGCCCGTAATGGTGGCGATGCGCTGGCGGCCCTGGCGGATCAGGTGGCTGGTCGCGTTGTAGGCACCGGTGACGTTGTCCACGTCGATGTAGCTGGCGTCGCACTCCTGGACCGGGCGTCCGAGGATCACCAGGGGGATGCTGGAGGCCACCAGGCGGTCGATCAGCTGGTCGCCGGTCTGACCGGACTGGATGAGGATGCCGTCGAGCAGACCCTTACGTGAGACGCGGGGAAAAATTTTTTCCTCGTCTTCTTTACTGCCGACGAGGAAAAGCGCTAAGGTGTAATTATTCTGATTGCAGGCCTGGGCGATGCCCTGGGTGAGGCGGGGGAAATACGGATCTGCGAAGAAGGAGCTGACGCTGCGGGGCAGGACGAGCCCCAGCATCCACGAACGCTGCGATGCGAGGGTGCGGGCGGCAGCGTTGGGGTGGTAGCCGGTGTTCTCGATGACCTTGAGCACCCGCTGGCGCACATGTTCGCGCACATTGGGGTGCCCGTTGACCACCCGGGAGACGGTGGATCGGGAAACACCTGCCTGCCTGGCGATATCGTCCAGCGTGAGTTCCAACACGCATACTCCGTCTGGTAAGGGGTGAATGGGAGCGCAGTTTTGGAAGCGCTCCCAACTCTCGAAATTATTATATAAAAATTTTAATGGAATGTCAAGCAGGAGGGGTGATTATTTAATGCGGAATCGAACGATCGTCTGGGTCGTTTTGGGGGATACGGATAAACGCCGGGTATACAGATGGACGCGGATATTTTTTCATTTATTATGCAGGGCGAAAACCTCTCCTGAACCGCTGAATCACTGAAATCGAATGGAACGCTGAAGGCCGGTTCTTCAGTTCTTCAGCGATAACTCAGTGACTTAACGGTTCAAACGCTCGAATCGCTGGGCACTCATTCCTTTTCAATTCTTCTTCTTGACAGTTACCGCAAAGCTGTTTATATTTGCAAAAACACCAATTAAAAATTTGAGTAAAAATTGAGGAGCCGCATGAGGAATAAGGTCACCATCAGCGATATCGCCAGGCAGAGCGGGGTATCGGTCTCCACAGTCTCACTGGTCCTCAACAACAAACCCGGTGTCTCGCAGGAGACCCGCGCGCGCGTGCTGCAGGTGGCCGAGGAGCTCGGCTATCCCATCACGCCCACGGCCGCTGCTGCCCGGTCCCGCCGCCTGGCCACCGTTGGTATGGTGGTCAAAACCGATCCCGATATCCCGCCCCAGGCCAACCCCTTTTACTCTAAAGTGATGGTGGGCATCGAAGACGTCTGCCGGCGCAACGGGATGAACCTGCTCTTTGCCACCCTGCCGGTGGACGAGTACAACCGCCCGCTGGAGATCCCCCAGATGCTCGCCAATGAGATCGTCGATGGCCTGCTGATGCTGGGCTTTTTTGTGGATGAGGACTGTGCCGCCCGGCTCTCCGCTTACGATGTCCCTATCGTGCTGGTAGACGGTTATTCCGACTCCGACTGCTACGATTCGGTGGTCTCCGACAACTTCCGCGCCGCCTACCAGGCGGTGGAGCATCTGCTGTCCCGCGGCCACCGCCGCATTGGCCTGGTGGGCGGAGAGGGGGGCTCCTTCTCTTTCCCCAGCCTGCGCGACCGCCGCAACGGCTACCTGCGGGCCCTCAAAGAAAACGGGATCAGCGAAATCTACACCGCCGATTTCAACATAAACCAGTCTCACGGCTTTGAAGAAACCCTGGCCCTGCTGCGCGAGCACCCGCAGATCACTGCACTGTTCTGTGTCAACGACGATGCTGCCAGTGACGCAATCCGCGCCGCACAGGAGCTGGGCCGGCGTGTGCCGGAGGACCTCTCTGTCATTGGCTACGACGATACGTACATCGCCTCGCACACCCACCCGCGCCTGTCCAGTATGCACGTGGACACCACCGCGATGGGCCGCTCCGCCGTGCACCTGCTCTCGCTGCGCGCCGACAACCCCGAATCGGCGCGCATGACCCTCACCATTCATCCCACGCTGGTGGAACGCGAATCGGTCGGGCCGGCGCCGGCCGGATAAGGAGACCCCATGCCCCCATCTGCACTGCCCAATATCCCCTGGGAGGAGCGCCCCGCAGGCTGTTCCGACGTGGTCTGGCGCTACAGCGCCAACCCGATCATCCCCCGCAGCCTGATCCCCTCCGCCAACAGCATCTTCAACAGCGCTGTGGTGCCCTTTAACGGCCGCTTCGCCGGCGTGTTCCGCTGTGATAACAAAAAGCGTGAGATGAACCTGCACCGCGGCTTCAGCGCGGACGGGATCCGCTGGGAGCTGGATGACCACCCCATCGACTGGCAGTGCAGCGACCCCGAGATCGCCCGCTGCGAATACCGCTACGACCCGCGTGTGGTCTGGCTGGAAGACCGCTACTACATCACCTGGTGCAACGGCTACCACGGACCGACGATCGGCCTGGGCTACACCTTCGATTTCGAAACCTTCACCTTTGTGGAGAACGCCCTGCTGCCCTTCAACCGCAACGGCGTGCTCTTCCCGCGCAAGATCAACGGGCAGTACGTCATGCTCAACCGCCCGAGCGACAACGGTCACACGCCTTTTGGCGACATCTACCTGAGCCGCAGCCCCGATCTGATCCACTGGGGGCGGCACCGCTTTGTGATGGGCACGAAAGGCGGCTGGCAGTCCACCAAGATCGGGGCCGGGCCCGTGCCCATCGAGACCCCCGAAGGCTGGCTGCTCTTCTACCACGGTGTGATTACCTCCTGCAACGGGTTCGTGTACAGCTTCGGCGCCGCCCTGCTGGATCTGGACCAGCCCTGGAAAGTGATTGCCCGCGGCGAGCCGTACCTGCTCTCCCCGCAGACATACTACGAATGCGTCGGCGATGTGCCCAACGTGGTCTTCCCCTGCGCCGCCCTGTACGACGAGCCGAGTGGGCGTCTGGCCATCTACTACGGCGGAGCCGACACGGTCACCGCGCTGGCCTTCGCGTACATCGACGAAGTGCTCGATTTCGTGCGCTCGGGATAGGGCTCTCTTTTTCTTGACCCTCCCTTATTAATCGACTAGAATTCTTAATATCTGTCATACCAGCATACGTGCCCCGTCACGGGTTAACCTGAATCGTTCAACCCGCGGCCTTCCGGGCGTATGGTTGATGCCCAGCACCACACCGTCATCGCGCAAATCGCCCTTACTTTTGAGCAGAAACCGGCCTCACGCCGCAGTTCTGCTGACCGGTTTTCTCTCCCAGGGGGTGTAGAGAGCCCGGCGTCCATCTCACCTCATGCCTGCTGGTTCTGCATAGACCGCCAGACATCACTGGTATGATTAAACCAGGGGGATGTGCGCGACGAAAGGAGGTGAAGCCGCTTCAATTTCCATCCGTGAAATCGAAAAACTGACAATCGAATAACCATTCCAACCTGATTCATTTGATTACGAGGGAGAAGACAGATGAAAAGGCTGTATACACTTTTGACCGCTCTTCTGGTAGCGGCCATGCTTCTGGCAGCCTGCCAGACCGCCGCCCCTACTGAAGCTCCGGCTGCTCCAACTGAACCCGCAGCGGAAGTCACCGAACCACCTGCCGAACCCACGGAACCGCCCGTGGAGGAGACCGAGCCTCCTGTGGAAGAGACGGAACCGCCGGCAGCAGAGACTGAAGAAGCAGAGCCCGCTCCTGGAGACACCGGTGCGGTGACCTTCTTCTCCACCCAGTTCAACACGGTAGAAGAAGCCGAACGCTTCCGCGCCATCCTGGGTGAAATGGGCTACGACTTTACCGGCACCGAGGAAGGACCGCTGGTGGACATGCTCCTGGCGGGCGCCGAAACCGGTCAGGTGGAGATCGATGTCGTTGGTGCACTGCACGGCACGTTCCCGCCTCTGCAGGACGTGATGATGAACATGATCGACGTGGCCGACGACCTCTCTGCCGACCGCGAGATCTCACAGGCGTTCCTGGAGACCGGCCTGCTGGGCACGGACGATGTGCTCTACTATATCCCCTGGATGCAGGCCACCTACATCATGGCCGCCCACGTGGATGCCCTGGAGTACCTGCCCGAAGGTGTGGACCTCAATTCCATGACCTGGGAGGAACTCACCGAATGGTGCCAGATCCTGCTGGATGAGACCGGCGGCCCCAAGTGCGGTCTGCCGCACGGCGGTATGGGCCTGTTCCACCGCTTCCTGCAGGGCTATCTGTGGCCCTCCTTCACAGGTGGAATGGTTTCCCGCTTCCGCAGCCAGGACGCCGTGGACATGCTCATCTGGGCGCGCGATGGTCTTTGGCCCACCATTCATCCCCAGTCGACCACCTACGATTTCATGCAGGAACCGCTGCTGGCTGGCGAGGTCTGGGTGGCGTTTGACCACACTGCCCGGCTGATCGAAGCCTTCAACACCGAGCCGGACAGCTTTGTCGCCTTCCCGGCGCCGGCCGGTCCCGCCGGGCGCGGCTTCATGCCTGTGCTTGCCGGCCTGGGAATTCCTCAAGGGGCGCCCAATGTGGACGGCGCTATCGCCCTGATCGACTATCTGACCCAGCCGGAGACCCAGGGCCGCATCCTGCGGGAGCTGGCCTTCTTCCCGGTGGTCAGCGGCGTGGATACTTCGGAGCTGCCTGAAGGGGTGGCGATCGAGGCGGCAGCGGTGGAGGCTCAGGCCAATTCGCCCGACGCTCTGCCCGCCCTGCTGCCGATCGGCCTGGGCGAGCGCGGCGGCGAGATCAACCAGATCTTCCTCAACGCTTTCGACCGCGTGGTGCTCAACGGTGAGGATCCTGAAACCGTTCTGCAGGAAGAGGGCGCCAATCTGGAAACCCTGATGCAGGAGACCGGTGCACCCTGCTGGGCTCCTGACCCGGCCAGTGACGGGCCCTGCCCGGTCGAATAATTCACCTGATATGGAAGGGGGCGGCGTCTGAATCACGGGCGCCGCCCCACTTTCACCCCCTGTTGGTCACGGAACAGGAGAAGGTATCTGCATGAGCGATGCATCCCCTCCCAAACGACGTAAGGGCATCAATTGGGCGCCTTATTTGCTCATCCTGCCAACACTGATCTACCTGCTGCTCTTTTTCGGTTATCCCATGGTGCGCGGCCTGCTGCTGGCGGTGCAGGACGAAGGCGCCCGTCTGGCGGTGCTCAGCGATGCCGAACGCAGCAGCCCAACCTCCGGGACCCTGCCGCGCGGCACTTCTGTGGAGATCCTGGACCGTCAGGCCAACGCCATTGACCCGGCCGATCTGGGGCAGACCAATATGGTCACCGAGACCTGGTACTTCATCCAGGCGCAGGATGCCTCAGGGCAGACGGTCGAAGGCTGGACACCGGAAACGCGCATCCGTGTGCGCGAGCAGGATGAAGAAGGCCGGCCGGTGGCTGGCACAGTGCGCTCGGTGATCTCCAGCACGGCGGATCCGCTGACGAGCGTATATGCCGAGCCCGATGGGGGCAGCGAGATCATAGCGAGGCTGGAGGCGCGCAGTGAAGTGCAGATCTCCGACCAGTCCACGCTGGAAATCTGGTACCAGATTCGGGGCGAAGAAAACGGCCAGGTTGTGGAAGGCTGGGCGCCGTCACGCTACATTCAGACCCTTGGAGACGGCAGCACCGGGCGCATTGCCCGCGGCAACCTGGCGCAGTTCACCACGATCTACATCCGCCGTATGATCAACGACCGCTTTTTCTGGCCCGCCCTGACCACCACGGCGCTGCTCATCGTGCTGATTATCCCGGCCCAGTTTGTGCTGGCGATCATCATGGCGCTGGTGATCCAGGCCAACCCGAAATTCAACAGCATTTTTCTCTATATTTTCTCGATCGCACTGGGAATCTCAGACCTGGCCGCCGGCATCCTGTGGTATTCAATTTTTACGCAGTCCGGTTATCTCAACTCCATCCTGCAGGGGCTTGGCCTGATCGAGCGGCCCATCACGTACCTTTCAGCGGGCTCGCGTCACTGGATCATCCTGGCCATCTGGCTGGCCGAGGTGTGGCGCGCGACCTCGCTGGTGATGGTGATCGTCGTGGCCGGGATGCAGGCCATATCGCGTGAGGTACTCGAAGCCGCGGAGGTCTTTGGGGCCAACCTGTGGCAGCGCATCCGCCATATCATCCTGCCGCTGCTGCGGCCCAGCCTGCAGGTGGCGCTCATCCTGCGCACCATCCTGGCGCTGCAGGTCTTCGCAGTGGTGATTGCCCTGAGCGGTGGAGACGTGGTGACCGTGCTGGCCAATGAAACCTACCGCCAGTATTACGACCTGCGCAACTTTAACGTGGCCGCCGCATATGCCAGCTTTATCCTGCTGTTATCGATGATTACCTCGGTGTTTTATCTGCGTGCGGTGCGCTACCAGGAGGAGACTACAGCATGACCACTGCTCTGGAATCGAAAACGACCGCACAGGCCTCGCCAGAAGTGCTGGCCATCCACCGCCGTATGCTGCGCCGCCAGCGGCTGGGGCGTGCCCTCGTGTACGTGGTGGCGATCCTGATCTCGCTGTGGGTGCTCGTCCCCATCTGGTTCATCGCCTCGATGGCGTTCACCACCCCGCAGGTGGTGCGCTCGTATCCCAAGGGCGTGCTTCCCTTTATTCCCTTCTCAACAGACACGATGGCGTTTTTCCTGCGCTCGGCGGGGATTATCCCGGGCATTATTAACAGCGTCGTCGTGGCGCTGATCACCCTGGTATTGTCCACGCTGATTGCTGCCCCGGCCGGATACGCCCTCTCGCGCTATGTCTTCCGCGGGCGAGACGCGTTCCGCCTGGCGATCCTGGCGGTGCGCGCCTTTCCGATCGTCGTGCTCTCCATCCCGCTGGCCGTGGTCTTCCTGCGCCTGCGCATCTACGACAGCATCTACAGCCTGGCGCTGATGCACACGGCACTGGCCCTGCCGACGACGGTGCTGGTGCTCAGCAGTGTGTTCGCCAGCATCCCCTACGAGCTGGAGGAAGCCGCCCAGGTCTTTGGCTGTTCGCCGGTGAGGGCCTTCCGCCATGTGGTGCTGCCGCTGGCGCTGCCGGGCATCGCCGCCTCGGCAATCTTTACTTTCGTGCTCTCGTGGAACGAGGTCTTCGCCGCCACAATCCTCACCCTGCGCAACCGCACGCTGCCCGCCCAGGTGCTGGTCAACCTGAACATCTCCTCCGAGCCCTACCAGTTCGCAGGCGGCTTTTTCCTGATGATCCCGGCCCTGATCTTCATCTTCTTCATCCGCCGCTATCTCTTCAACATGTGGGGCCAGATCACCAAATGATTTTCGAGGTGCAAAAGAATGGCTGAAATACGCATAGAAAATGTGACCAAACGCTTCGGCAGCTTTGTCGCCGTGGATAATATCAGCCTGACGGTGGAAGATCAGGAGTTTATGGTGCTCCTGGGCCCCAGCGGCTGTGGCAAGACCACCCTGCTGCGCGCCATCGCCGGGCTGGGGATGGCCGATGAAGGACGCATCTGCATCGGAAACCGTGACGTCACCTACCTGCCGCCGCGCGAGCGCAAGATCTCGATGGTCTTTCAGAGCTACGCTATCTTCCCGCATATGACTGTCTACGACAACATCGCGTTCGGTCTGAAGATGAACCGCTTTGAAAAGCGCGAAATCGACCGGCGCGTGCGCCAGGCGGCGGAGATGCTGCACATCGAAAACATGCTCGACCGGCATCCCAGCGCGATGAGCGGCGGTCAGCGCCAGCGTGTGGCTGTGGCGCGGGCCATTGCCATGCAGTCCGAAGTGCTGCTCATGGACGAGCCCCTCAGCAACCTGGACGCCCTGCTGCGCCTGAAGATGCGCGCCGAGCTGAAGCGCCTGCTGCAGGAGATCAAGGCCACCACGATTTACGTCACCCACGATCAGATTGAGGCCCTGAGCATGGGCGACCGCATCGCCGTCATCCGGGCTGGCCGGCTGCAGCAGGTCGACCATCCCAGTGTGGTCTACGACCGCCCGGCCAATCGCTTTGTGGGCAGCTTTATCGGCAACCCGCCGATGAACTTCCTTTCGGGCCAGGTCCAGCGCCACGACGGCAGAGTTCAGGTGCAGGTGGGCGATCTGACCCTGGTGCCCGAACCCGAGATGCAGCCCTTACTGCAGCAGTTCGACGGCCAGTCCATCAACCTGGGCATCCGCGCCGAGAACATGGACACGCTCGACCAGCCCTCTCCCGACGCAGTGAAGGTCGAGGTGCTGGTGGTCGAGCCGCTGGGCTCCCAGAACCTGCTGACCGTGAGCATCGGAAGCGACGTTATCAAAGTGGCCACGCATCCCAACTTCGAAGTTTCTCCGGGCGACATAGTCTGGCTGCGCTTCCCGGCTGATAAAATACGCTGGATCGAACCCGAAAGCGAAAACGTACTCTATCCAGCCTGATGCCCAACGCACACATCATCAACCACACCCACTGGGACCGCGAGTGGTTCCTGACCTCTGTCTACACCAGCCGCTGGATTCCCGGGCTGGTAGACCGTCTTAAAGAACTGGCGGCGGAAGATCCCGATTTCCACTATCTGCTCGACGGCCAGACCCTGGTGGTCGAAGACCTTTTGCAGCTCGACCCGGCGTATGCCGGGGTGGTGGAGCGGCTGGCGCGCGGCGGAAACCTGCTTATCGGCCCCTATTACTGCCAGCCCGACTGGCGCCTGACCGGCGGGGAGGCCCTGCTGCGCAACCTGCTGTGGGGGCGCCGCGATATGAAGCGTTTTCAGATGCGCACGCACACCGGCTGGCTGGTGGATACCTTCGGCCATATCTCGCAGGCCCCGCAGATCCACCGCCTGTTCGGCATCGATTCGGTTTACATCTGGCGCGGTGCGCCGCAGCTCGAGCCGTACTTCGACTGGACCGGCCCCGACGGCAGCCGCCTGTTCACCGTAAACCTGTTCGGCGGCTATCGCAACCTGTACGGCGTGACGCACGCCCCCGAGATCGGGGTGAAGCGCCTGCTGGCCGAACTGCAGCGCCTGGAGCCCTATTACCCGACCGCTGAGATCCCCCTGTTCGACGGTTACGACCTGGAGGACAACCCCGAGAACCCGGCCCGCTTTTTCCTCGTCCGCCGGGATGAACTGCCCGCGGGCGTCAATGTACAGGAAGATACCCCGGCTGGGTTTGCCGCCCGCATGCAGGCCCGGACGCATCAGCGGCCGCAGATCTCCGGCGAGCTGCTCTCCGGCAAATACGGGGCGGTCTTCCCGGGGACGCTTTCCGCCCGCACGGCGCTGAAGGTGGCGGCGGCCGACTGTGAACGCCTGCTCTACCAGGTGGGCGAGCCGCTCGAGGCGCTGGCACGCCTGCGGGGGCGGCCCTACCCGGTTCACCAGTATGAAAACTGGAGCCGCCTGCTGCTGCAGAACGCGGTGCACGACTGCATCTGCGGGGTGAGCATCGACCTGGTGCACGAAAAGATGGAGGATATCTACCGCCGGGTCTTTGGCGAGCTGCAGCGCGAGATCCAGGATGCGCTGGACTGCATCCTGGCCGGCTTCGCCCCCGGCCTGTACGCCGTCAGCACCAGTCCCTTCGCCTATCAGGGCTGGCAGCAAGCCAGCGACCGCCTGGTGCGGGTGCGCACGGACGGGGTGGGCGTCTGGCCGGTTGATGAGACCCTGGCTGTTGAACCGGCCCGCGAGGTGACTGGCGAGTTCCGCTGGGCGAACTCCCATTACGAAGCCCGGCTGCTTTCGGATGGCACCCTGCAGGTGGGGGATGCTTCCCTGGGCGCGCTGCTGGTCTTTCGCGAGCACGGCGACACCTACTCGCAGGAGGCGGGCGAGCTGCTGGGCCGGCTGCACCCGGACGGGGCGTTCCAGGTGCAGCGTGCCGGCGAGCGCTGCTGTGTGCTGACCTTTCCCTGTTCGGGGAGCTGGGACGGCGTGCAGGTAACAGCCCTCGTGCGCGTGCTGTTCGATGACTCGGCGCTTATCCGCTTCCAGGTGGAGCTGGACTCGCACGGCTGCGACTTCCGCGTGGACCTGGTCTTCGAGACCGGGCTGCAGGGTGAAATCCAGGCCGGCATGCCGTTCGATATTGTCACCCGCCCGCCGGCGGACCGCAATCTGCTGCCTGCAGAGCTCGACGAGCCGCTGAATTCCGTGCTCATCGGGCAGCGGGAGCTCGGCTCGGTGGAGCTCTTCCCCTTCCACGATTTTGTGGCCTATTCCACGGGCGCGGTCACGGCGGCCGTACTGGCGCGCGGGCTGCACGCCTACCAGGCGGATGGGGAGGGCCGCATCGCCCTGACGCTGCGGCGCTCGGTCGAGTGGCTGGCGAAGAGCGGCCTGCAGGGGCGTGTGGGTGACGCAGGGCCTTTCTTCTACGTGCCCGGTGCCCGCGAGGAGCGCCGGGTGGTACATGAAGCGGCCTTCCTGCGGGTGGATTACGGCCCCGAAGATCCCCGTTTCCTGGCGGTGGTCGCCGCTTACCAGAACCCGCCGCTGGTCGTGGAGGCCCCTGGCCCCGGGACGCGCCGGGAATGGCCCGTGTTTAAGGAAGACCTGCCGCTCAGCGGGCTGTTCTGCATGGGGGAGCGCACCCTGGCGCGCCTCTACAACCCCACCTCGCGCCCGCTGCCCCTCTCGCGCACGTACGTGCAGACGGACGTGGAGGGCGAGCCCGGGGAGATAATCGAGCAGGCGCCGCCGAAGGCCGTGCTCACGCTGGAACTGCCGCTCGAGGTAGAGCAGGTCGATGCCCGGTCCCGCCCGGCCCGCTGGTTGAACCCGCCTCCCTGGCGCGTCGGCCCCGATCACGGCCGGCCCGACGCTCAGGTCCTGCGCATGCTGCAGGAGCGCATCGCCGCCCTGGATGCGGAGATCGCAGCGCTGCGGGGCGAGCTGGAGCGCACACAGGGCGCGGAGCGCTACCGCCTGCAGCACCGGCTGTACATCCTGCAGCGGGAGCAGCTCGAGTACCGCCTCACCGTGCGGTTGAACGAGTTGAAGCTGGAGCAGGGAGGCGAACCGGGGCAGGCTTACCTGTACGAACCCGACGAGCAGGTGGCCGCGCTGGGCAAGGCTCTGAATGATCTGCGCATCCGGCGCAGGATTTATGATTATATTGTGCAGGCGATATGAGGAAGGACGCGGAAGGCGCAGAAATCGCAGAGATACGCGAATTATTCATAACCTTCCAGTGAGCGGCGTGAAATGAATGGTAAATCAGGGAAGGGTTGTTGGGGCAGGTCTCAGGCCTGCCCTTTTTAATTCCTGGTGCCCCCTTACCTGCCGCTTTTATGGACCTATGTGGACCCCAGTAACTTAGTCTCACGTGCAGCCGTGCTCGCAAATCTCAGAGGGGTTGAGCGGTATGGAGGTGGGCATGCAGCGACTTTCCGCTCGTCAGGAAAAACAACCTCCCCTCATGCGGCGGGAGGAGCATCTCCAGCCTCTCCACTGGTCCGGCGGCCTCCTGCCCGGCGTCCCATTCCCTCACATACCGCGCCCCCTCAATCCCCAGCATCTCCAGGGGGTAAGTGCGCTGGACGGGCCGGTCGGCCAGGTTGAAGCAGAACACCGCCTCTGCGCCGCGAGCGCCGGCCGGGCGCACCTGCACCACCACCGGATCCCGCCCGGCGAGCGCCAGCGAGTCAAATGCGACCGCGCTGTGCTCCAGCAGCGGAAAACGGCACGGCCCCTCGCCCAGCCCGGACAGCATCTTGAACAGCTGCAGGTTCTCCTCAGGCACCTCGGACAGGTCATCGCTGGTCAGCAGCAGACCGCCGGTCATGCCGGCGTAGATCGCCAGCGAACGCAGCTCGCCCGGGCTGAAATAATGGAAGCGCCCGCGCAGTATCACCACATCGGGGTCGCTCTGCCACAGGATGCCACTGGCGAAATTGCGCGTCGCCGTGTCGCGCAGGCGTTCCGGCGCGGGGCGTTCGCCGCCCCAGGCTGCGCCCACATCGTGGCCGGTGCGCAGCCCGTCCACCAGCCCGGTGGAAGCCCACAGCGGACAGCCGCAGCCGGTCCATATCGCATCGCCGATCTCCTGGCGGATCATTTCGGCCACCCGCCGCCAGACCTCGATGCGGGTCAGGCCGGGCGTGTGGTACACAGCGCGCTGTGGTCCGTACTCGCTGCCGGCATACATGAAGTCGGTTTTGAAATATTCACAGCCCCATTCCTGGCGCCATGTTCGGAACACCCTGCGCAGATACTCGAAGGCGTCGGGATGGGTGGCGTCGAGCACGTAATATTCCTCGCTGCGCTTGTGCCAGCGGAACTCCTCGTAGAAGCGGTAGTGCACCAGCGGACCGCCCGTCTCCCGGTCCTTAAGCACCCAGTCGGGGTGCTGCTGGTACAGACGGCTGCGGTTGCCAACCAGGAAGGGCGCGATCCACAGCCCGGGGATGAAGCCGGCCTTGCGGATCTCCTCCAGCAGGGGGCGCATACCTCCGGGGAACTGCGGTTTGACTTCCAGCCAGTCGCCCATTTCGGGAGTGAATCCGTCGTCGATCTGGAACACCTGCAGGTCGAGTCCCAGGCGTTCGCGCGCTGCGGCGGCGCTGCGCAGGTGCTCGCGGATGTTCTGCTCATGAATGGCCGCGTACAGGTTGTACCACGAGCACCAGCCGGTGATGCGCCGCCCGGGAAGGCGCGGGGCGGGGGATGCAGCCGCGGCGATCCGCCGGGCCCAGGAGCGCAGCCCGTCCTCCGCCCCGGACGGATGCGCATAGAAGAACAGGCGCTCGGAAGCGCAGACCTCGCCGCTTTCAATGCGGCGGCGGTCCCACAGCGTCTCAACCCCCAGCGCCAGCGGCTGGTGAGGGTAGAAAGTGAAGGTCTGCTGGAAGCGGTCGTGGCGCTCGAAGCCGAGCAGGGCGGTCCCGGCTCCGTAGCGCGGCAGGAACTGCGTCATAGCGTAGCCGCGCACCACTTCATCCTGGCTCTCCGGGTCGACGTAGCTGCTGCCGTCCCAGCTGTGATAACCCTGGCGCAGGTAGGCGCCTGCGTTCTCCACGGCGGCAAAGTGCAGACCAAAGGAGTCCAGCGGTTCGCCGCCGGGCCAGCCCTGCAGCCGGCAGCGCAGCCAGCCTGCGCTCTCATCCCCGGCCGGGTTGTGCGCCTCCACCTCAAAGACCAGACCGTCCTTCCCCTGCCAGCGTACGATGAAGCCCTCTTCCAGGCGGCTGACCTGTGCCCCGGAGACCTCGAGCAGCCGGCCGTTGACCAGCGGCGCACCGCCCCGCAGAGTGACCGGCCCATCGCGCAGCTCCAGGCGCTGTTCCGCATCAACCACGGCTCTCATCCCAGCTGCACCTCCTGGCGTGTCTGCGCCGACCGGACCGCAGCCAGAGCCAGGTCCAGCGACAGGGCGCCCTCGCGCAGCGGCGTGCGCGCCGGCCGGCCGCTGCGGATCGCCTCGATCAGGTCCAGCATCTGCGCTTTGAGCACATCGCGCTCGCTTTCAACGCGCTGCGGTTCGGGGTTGCTGCCGGGGGAGGGGGCCGTCTGGTAGATGACGGCCTGGTTGGGGCCGCTGAACTCGGCTGTGAGGTTCCGGGCCACCAGGCGGTAATCGTGGATCCAGCGGTTGGGGATGGCGCCGTTGGTCACGTAGATCACCCCCAGCGCACCGCCCTCGAAACCGATCACTACGGCGCTCACATCCTCGCTGGTGTAGTCGGGGATGTGGCGGTGAAAGAGGTTTTCCTGGCGGCAGAATACCGTTTTCGCCTCGCCCATCAGGTAGCGGGCCAGATCCAGCAGGTGGATGCCCTGCTCGACAAGCTGCCCGCCGGACTTCTCACGCACGCGCCACCAGGGCGAGTGCAGGGCGTTGGCGAAGTAGCGCGCGCTGAACAGCCCCACCGGGCCGCTTTCGCCGGATTCGATGCGCCGTTTGAGCGCTTCCACCGCCGCCCCAAAGCGGAATTTGAAACCCACCTGCGTGACGACCCCCGCGGCCTCCGCAGCGTGCACCATGCGCCATGCCAGGGCGGAATCGAGCGCCAGCGGCTTCTCCACCAGCAGGTGGATCCCCCGCTGCGCGGCCAGCTCGACCTCATCGCTGTGCCCGTAAGGGGGCAGGGCGACGATCAGCACATCCAGCCCGGCTTTTTCGATCAGGTCGTGATGGTCCGTGTAGACCGCCGCCTGTCCGCCGGTAAACTGCTGCGCCAGCGCCGCGGCGCGCTCCGGGTGACGGTCGCAGACGGCGGCCAGTGCTGCCTGATCCTGCAGCTCCAGCAGCACCCGGGCATGCTCGCGGGCGAAGCTGCCGCAGCCTAAAATGCCCACCTGCAGCCTGCTCATCTGGTACGCTCCTTTTGTTGGATCACTTTTCAGCATCCGAGAAGTCCAGCACCACCTGCAGCACGTCGCCGCGGCCTTCTGCCAGAAGCCGGTACGCTTCCGCAGCCTGCCTGAACGGGATGACGTGGGTGATCAGCGGGCGCAGGTTCAGCTCGCCGTCCGCCTGCAGGCGCATGACCGTCTGCACCAGGCGCTCGCGGTTCCAGCGGTGGCTGATGTGCGCCGGCGAGGCGGAGATCTGCGAGCAGATCAACTGCACCCGGTTGTGGTGGAACTCCTCGCCCAGATACAGGCCGCGCGCTTCTCCCTGGAAGAAGCCCAGGCTGACCACGCGCGAGTTGAACGCCGCGGCGCGGATGGCTTCGTTGAGCGCCGCGGCGTTCCCGGTCACCTCGATCACTACGTCCGCCCCCAGGCCGCCGGTCAGCGCTTTGATCGCTTCGGCGGGGGATCCCTGCTGCGGGTTGAGCGCTGTGTCGATCGCCCCCAGCCGGTGGGCAAGTTCCAGGCGCTCGTCGAAGAGATCGACCCCGATCACGCGCGCCCCCGAGCGGCGGGCAAGCTGGGCGGCGATCTGCCCCGGCACGCCCAGGCCGAAGACGGCGGCCGTTTCGCCGATCAGGATCCCGGCGTCGTGGATCCCGTTGAGGGCTACCGGGCCAATGTGGGAGAAGATCCCCAGGACCGGGTCCAGCCCGTCCGGCAGGATGCGTGAGGCAGCGCGTTCTGCAGGGAGCACCGCCGTGCTGCGGTGCCCCCAGATGCCGTACACGATATCGCCCTCGCGCGGGGCATCGACGCCGGGCCCCACTTCGACCACCTCGCCCACCTCTTCGTAGCCAAAGCCGCCCAGTGGGTAAGTCTGGCTGGGGTTTGCTGCAGGCAGGAACAGGCGGCTGCGGGAATCCCACTGTTTACGGGTGTAGGGGTTGGTGCCGCGGTACAGGCTGAGCTCGGTGCCGGCGCTGATGCCCGAATACAGGGTGCGCAGGCGCACCTCGCCGGCCTGCAGTGGACGCTCTTCGACACTGCGGAAATCGATCTCCCCCGGCTGCGGAAGGTATAACTCGGTGCTCATGTATTTCTCCGTGATGATGTCATTCTGGTCCGCCTGCGGCAGACCGGGATAAGTATAAACCAGGCGGGGAGGGCAGGGCTAAAAATGGGGTGCATATTATCTCGCTTCCACGCAGAGCGTGGGAGCGCCAACCGGGGCGCTCCGCGCCCGCTGCCGGGCAATTCGCAGTCATGGATCAACCGGCTGCGCCGGTGAGCGAGTTAAAACCGGTCCAGAATGCCCGTCTGCTGCTCGCTGCTCCTCGTGCCCCTGATGCGTGCGCGGCCGGCACCCCTGCGGGCAGCTGCCCTGATCTCAGAAACAGCCCATATTGGGGAATGTGCCTTCTCGCTTTCAGTTTACTGCCTGTACATTGCATTCCCCGTATCCCTGGTCGCTGAGATCCGCGGGTTGTCTATTCAGCAGTCAAGCAGTTTTCGACTGAGCATACGAAATATGCCGCTCTGGATTCCTGGCTGCGGTTTCCAGGCTGCCTGGTTACTATGAAGAAGTTAAAAACCTGCCTTTGTAAAAGGTAAGCTTTACCCGCTGTCATGAATGCGATGTAATCAGGAAAATTAGTCTGTAATCAGGACAATTGTATGCAGCCAGGGATGACACATGACACATGCCGCCTTTTGGGGGCGCGGTTAAAATGACATTTGCCTCTATCATGAACCAATTTCAATGCTGTTGCGCAAATGGAGTCTTCTCCTGCTGCGCGCACAGCACCAGATCCATCATAAAGGTAAGGTATCGTGATCACCCAAGAACAGATTCAAAAGGCGCTCACCCAGGTGATTGACCCTGAGCTGGGCCGCAATATCGTCGAACTGGGTATGGTTCGAGACATCCAGATCCAGGACGGTCATGTCGATCTGACCCTGGTCCTCACGGTGATGGCCTGCCCGCTGAAGAATCAGCTCAAGCAGGACACCGAAGCCGCTGTACGCTCCGTCCCGGGTGTAGAAAGCGTCACCGTTAAACTGGACGCCATGTCGCCTGAGGAGCGCCAGAAACTGCAGGACAGCCTCTCTCCGGCGCTGCGCATGAACCGCATCGGCCGCGTGGTGGCGGTGATGAGCGGTAAGGGCGGCGTGGGCAAGTCCTCGGTCACCGCCATGCTGGCGGTCGCCCTGCAGCGCATGGGGCACCGCGTCGGCGTGCTGGATGCCGACATCGGCGGGCCCAGCATCCCCAGGCTGTTCGGGATCAAAGGCCCCGTGCGCGGCGGCCCGCTGGGTATCCTGCCCGTTGAAACCCGCACGGGCATCAAAGTGATGTCCACCAACCTGATGCTCCCCGAAGAGGACGCGGCGCTGATCTGGCGCGGCCCTGTGATGAGCGGTACCGCCCGCCAGTTCTGGAAGGATGTGTGCTGGGGTAAGCTGGATTACCTGCTCGTCGACCTGCCGCCCGGCACATCCGATGTCACGCTGACCGCCATGCAGAATTACCCCCTGGACGGGGTGGTGATGGTCACCATGCCGCAGGGCCTGTCGTCTATGGTCGTGCGCAAGACGGTGCACATGTGTCAGGAGCTGAAGGTCCCCATCCTGGGCATCGTGGAAAACATGAGCTACTTCGTCTCGCCGGAGACCGGCACGAAGTTTGAAATCTTTGGCCCCAGCCATACCGGCCTGGTGGCGGAATGCTCCGGCGCGCCTATCCTGGCCCGCCTGCCCATCGACCCACAGCTCACATCCCTGGCCGATTCAGGTCACATCGAGGAGTACGAAAGCGAGGCCTACGCTGAACTGGCATCGGCATTTATCGAAGCAGCTTCGCCGGTGGAACCGGCGCCGGCGGCGCCCTGGCTGCGCTAAAACTATGCCAGACTGCTGACGGTCTGGAAATGAGATGGCTGCAGGCGGTCTGTGAACAGGATGCGGACCGCTTGCAGCCGCCGGACACCGTTAACCTTACCAGTCGAATGTTCCATCACTGCACGCTCTCATGCAGCCAGCGCAGCGTGCAGGGAAAGAGTGGGTTTATCGCAAGTGAACCTATCGAGGGTAACGCCTGAAACGACGAATGCCGTTGAACTCCAGCACGCCCAGGGACGGAGGGGGAGTTTTCTGGCGTCCCGGTTCGGCCTGCGTTTCAAGCTCGTCGCCCTCACCACCAGCATCGCGCTGGTTGTCATCTGGCTTTCCGTTGCCCTCCTGTTCAATTTCCAGCGCCAGCAGTTAATCGAAAGCACCTACAACACCGCCGAAACGCTCACTGGCGCCATTCAGGTCAGCCTGGAGCACGCCATGCTGACCCGGGATTGGGAGATGGTCGACCAGGTCCTCCATGCTGTGGCCCAGGAAGAAGCCGTGACCTCGGTGCGCATCATGGGCCCAAACGGGAAAGTGCGCGCCAGTACGATCCACAGCGAAAAGGGTGTGCAGTTTGGCATGAACAGCGCCATCTGTCAGAGCTGCCACGCACAGGGGCAGGCGCTGGAGAACCGCACCATCATTACGAACTCCTCCAGGGGCAGCCAGGCGCTGCTCAGCGTGAAAGCAATTGAGAACCAGCCGCAGTGTTATACCTGTCACGATCCGGAGCAGCAGCTCCTGGGCGTGATGATGCTCGAGACGCCCATAACCGCCCTCAACGACCAGCTCAAGCAGGCCCTGGGGCAGAGCGTGTTCCTGGGGCTGATTGCTTTCACACTGCTGGTGGGCATCCTCATCCCGGTGCTCAATCGCTATGTAATTCAGCCCATCGAGGTTCTGTCGCACGGGGTTGCCGAGATCGCCTCGGGCAATCTGGATACCGAGGTCCAGGAGGGGCAGTCTGACGAACTGGGTGATCTGGCACGCTCGTTCAACTCCATGAGCCGGCAGTTGAAGAGCACCTACGAAAAGATGGCCCGGCGCGAACAGGAACTGGCGGTCCTCAATGATGTCGGCC